>Ga0315282_10001257_pt1 | contig 48453 bp, 46 predicted proteins | sample YL17G07_20_MG_FD_203693 | JGI IMG/M metagenome (GOLD analysis project Ga0315282, IMG submission 203693) | Sediment microbial communities from Yellowstone Lake, YNP, Wyoming, USA - YL17G07_20 | ecosystem: Environmental > Aquatic > Freshwater > Lake > Sediment | place: USA: Wyoming | collected...
ACTATTAATATTTTCGGTATTCCTAAATCTATTTGACAAAGTAGGACCCCTTCGCGCAAGAGAGTTCGCCACGACCTTTATTCTAGCTGTGGGATTGGATCAGATGTCCCTGAACGGTACGATGTCGCAGCAGGTGCACGTGTGGCACATCGTCCTGAACGATGTGGGATCTATGTCGTACAGCTCGAAGACCAATCGCTGCTCCTCTGCCAACCTGATGATCCGCTCAGGCGTGACCGGTTCGAGATGGCCTAGCGCGTCCTCCAGCGCGTTCCTGTTCATGTCGTTGACCCTTAGCGCCCTGAGCGTCGCTACGCATCCCTTCTTCGCGAGATGGTCGACTCCGTCAATCACGTTCTCATCCGTCTCACCGAGGCCGACTATGATGTTCGAGCACACCCTGCCTGCGCCAAATATCTCGACCGCATAGTTGATCGCCTTCAGGATCCAATCGAAATCAAGCTTTCCGCAGACCTTCTTGAATATGTCCCGATCGAAGGTCTCGATGTTAATCTTGATCTCATCGGCGCCCGCAGCCCTTAGGCGGTCGATGTCGTCAAAGCAACCAACGTATGGCTCGACGCCTATCGGGATGGAAGGGTCGAGCTGCTCCCTTACCCTACTTATCACATATGCTAGTTTTCCCACCGTCTCTGAGGGAGAGTCGACCACGGCGCTTGTGAACGCGACCGCTTTGAAGTTGTCCCTCTTCGACGCCTCCGTTACCATATCCACAATTCTGTCGAGGTCGAGATTCTTCGTTATGCGCTTGTCGAGCTTCCTCGACGCGCAGAACTTGCAGTCATACATGCAGTCGGTGTTGAGGTTGAAGAAAGCCTGCTCGGGGGAGTGGAATATTGTTGGCTCTATCTCCACATCCGAAATGAACGGACTGCCGTTCCTCAGAAGTCTGAAGCCGCCATCCTTCTGTACCAACTCGAACTCTCCGACCTCCTTGGATATGGCCTTCTTGATCCTCATCCCTTCGAACGAAAGGACGATCGAAGCGGAACCGGCGCCTGGTCCCGCAGTCGACCTACTCGGATAGAATGGCAGTCTGACGTTGGCTCCGACCTTCACCGACCCGCCAGTGATGAGTATCGCTTTCTTCATCACCGGGCGGTCTACTTTCGCTTCCATTTCACGCCCTCAGCCGTGTCTTCTAGCTCGATGCCTTTCTGAAGAAGTCTGTCCCTGATGATGTCAGCGAGGTCGAACAGCTTCCGCTTCCTCAGCTCCTGCCTGACTTCTACAAGGATCTGGATCATCTCAGACGAGACGTCCGTTCTCTCTTCTTTCGCCGGGAGAATTCCGAGGACCTGGTCGACCTCCTCGAAGAATCCGACGATGTTCGCCGCACCCTTTCCGCTGAGGCCGCCTTCCGCCAACAGACGGTTCGTTTCCCTTGCTAAGTCGAACATACTCGATATTGCCGCCCGGGTGTTGAAATCGTCATCCATTGATTCGATGAATCCTTGTCTCGCCTTCTCTACCAGTTCGACCGCATCGTTACTCCCACCTGCCGTCTCAACGACTATCTTCAGCGCAGAATAGGTATTGCTAAGCCTCTTCAAGCTCGCAGCGGCCTCCTCCATCGCGACCTCACTGAAATTCAACGGCCCTCGATAGTGCGTGTTCAGGATGAAGAACCGGATGTCTTCTCTTGTGAAATCGTCCAATATCTGCCTCACGGTGAAGAAGTTCTTCAGCGACTTCGACATCTTCTCTTCCTGGATCTGCAACATGCCATTGTGTATCCAATAGTTGGCGAGCGGTTTATGCGTTACCGACCAGGACTGTGCTATCTCGTTCTCGTGGTGCGGGAAGATGAGGTCGTTGCCGCCGCCGTGGATGTCAATCGTTTCCCCCAGTAGATTCATGCACATCGCGGAGCACTCTATGTGCCATCCCGGTCGCCCCGGCCCCCATGGACTAGGCCACGAGATCTCGCCGGGTTTCGCCGCCTTCCACAGGGCGAAGTCCATAGGGTTCCGCTTGCTCTCGTCCACACCGACCCTTGCGCCAGCGATGAGTTCCTCCATCTTCATGCCTGAGAGCTTCCCGTAGTTCTCCACCTTGTCCATGCTGAAGTAAACGCTCCCATCCCCGGCTTGGTACACGTAGCCCGCCGCCTCGATCTTCTTCACCATGTCGACTATCTGCGGGATGAACTCGCTCGCTTTCGGGTAGACGTCCGCTCTCTTCACACCAAGCATCTCGATCTCGCTGAAGTATCGATCAATGTATGTTCTCGACAGCTGCAGGGGTGGCACCCCGAGCTCGTTCGCCCTGTTTATGATCTTGTCGTCGACGTCGGTGAAGTTCGTGACATGGGTCACATGATAGCCCCTGTACCGGAGGTATCGGACGATCATGTCGAACACGACGATGTGCCGTGCATGGCCCATGTGGATGTCGCCATACACGGTGACACCGCAGACGTACATCTTGACCTTCTTGTCGTCGATTGGCTTGAATTCCTCCTTCCTCTTCGTCAGGGTGTTGTACACTTGAAGAGCCATTGTACCGGCCTCAGACACCAATGAAGGTCTGGTTATTTTTCCTTTTTCACGAGCTTCTCGAGCTCCGCCACGCGATTCTCCAACTCGGCAATGTTATTGAAAACGTTCATGAAGGCGTCCACCAGCGGGTCTGGCAACAGGTCGTGCCTGAGATCAATCTTCATCTCACCATCTCTCTTCACAACCTTGCCAGGCACCCCGACAACCGTCGAGTTGAGAGGGACGTCCTTAACTACGACCGATCCGGCCCCGATCTTGACATTGTCGCCGATGTGGATGTTGCCCAGGATAGTAGCGTTCGCCCCGACCACGACGTTATTGCCGAGCGTCGGGTGGCGCTTACCCTTGTGCGTGCTCACGCCTCCGAGGGTCACTCCCTGGAAGACACAGACATTGTCCCCGATCTCCGACGTCTCCCCGATGACCACACCAGTGGCGTGATCTATGAAGAATCCCTTTCCAATCGTCGCACCTGGATGGATGTCGGCGCCGGTCAGGACCCTCGAAAAGTAGTTCACAGCCCTCGCCAGCACGAACTGTCCCTTGAGATACAAGCGGTGTGAGATCCGGTGGAGGAGTATCGCGTGGAGCCCAGGGCTGAAGAGAAGAGCCTCTCTGAACGACTTCGGCGCAGGGTCCCGTTCGAGGACAGTATACACGTCGTCTTTCCAGCTCATGGAAATGCTTACTCCAGGAACAAGTCCGTACTCAAATACCTTTCTCCGCTGTCTGGAAGCAGCACAACGACAATCCTTCCAGGGCCCAGCTCCCTTCCGATCTCAAGTCCTGCATGCAATGCCGCTCCCGACGAGATTCCTGCCAATATGCCTTCCTTCTTCGCAAGCTCCCTGGCAGTCCGCTTGGCATCCTCATCCTTGACCTTGACCACCCGATCGACCACGGACTTGTCCATGACCTTCGGAATGAATCCCGCACCGATACCTTGTATCCCGTGGGGCCCGGCCTTCCCTCCCGACAGTACAGGAGAAGCCGCGGGCTCGACGGCGACTATCATCGTTTTCGGTGTCTCGGCCTTCAGGACCTTCCCGACACCAGTGATTGTCCCTCCAGTTCCGACTCCTGCCACAAAAGCATCGAGGTCTGGCACGTCTGCAAGGATCTCCCTTGCGGTGGTCCTCATGTGAGCTTCGGGATTTGCATGATTCTCGAACTGTTGCGGCATGAACATGTTCTCCTTGCCGCGGCAGATGTCCGTTGCGCACTCAATCGCACCGTTCATACCGTTTGCTGTCGACGTCAGGACTAGTTCCGCCCCCAGAGCCCTCAGGAGCCTTCTTCTTTCCACGCTCATGCTCTCAGGCATCGTCAGTATGAGCCGGTACCCCTTGGATGCGCAGACCATTGCGAGACCTATGCCTGTGTTGCCGGAGGTCGGCTCGACAACACACATGCCCTCCCTCAGTCTCCCATCTCTCTCCGCCATCTCGATCATTGCCAGGGCAATCCTGTCCTTGACCGAGGACATGGGATTGAAGGATTCTATCTTGCAGTAGACCTGTGCAGACTTCTCATCCGGCAATTTGTGGAGCCTCACGATAGGGGTCCTGCCAATCGTTTCGAGAATGCTGTTGTAGAGCATTGTGTTCACCATCGTTAAGGAGGACGCGACATCATCAATGTTGCGGCCGTTCGAGGTTTTGATATGAATGACCATACATGATTATCAAGGTTCTTGGAGAGAGGACGACGTGGTAATCCGGGCTCTATCGTCTTTTCCTGACGTAGATGACCGTGACAACGGCAACGACAGCGACGACGAGCACCGCACCGACGATCAGGTATGTAATCGCTGGATCGTTGTTTCCATTCGCCCGCACGTCAAGAGACAGCCTGAGCAACGTTAACGCCGAGACCCTTATGTGATCCTCGAGGTCTTGTCCCTCTATCCAATTCAGTGTGGAAGCGGACGAAGAGGAATCGTAAGAAGTGTGAATCCATCCGGGGGTCCCGAGGGTCCGGATATCTGAGTACATGATGGGGGAGGATGCGAACATCTCACTTGCGGCAACCGGATGAGACCCTGATATCCCGACAGATTCACCTCAATTGTGATAGTATGCCCCTTCCGAGCCAAACGGGTCCCTGAAGGACTCTTGGTCAGAGCCGCCGGGGCCCTCCAGCGAAGCGGCAACACCAAGATCCTCTGCAGCCTCCAACACAATCTGATCCAAGTCGAGATCGTCGAACGACTCCGTCATTGAGACCTTCAGCTCATCGCTCCCGATGCAATCCAGATTTAGGGCCGCGACGACGTTCTGCACTTCCGCCATGTGTGTTCTCACGAAGTTGATCGAACCCACCATTCCCAATTCCTCTGCGACAAAGGCCACGAAAAGCAGAGTGCACTTGGGCTCATAGAGGCCCTCTCTGACAGCTTCCGCGGTCACGTTGGCAAGCTCCATTACACCGGCTACTCCAGCCCCATTGTCGCAGAACCCTGCGTCCATTACCATGTCATAGTGTCCCGAGACCAGAATCATCTTGTCGGGCACCTCTTGTCCCGGCAATCTGCCGACCACGTTGTAGTGATTCCCGGACGCTATCGAGGAGGGTATCGAAACGAATGCGGATGCATTCTGCTCAGAAAGCGCGCCCTTTATCCACATGCTCTCCGTGAAGTTGATCGATCCGGTCGGAATCCTGAGGTTCCAATAATAGTCAGCCATCACTCCAAGTGGGCGACCTCCCGTGGAAGGATAGAACGCCGGGGGAAAGCCACTCATCCAATCATACCACCAGATCGATACGACCGCGACGGGGGTCTCAGCAGCCATCTTCTGGAAGAGCTTCTGCTCCCAGTCACCATTCCAGCGCAGCTCCCTTCCGACAAAGACGACCTTGCCCCTTGTGTTCACATCATCCCACGCCTCGTCGTCGACCACGGCACCTCCTATCGATGCCCGACCAGAAGTCGCAGGAAGGGGGAGAATCACCGCATCGACCGAAGATCCTCCGTCTGGCGTAGGCCAGCTGAAGTGTTCCGACTGGAACGATCCGAGCGTTATCCGATCATTGTCGGTCGCGTTATTGCCGTCGACGTTGATGATCAACTCCGGCCTGCTCAGTAGGTCCCAAGTCGTGAATTTGAACGGCTCGGTCCATGCCTCGATCCCAAAACCATCAAACTTCTCCTTGATCCAGACTGCAGTCTCGTTCGCCCCAGAGGATCCGGCGGAGCGGAAGGCAAGGTGACTGATGGAGATATCCTCAATCGCTTCGTCATACGTCCACGCTGTCGAGCCGTCTATGCGGTCCAGCATTCCTGTTTCAAAGGACGTGAGCGCATCGCTGTCGGCTGAGGCAACCACTGGCCCTCTAAGGCTATCGTCTCTGAGAACGGCGAACGCTCCGGTGAAGAGGACGACAGAAAGCACTAGGGCAAGTGGCTTCTTGGGATCCGTTCTGGAAACACCCCCACAAGGCTAGTGGGATCGTCTCTGAAGGGAGCAAAACGATTCAACGCCATAAGAGGGGTTCATTCAATCATAGAGGCACGCGCAGGATCCGACACTGGCGAAGTCTGTTTTCTTGCGTGAATTGAACCTCGCAAATCCCAGATTGAGGACGCTCCCGACATGCACTCTTCTCCAGAACAGAGAGCGGAATAAGGCTGACAGTCCGAGCATGGTCAAGTCTGCAGAAGGATGGAGCCGGGACCGAGATTTGAACTCGGGTATGCGGATTCCTACCATAGGGACTGCAGTCCGCCACATGGCCGCTCTGTCATCCCGGCGTACCCTGGATTATCCTGTTTCATTATATATTTACTTTGTGCACCCGCTGGCATTCTTAAATAATCACAGAAGTCGATTATGGCACGCTATGAGAACGGCCTGACGAACGCTCCCTCACGCAGTCTCTGAGCAAGATGACAACTTCGCGAAGTTGAAGAGACCTAAGCTGTGACATCATTGATCGATTCGATATTGTCCTCCTGCACATTCGAGAACAGGCTCACCAACGTTCAACCCAGCATAAGAGATTTAAGCGGGCTCGCATCTTGAGGTATCCGATGATCCCCGGCCACTGCAAGAGCGTCTCGGTCAGGAACGTCACTTTTCCGCTGACCGCTGAGGGCGTCGCCAATCATGTCGGAGGGAAGAAAGCATACACGAGAACGGAGTACTTGGTCCTGAGAAATGGAACAGACCTCGCCGTGATTAGGATCGAGAAAGAAAACGGAGTGGAACTGTTCCGCCCCATCATCCATTTCGAGATCATCTCGCTTCCTTCGGATACCGTCTATGCAGAGGACCAGAAGATAGATGTTCTGAACGCATCACAGATGGCGAGACTTAGCCGGGAGCACGAGGGGAAGACCGTTGTGGTATCGGGGATGTTCAATCATGTCTCTTTTGTGAAGGATGAGCGCGGGCTCGAACTCAGAGTGATGGACGTCGTCCCTCCATACCCTTCGAAGCTCGCGGTCCTAGTAGAGAAGGCACTCGACTCCTTCCTGATCGAATCCCCCATCGTTCCGATAGTCGAGAATATCGACCTGAACCAGGTCGCCAGGAATGTCGAGACGCCAGGCGTCATCTTCCCCTGCAGAGCTTCCGGAATCACCTCCGGCAAGTCCGCCTACTTCCTAGATGAGACACCGGAGATCAAGGAGGAATGCACTCTCGTCGGATGCGACCTCTCGAGGCGAATCTTCACCTCAGTGTACAGGAAGGGGATAAGACAGGTCAACATGTGTCCCAGGGATCTTGCGCCGAAGGACGGTCTTCCGAGGATCGTGAAGTGCTGCAAGGTCAAAGAAGGATATGAGCTGGACGGGAGCACCGTCATCGTACCTTGGGGAGCGACCGTAAGAGAGGTAGCCGAGGCGATGCAAGCGTTGTTTGGTCAGAGCACTTCTAGCGGCGCTTAGCTTTCGACCGTTTCCCGCGTCCGATCGAAATAGAACGATAGTCCTCTTCGGTTCTTCCTGCTTTGCACAAGGTCTCTCCCCTTACCTGCCAAGCGTCCGCATCATCAGGATGAGACCTCAGGTGCTTGTCGAGCAGTCTGATGGCCTCGGTGTATCTCCCAGCCGAAACGAGTTCCTTGCCCTTCTGAACCGGGGTCTTCTCTTTCTCTATCTGCTCCGCCCGGGCCCGCCTAGCCTCCGCCATGATGACATCTATCGCGTCCGAGGAGAGCCACGGGTATCTACCTGCGAGCTTCTGCTTGAACTTACTCGCTTGTGATTGTTCTGTTGCTGAAGGCCTTCCCTTGAAGAGTCGAAGAAGGACGTTTATGACCATCTTCCGGTGGACCACCTGGATGAAGTTCGGGTTCTCCTTTTCCTCGTTATCAGTCACCACAATCTCCGACCATTGTCCTTCGTATTGAATAGTTTTCTCCCTTTCTAGCTGGAAGATCGGCCCAAGCTGTCATTCTAGCCTGAGGATTGTCGCCTCATAGAATCCTCTGGGAACACTGAAAGTGTCGGGAATCGTACCCAATGTGATTTCGCCCGCTCCTCTCGAAACAATCGATGGAAGATTGAAGGAAGATTAAAGAATGAAAGCAGGGAATACACCATGCAATGGATTTCATCGCCCTCAGCCCTTACAACCCGTGCCTCGATCCCAAGGACGTAATAATCTATGATTCGACGCTGAGGGATGGCGAGCAGATGCCAGGTGTTGCCTTCAGCTTGGATCAGAAGATCGCAATCGCAAGACTTCTCGATGAGGCGAGGGTGCATCAGATAGAGGCGGGGTTCCCAGCCGTGTCGGAGGGAGAGTTCAAGACCATAAAGGAGATCACTTCCCTAGGCTTGTCCGCGGACATACTGGCTCTTTCGAGGATAACTAAGAACGACATCGATGCTGCGGTCGAGAGTGGAGTCGACATCGTTCTGCTTTTCGTGGCGACCTCGGACATTCACCTCAAGTACAAACTGAAAAAGACCAGGGAGGATATCCTGGTGAAATCCGTGGAGGCCCTCGATTACTGCAGAGAGAGGGGCATAAAGGCGAGCATGAGCTCAGAGGACAGCACGAGAACCGACCTTGAGTTCCTCCTGCGGTTCTTAAAGGAGACGGAGAAGGCAGGCGCGATCAGACTGGGGATCACCGACACCGTTGGATGCGCGTCGCCCGAAGCCATAGCATATTTGGTGACGAAAGTGTCGGCGGAGGTTCGAACTCCGATCTCGATACATCTCCACAACGACTTCGGATTCGCACTGGCCAATGCTGTCGCAGCTGTGAAGAACGGAGCGAAGGCTGTCACCACGACCGTCAGCGGCATCGGGGAAAGGGCAGGGAATGTCCCCCTGGAACAATTCGCGGCTTCGATGAAATTCCTTTACGGCCATGACCTCGGAATCGATTGCACGAAACTAAAGAGCCTTTCCGAAATGGTGGCAAGCTTCTCGAAATGCCCAGTCTCTAGGAATCAGCCGCTAGTGGGGGATAACGCATTCTCCCACGAGTCCGGAATCCACGTTGCCGCGGTCCTGAACTGCCCGATGACATACGAATGCATTCCCCCGGAGGCGGTCGGGAACCAACGTCACCTGAGGATGGGAAAGCACACTGGCGTCACATATATCAGGAAACGCCTTGAGGACATGAAGGTCGAGGCGACGGAGGACCAATTGTGCCAGATCCTGCTGAGAGTCAAGAAACTCGGTGAGAGTCGTGGAAGGGTGAGCGACGAGGAGTTCGAGAGAATCGTCGATGAGGTGATGAATGCCAAGTAGACTACAGATTGACCTTCAGTCCAGCCTCATCCCTCTTGCACTTCCCGAACTCGGACATCGATTTCAGCTCGTGCCCCCAGAATATAGGTCCGTCCGTGCACACCCTTCGACCGTCCAGAGCACACGAGCCGCATAGGCCGACACCGCACTTCATCAGCCTCTCTAGAGAGAACTGGCATTTGATTCCGTGCGCCTTGCTCAGCCTCAGAAGGCTGCTCAGCATCATCTCTGGGCCACAGGCGAGTATCATGTCGTATTGCTTCTCTTTCATCATGAGTCCGGCAAGATCGACCGCGGTGCCCTTCATGCCGTATGTTCCGTCGTCAGTCGATGTCCTCACATCCGCGGAGCAGCGTTTGGCCCTTTCCTCGAAGATTAGCTCGTCCCTGGTTCTGGCCCCGATTGCGACGTCGACCCTCCTCTTGTCACGGGTCGCTTCCGCCGCGGGCATCACCGATGCCGCTCCAGTACCGCCGCAAACGTGCAACATCCTACCAGAAGGGAGTTCGAAGCCCCTTCCGAAAGGACCCCTGAGGGCTATCGAATCGCCGATACGAAGTGAAGACAAGGCTTTCGTAGCCTCACCCACATCTTTGACTGTGATACCCTTAAGACCGTCGATATAGGAAAGCGACATCGGGATCTCGTCGACGCCTGGCAACCATACCATCACGAATTGCCCCGGCAGCGCCCTTCTGTCGAATCTGAATCTGAGGGTCGTGAACCCCCTCCCCTCGACCAGCACTTCCCGTACCCTCGCGAAGACCTGGCTACTCATGGGCCACCCCCACGAGCTCGTCGAGCTTATCCAGCCCTCTCGATTCCAAATACCTTTTCAGCCCCGATTTTATTTCGCTGAAGACCTTCAGCCCTTTCCTTCCGACGGCGCTTCCGATCTGGACCGCCACGGCTCCAGCCATGAGGTACTCCATCGCATCCCGCCAGGTCTCGATGCCCCCTGTCCCAATAATGGGTATGTCCAACGCCTCGTAGAGCTCATACACGCACCTGAGTCCGACAGGCTTCACCGCTGGTCCGGAGAGACCCCCGAACTTGTTCGAGAGGACCGGTCCTCCCGCCTCGATCGAGATTGCCATCGCCTTCAGCGTGTTTATGGCAACGACCCCGTCCCCGCCCGCCTCCTGGACCGCCCGGCCAACTTCCACGATTCCGTGCGTGTTTGGCGTGAGCTTTGCGAAGACAGGGATATCGATTGACTCCTTGACCGCCCGAACGATCCGACGGACCTTGTCCGGGTCAACGCCGATCTCCATTCCGTATCCCGAAGCATGCGGGCAACTGAGGTTCAGCTCGACGGCCGAGGCCCCGTATCTCTCCATCTTCGAGCACAGTATTGTGAAATCCTCAGGGTTTGGGGCGAAGACGCTGCCTATCACAGGCGCACCGCCGAGGATGGCAGTGGACATCTCCTCGCCGAACGCTTCTATGCCAGGGTTGGGCAAACCCATTGCATTTATGTAGCCGTAAGGCAGCTCGACCACGGTCGGATTAACGTAGCCTTTGCGCACTTCCATGCCGATTGACTTTGTGACGACGGCACCGGCCCCCGCCTCGATCGCGCTCAGAAGAGAATTGCTGGTCTCCCCGATGATGCCTGAAGCGAGGATGGTCGGGTTCTCAAGAACGATCCCGGCCACGCTCACCCTCAAGGATGTCATGGTACCGGAACATAATCTCCCTAGGTAATATTAATACTCCTGACCTGTTGGCTCTGCAACAATTCCTCCAGGAATGGAATTCATGAAAGGGGCAAAGTGGGCAAGAGGCTTCCCAACGGAGAGTCCCGAAGCGATTCGATCTCGTTTCGGTGACTATCGTGGAAGCAGATATATACGGCCTATTTCTCTTTCCCAGGAGATAGAATGGACGTTGAGAGGGTTCGCAGGGATTTTCCAATCTACTCCTCCAGGAGAGGCGATATCGTCTACTTCGACAACGCCTGTCAGACCTTCAGGCCCCGACAGGTGATTGAGGCCAGCAACGACTATTACTTTGACTTCCCAGCGTGCGGAGGAAGGAGCATCCATCGGCTCGCGACCCAGGTCTCTATGAAGATCGATGAGACGAGGGAGAAGATCGCGCGATTCATCGGATGTCCGAACCCGAATGAGATCGTATTCACGAAGAACTGCACAGAGGGTCTGAATCTGGTCGCGAAGGGGATGAAACACAAGAAAGGAGACGTTGTGCTGACAACGGACATGGAGCACAACAGCAACCACGTGCCGTGGATACAGTTGGCCAAGTCGGCGGGCATCAGGAGAAAGTTCGTAAAGACCCCACCAAACGGTCTCTTCGATCTCGAGGCGTTCAAAGAGGCCATGACGAAGGAGGTCAAAATCGTGAGCCTCGTGCACACGAACAACGTCACAGGGACGACGATCCCGGCCAAAGAAGTTGTCGAGATCGCTCATGATCGAAGCGTTATGATAATGCTAGATGGAGCTCAGGCAGCCCCTCACATGAAGATTGACATGAAGAACCTCGATGTCGACTTCTATGCGTTCTCTATGCACAAGATGCTCGGGCCTTCGGGGGTCGGTGTGCTGTACGCGAAGGAGGAGATTGCCAAAGACATCGAGCCATTAATCACCGGGGGCGGCGGGGTGAGCCTCACAGAGTACGACAGCGCGAAGTACCTACCAATGCCGGACCGATTCGAGGCGGGACTCATGAACTACTCTGGAGTCATTGGGTCGGCCGCGGCCATCGATTACCTCTCAGCCCTTGGGATGGATGAGATAAGAGAACATGAGGCCGACCTGAACACCTACGTGACTAAGGAGTTGAAGGACACCGAGCTCATTAGAATCCTGCAGCCCCTGGATTCCAAGAAGCGCGGGAGCATCTTCTCGTTCAACGTGAAAGGATTGGGATCGCACGATGTGGCAATGATCCTGGACGAAGTGGATAAGATAATGATACGGTCCGGAATGCAATGCACTCACCCATTCTTCATTTCAAGAGGAATCGACGGATGTGCCAGGGCATCCTTCTACGTCTATAACACGATGTCTGAGTGCGAGAGGTTCGTGAAAGCGGTTAGAGTGCTGGTCGACACATTCTCCATGTGAACTGACAGCGCCCTCCCATCGCCGACGGGACGCGATTCCATTATCAGTTCATCCCCATATCCACAGGACAGCTTCTCAACCTGCGTCGCTGATCCGTTTATCTCGTCGAGCAACACGAATTCCTGAGACACCTCCGCCGGGCACCTCAAGTCCCTCCAAATCAACCAGAGAGAGCCCTCGCCGACCTCCAGCCTACAGTCTTTGGACGGCAGCAATTCGCTCATGACCAGTCTGCACTCCACTTCCTCGTTCGACGACGCTATCTTTTCGAACACCTCCGCCACGTGCGAGACACAGTCCCTCGCTGACCGCAACTCCGTCCTCTCGTCCAGACCGCCGAACATCCCCGAGAATGATGCGACGATGACAATCCCGAGCACCACAAGAGACAGCTTCGACAGGACGAATTCCATCAAGTCCGGCCCACCCCGATCAATACGCTGATTTCACCATCAAGCTCAACGCATGAAACATCTAGATGAGCACCGGGACTGTGAATTGTCACTGCATTCCCGCTTTGTGAGGTCATTCGGACCGGAGGGTCGCTCACATACACGGTCCCGATGAGATGGTCTCCCACCCAGCACCTTATGGAGAGCGATTCGACCGATTCCCCAGGCCCGCCAATCTCCATCCAGCCTTGTCCATCGTGAGACGAGACCGGGATGGCGATTTCAACAGTCCTCACATTGCCGGGACCTGCAACATATGCTGACAATACGGCTGATCGTATCTTCTCGCCCATCGTCCTCAGAGTTTTAACGGTGACGGTCCGCTCGTGGTACTGCAGGCTTTCAAAGACAACAGGGGAAGAAATGGAAATCAGGAGGAGCACAATCAAGAGCTTCAACGGAAGCCCCTCCAATCCCTTTGCATCAAGACGCTTCATCTAGTTCACTCGGATATCACCGGGATCGTCAAACTTGAATCGGTCCCGTATCCGTTCTTTGTCACCGTCACCGAGACGAACCCGATGACCTCTCCTGCTTGAGAAGCATGCAAGCCAGAGAACTCGACCCTTCCCGATTCGTCCGTCACGCCGTGAGCACGTTTCCCGTCCTCCGAGGCAACAAGACTCGCTCCGTCGAGAACAACGCTCGCGCCTTGTATTCCATCGCCGTTCTGGTCGAGTACCGTGATCGCAATGTTGATGTCGCCCTTCTCGTGGACCCCGTCGTTGTTGCCATCCTCAAGCACGATCTCGGTGGGAGACGAATAGACCGTTCCTATCGCGTTTGGAGCCTGCAGGTTTGTCATCCATCCAAGAATCACGGCAGTCCCTACTCCGGCGATCACGACCATGATCATGAGCTGGAGTGGCAAGCCCTCTATTCCGCCCTCCCTATCCTTCCTCACGCGTTTCCTACTACCAAACATGGAAATCCTCTAGCTCGAGGAATCGACCGGGCCTTATTAACCGGGGGAACTACAGTTAGCACTCACACGCTGATTCAGAAATGATAGAATGGCCCGATGTTGCGGTTCCAGGAATGCTGCAAGGCCGTCGGATGTTCAGCCACCCAAAACTGCGATGTCAGACGTCACTCAATCTGACTTCTTCCACAATCGAGTAAGTCGGTCCTTTGGGGCTCAGGACGCTCTTCTTCAGTCTGAGGGTATCCATCAGCTGCTCCCCGAACTCCTCGTTCCCTGAAATCTCGAGGAGCTCCCTGGCGAATCCCGCAGAACCTCCTTCTCTTGTCCTTGCGAGCGTGATGTGCGGCATGAAGGGTCTTTCCTCTCTCTTGAATCCGAGGATCGAGAGCTCGTCATCGAGCCTTCTTGCTATCAGACTCATATTCTCCCCGCCTTCGAGGCCGATCCAGATTACTCTAATCCTCGACATGCTTGGGAAGGCCCCTACACCCTTGAATCTCACGGACATCGGTGCCACACCATCAACGGACTTTTCCATTGCCTCCCTTATTCTTGGTATGAGGGCCTCGTCCGTTTCGCCGAGGAATTTGAGAGTCAGATGAATGATATTCGGGTCGATGACCTTGAGCGACGATCCGTAGCGTCTCAGCTCCTGGGAGAACCCCACGATCTTCGGATGGACGCCCACGTCCATCGAGATGAAAGCCCTGAAGCTCAACTTCGATCCCCCGCCTTTTCAAGCGTGACCTCGAATGCCTTCCTCGCCTCATCATCGAAGAGTGTGAACCTTATGAGCCGGACCTTCGTGCCCCTACGGACGTGCTCGATGGCCGCACCGATCATCACCGACGCCGCCTCATCCAGAGGGAACCCACCGACGCCGGTGCCGATCGCAGGAAACGAAATGCTCGTCGCCCCCACCTCGTCCGCCCTCCGGAGGCTCGCTTTCGTGCAAGAGGCGATCTTCCTGGTATCAGTGGTCAGGTCCTGCCCCATTCCAGCGGCGTGAATCACGTACTTGGCCTTAAGCCGGCCAGCGCCCGTGACGACCGCCTCGCCGCTCGGGATCGGACCCTTGGATACCGCCTCCGCCTCGATTGAGGCCCCTCCCTTCCGCTTTATTGCTCCCGCCACGCCCGCCCCCATCCACAGCCTGTTGTTCGCGGCGTTCACAATGGCGTCGGTGTCCATCTCGGTTATGTCCCCCTTCATGACCTCGAAATCCACTCCCCCGATTGTCCTTTTGATCGCCATAGCCCATTTCCCCTTTCCAAAACCTCCTGCACGTCAGCAACGATATTTCGAGCAAACCTTAAAGAAATGCTTATTTAATTGGAGGATACGTCGGGACACCAATGATCTACGGCTTGGTCATCATCGGCGCCGGACCAGCCGGCCTTACCGCCGGAGTATTTGCTAGGTCCCGGAAGCTCAGCACGCTGATTCTAGAAGCGGGCGTGGCAGGCGGGCAGCTCGTGACTCTCTACCCGGACAAAGGGATAGAGAACTACCCAGGCTGCGTGATGACCCAGGCGGCGAAGCTCGCCCAGAGACTGAGGACCCACGCCCAGAGCATGGGTTGCGATATCCACGAGAACGAGAAAGTCCTCGACATCATCGATAAGGAGGGTCACCTAGCCGTCATGTCGGACCAGGGAGAGTACGAGGCCAAGGGCGTGATAATCGCCATCGGCATCGGCCTCTTCAAACCGAAGAAGCTTGGGGTCCAGGGGGAGGAGAGGTTCGCGGACCGCGGCGTCTTCTACAAGCTTCCGGACAAGGATCGACTCGTCAACAAGCGCGTGCTGTTCGTCGGCGGAGGCAACAGCGCTCTCGAGATGGCGCTCATCGCGAAGGATGTAGCAAAGGTGTGTGTTGTCCACCGGCGCGACAAGTTCAGGGCAGATGAGAGTGTCGTGGAGCGCGTCCAGGCATCCAAGATCAGGACGATCATGAGCGCCGAGGTTGAGGAGATAAGCGGCGGAGACAGCGTCGAGCATGTGTATGTGAAGGCAGGGAATCCCCCGGAAAGAATGAAGATCGACGTCGACATGGTCGTGATAAACATCGGGTTCACACCCGAGATCGAATACCTTGAGAGATGGGGGGTCGAGATCGAGGGGAACCAGATCAAGGTCGATACAGACATGCGCACCTCCAGGCAGGGTGTCTTCGCGTGCGGGGACATCGTCACCTACAAGGGGAAGTACAAGCAGATCGTGACAGCGTGCGGGGAGGCCGCAACCGCCGCCAACAGCGCGTATAAGTACATCATGAAGCCGTACTGGGCGTAAGAAAGCTCTTTCCCGGAGGAATCGTTTCTACGAACCTATTCTGGCCCTGACCATCTTCACGGAGACTATGACCAAGACGAGCGCAAATGCCAAACCTACGAAATTCGCGATAGACCCCAGCTCCGTCTCGAACAAGCCGCCGAAGGAAGCGAACAAATTGAAGGTCGCGTGCATCAGGACGGCCAAGAGGTAGTACGGCACCCATGATCGTCCTCCGAACATGCTCCTTGCTAGGCCGTACCCGCTCATTGACGTCGCGCTGCCGTGCATCAGGGCGGACGAGAAGCTCCGGACCAGCGCGGTCGTGAGGAATAGCACGACGCCTCCCCCAAGGAGCGCCGATCCTTCGTAAAGCATGTTCTCGGTGGCCGCGAATCCTAGACCGACCGCCGCACCGAACACGAGCCCGCTCCTCGGGTGGTTTATGAACCCCGATGTCCGAAAGAGTCCGAAGAGCTTCGCCAACTCTTCGACGAATGGCGCGACGACAACCACCATGAGGAAAGTCATCGCTGAAGGACTCTTTGCGAATAGATCATACTCCCTCACGATCGGGAGCGACAGCAACGCCATCGCAAGGACCTCAAGGGTGATCGCGATCACGACAGCGACGACCGCCCCGAACAGGAACGCGACCGACAGCTGGAACCAGGGCTCCTTCCTTCCCCTTGCTCCCGACCTTATCCAAGCCAGGAATGTCACGGCCGGAACGAAGGAGGCAAAGACCAGAATCAACAACGTAGCGGCACCGGTCGGGTCCATCCGGTTGGAAATATCGTATTTCCGTATTAATGGTTCGCCCCTGAGTCACGTACTCGAGATCAGTGATCGAGATTTCGGAAGAGGACCAGAAAAACCAGTATGAGAATGAAAGAATCCCGACAGTGGTTGGGATTCGTATGCGATTCGAATCCGTTTGGTGATCGAGCCAGACGCTCTATTTCTTGACAACAGTTATGGCGTTGTTCGGACACTCGTCTGCACATGCGCCGCAATCCACGCACTCTGCTTCGTTGACGACAGCGACATCATCGACCGTAATGGCCTCTTGAGGGCAGACATCCCCGCACGCACCGCATCCGACACATTCGTCAACATTAATCTTGGCTACCATAGCGATACCTCTCCGCCCCCTTACAATAAATGGGATATAAAATGCTTTTCAAAGGACTTGGAAGGGAAAGTGCGCACAAATTAAAGTATTCAGCCCTCCATTCATCGCTGATGCGATATGTGGAGGGCTCCGTCCTTACCGAATGTGGTTTCATTGATGGATACGTCGGTTTCGAGGCCGGAGTGATCAAAGAGGTCGGGAGGGGGCGCGTCGATTCTCCCTTGGCGAAAGGAATCATCCTCCCCACCCTCGTGAACTCCCACACGCACCTTGCTGACCATATTGTTCCAATCGATCTCACTCTAAGCCTCGAAGAGACCGTCGCACCTCCGTCCGGGCTAAAGCACAGAATCCTGAGGAAAACGCCGTCGGAGGTCCTTGTACGTTCGATGAGGATGCTCTCTAGGTACATGTTCCGTCGCGGCACGTCCAGATTCATCGACTTCAGAGAGGGTGGGGTTGAGGGTGCCCGTCAACTGTCCTCACTAGGGGAGGATCGGTGCAGACCGGTCATACTCGGCAGGCCTGAGGACCTCGATTTCGACAAAGAAGAAATGATTCAACTTCTGAAAGCAGTCGACGGAGTGGGGCTATCGAGCGTCTCCGACTGGGACTTTGGCACGATTGCCGAGGTGGCATCGTTGGTCAGGTCCAAAGGGAAGATGTTCGCAATTCATGCCAGCGAGAGGGTCAGGGAGAATCTGGACCAGATACTCGACCTGAGACCGTCTTTCCTCGTGCACATGACGATGGCCTCTCACGATGACATTGCGACCTGCGCGCAGGAGGGCGTCCCGATCGTCGTCTGCCCCCGTTCGAACCTTCTCTTCGGGAAGATCCCGCCTTTGAAGGAGATGATCGAGGCCGGAGTGACACTGGCCCTCGGGACCGACAATGCGATGTTCTCCGTGCCCGATATGTTCACCGAGATGGAGTTCGCGGGCAGATTGCTCCGTTGTCAGGGCATGAGAGATGTCGATCATGCAGTCGATATGGCTGTGAAGAATGGGCGAAAAATATTAAACCAGAAGGTCGCAATAGGTATCAAACCCGACTCGCCATGTGACTTCATGGTGGTAGGCAGCAAGAATGGTGATGCCGTGACGGATCTGGTATTGCGCTCCGCCGCGGACGATCCGAAGATGATCTGCGTAGGCAGGAAGGTCTGGAGAGTAAACAGATGAGTCTATTCAAGAAGATACTGATACCGACTGACGGCAGCGAGTACACGAAAGCGGCCATAGGCAAGGGCCTTGAACTTGCCAAGCTGATGGGCGCTGAGGTCACGGCCCTTTACGTTGTCGATCAGACCTCATTCATCAATTTCCCGATGGATTCAACGATTGTCAGCGTCTACTCCCTTTTGGAGAAGGAGGGCAAGGATGCGGTGGATTACGTGAAGACGGAAGGCGGGAAGATAGGCGTCAAGGTAAACGCGGTCGTGGAGGAGGGCTCTCCAGTAAAGAAGATTGTCGAGGCCTCTCGAGTTCATGACCTGATTGTCATGGGAACGCTCGGCCGGACCGGCATGTCGAAGATACTGCTGGGCAGCGTGGCCGAGCGCGTCGTGAGATACGCTCATTGCCCTGCGCTCGTCGTCAGGGCAATGAGGGAGGAATCTTCATGACCACAGTAGAAGAGGTAATGACCCCGAACCCGATAGTCGCCCAGGTGCCAGGCAACAGGAACGAGGTACTCAAGACGATGGTCAAACACAACCTGACCGGACTGCCCGTCGTCAGGAGGAACGATGGCTCTCTGGCTGGGCTGATTACTCGGCAGGCCATATTCGAGAAGCCCGACGAGGACCAGTTGGCATTGATCATGAGCAGGGATCCCCCGTTCATCGGCCCGAAGGATAACGTGAAGAAGGCGGCCCAGATATTCTGCACTAAGCAGATACGCCATCTGCCTGTTGTCGACGCAAGGAGGCTGGTGGGCATCGTCACGCCGACCGACCTTCTCTCCGTGGTCGAGAAGACCGCAACGGACGTCCCGGTCGAGAGTGTGATCCGCTCTCCGTGCGTTCCAATCTATCAGGATGCCCCATTGGCGGTCGCCCTGGTGACCTTCAAGGTCACGAAGGCGAACGCGTTGCCGGTCCTAGACGACACCGGCAGACTGTCCGGCATACTCACGGACAGGGACATTTTCAACAAATCATACATAGATGGCTCGGTCGCGATGGCCGACCTCGGGATAGGACAGGACGAGGACGAGTGGACCTGGGAGGGCCTTAGGAACGTAATGAAGCTGTGGTACGAAGTGTCGAAGATAGAGCTTCCCGGTCTGCCCGTCAGGGAGATCATGGTCCGCTCCCCGGTCACGGTCTTCAAGAAGACGAACGTCTCCGAGGCGGCCAGGATCATGAGGAAGAACGACTTCGGACAGCTGCCAGTCAGGGATTCGAAGGACAATCTCCTTGCCATGATCTACGATTTCGACGTCATATCGGTTCTAGCAGGGGACTTGTGATGGAAGCTACGGACGTTCTTTCGCTGTGCAAACGAAGGGGATTCATTTGGCCGGCCTATGAGATCTACGGTGGCGTTGCTGGTATGTACGACTACGGCCCGCTGGGCGTGGTATTGAAGAACAACATCATCGAAGTCTGGCGGAATGCCTACACTCTAGGCGAGGGCTTCATCGAGATAGACGGTGACACGATCGGACCTGAGATCGTTTTCAGGGCCTCAGGTCACGTCGATGCGTTCTCGGACAAGATCGTCTCCTGTCTATCCTGTAATGAGCCTTTCAGGGCGGACCACCTGGCGAAGGACCTTCATCCGACCCCCGGCGCTCTCTCGATGAAGGACCTCGAAGATCTTCTCAAGGAAAACGGGGTAAAGTGCCCGCAGTGTGGAGGGGACCTTTCGAACGTCGAGGATTTCAATCTCATGTTCAAGACCACGATTGGCCCTGGGCTCGGCAGGAAGGGGTATCTAAGGCCGGAGACCGCGCAGGGGATCTTCGTGGATTACATACCGCTCTATCGATACATGAGGGAGAGGCTGCCTTTCGGTGCCATACAGATAGGGAGAGGGTACAGGAATGAGATCTCCCCCCGTCAGGGCGTCATCAGGCTGAGGGAGTTCAACATGATGGAGGCAGAGTTATTCGTGGACCCCGAGAATAAGACCTGGCCTCGCTTCGACAATGTGAGGAACGAGAGGATGAAACTCGTTCCGAACGACGGATCCGAGGTAGAGATGACGGTCGGAGAGGCCGTGGACAAGGGCGTGATCGCGCATGCAACGCTCGGTTACTTCATGTGCTTCACCCAGGAATTCCTAAAGACTGTCGGCGTCGACCCTGAGAGAATGAGGTTTCGTCAGCACTTGAAATCGGAGATGGCACACTACGCGATTGACTGCTGGGACGTCGAGGCGCTGCTCAGCTACGGTTGGACGGAGATCGTCGGCATCGCGGATAGGGGCGCCTGGGACCTGTCTAGACACATCCAGTTCTCAAACGCGGACATGACGGCTTTCAAGCGCTTCGACGAGCCACAGGAGGTCGAGCGCGAGGTGATTAAAGCCAAGTACGATGCGCTGGGTCCGGTGTTCAAGGGCAAATCCACGAAGATCGGGAAAGCGCTCGAGGCTGCGGACCCATCTAAAGCGAGGGGAGGGCATGTGACCGTAGAGATCGATGGAGGTCCTATCACCCTCGAAAGCAAATACTTCGAGGTGGCGAAGGTCAAGGAGAAGGTCAGCGGGAAGAAGGTCATTCCGCACGTGATCGAGCCTTCCCACGGCCTGGACCGGATACTGTACACCTGCCTTGAGCACGCATACAGCCAATCAGCCGATGGGTACATCGTGCTTCGTCTGAAGCCTGTCGTCGCGCCGATAAAGGTCGGTGTGTTCCCACTCATGTGCAAGGACGATCTTGACACGAAGGCGGCGGAGATCGACGAGAGGCTCAGGATGAGCGGCATCACGACCTATTTCGATGACTCGGGGTCGATCGGCAGGCGTTACGCGAGGATGGACGAAGCGGGGACCCCTTGGTGCATTACTGTGGATTATGACACCCTGAGGGATGGGTCGGTCACGATTCGGAACAGGGACACGACCGAACAGGTCCGGATACCGGCCGAGAGCGCCGTGTCGCTGGTGAACGCGTTGATTTGCGGGAGCCCGTTCAACGACCTTAAGAAATGAAGGGGCGAGGATTGGAGGAACTAGAGTCAAGAAAGTAGCTCTGGAGCGCAACGATCCTGACGGAAACCCGACCCGCGAGACCGGTAGACATTGTTTAAGTAACTTTGGCTCCAATATGCAAGAACGGGGTGAGAGGAAGTGAAGGGCGAAGGCTTGGAAACGATGAAAGCACGAGAGAAGCTCAGGTCCACGATCGAGTCCTACAAGACCGAGGACCTGATGGCGAAACAGTACGAGACCGCGGACCCGGAAATGACGATTTCGGACGTCGTCGCTAGGATGCGAGCGATGGACCTGCACGAGATACCAGTGGTCGCGGACAGCAACAAGCTGATGGGCATAATCAGCTACGGTTCATTGTTGAAGAGAAAGAACCTGCCGGTCAGCACGAAGGCCAGGTCGGTGATGGAAAGCCCGCCGGAGATCAAGGAGGAGACCGCGATCACGGAGGTCGCGGAGAAGATCATCTCCACAGGATACCGCCAGATCCCTGTCGTGCGAGGGAAGAAGATACTCGGCGTGATTTCGAGAGAGGACATCGTGAGGATGACCCTGGCCATCAAAGACCTGAAGAACATCCCGGTCAAGGAGGTCATGACCACCGAGGTCCAGACGGTGACGTCGAAGGACTCACTGAAGCGCGCAATTGAGCTCATGGGAAAGCTGGACGTGAGAGCGTTGCCGGTCGTCGATGAGACGAACAGGTTCGTCGGGATCATCGGAGTGAAGGACATCGTGAACTACGGCTGGGCCAGCCGGACGAGCGAGACGGTCGGGGAGCTGTCGGGCAAGAGCAAGCCGGTCGAGGTGGAGGTAGGATCGCTGTCGGTGGACAATCCGGTCGTCGTAGGGCCCGAGAGCCCCATCGGGCAAGCCGCGAACGTGATGCTCGAGAGAAAGATATCCACCCTTCCGGTGGTGGAGAAGGATCAAATCAAAGGGATACTGACCACCTACGACGTCGTCGAGCTGATAGCCTCATTCAGAGCGAGGGATATGGTCTATGTCCAGATCACCGGTCTCGAAGAAGAGGACCGCCACTCCCTGGATGTCATGGACAAGGAGATAGAGGCCGAGCTGAAGAAGATCGCTAAGCTGTCGAAGCCTCTGCTATTCACATTGCATGTTGCGAAGTACAATCCCGCTGGTAACGTGGCCAAGTACAGCCTTAGCGGCCGGCTGATAACCGAGGACAAGATTTTCATCGCAAAGGCGATCGAGTGGAACCTGATCAAAGCAACGATAGCGACGATGGAACGGCTCCTGAACATGGTCAAGGAGATGAAGGAGTCGAGATTGGACCAGCGGAAAAAGACGAAGGGTTGAGCTCTTGGCCCCTCAGCAACTTCTTAAAGCGGGCCAATGGTATTCCCCCTGCTCATGACCCAATACGAACCCATGCCCACCGAGAGGAAGTGGCAGAAGAAGTGGAAGGAGTGGGAGCTTTACAAGTTCAATCAGTCGTCCTCGACGCCTGTGTACAGCGTTGACAACCCGCCGAGGTACACATCCGGCTCCTTGCACTTGGGACATGCCACTGGGTATTCGCTAATTGATTTCGCGGCGAGATATCACAGGATGAGGGGATACAACGTCTTCTTCCCCCTCTGCTTCGACGTGAACGGGACGCCCACGGAGGTCAGGGTCGAGAAGAAGTACGGGATCACGAAGCTGTCAATACCCAGGCAGGAATACATCAAGCTCTGCAGTCAGTACGCGAACAGCTTCATCGAGGAGATGACCCACCAGTTCGAGGTCCTCGGGGAGTCGATGGACCCGAGCATCTACTATCAAACCGACGCACCCTACTACAGGAGGGTCACCCAGATATCGTTCCTGAGGATGCTCGAGAAGGGCCTCGTGTACAAAGGGACTTACCCCGTCAACTGGTGCCCGAGGTGCATCACCGCCCTGGCGGATGCCGAGATCGAGTACCAGCAGAACGTCACGAAGCTCAATTTCATGAAGTTCCGAATAAAAGGCACGGATGAATGCGCTATCATAGCTACCACGAGACCAGAGCTCATCTGCACGTGCCAGCTGGTGGCGGTCCATCCCGACGACAGGGCCAAGAAGGGATTGGTCGGAAAGACACTCCTCACCCCCCTCTATGACAGAGAGGTCAAGGTCATCGCGGATCCGAAGGTCGACCCGAAATTCGGATCGGGCATCGTCATGATCTGCACGATCGGAGACAAGGACGACCTGGAATGGGTCATGAAGTATGATCTTCCGCTCGAGAAAGGAATTGACGAACAGGGGAAGATGACAGAGGTCGCGGGAAAGTACGTGGGACTGCCGGTGAAGGAAGCGAGGAAGAGGGCGATAGAGGATCTGAGAGAGGCCGGGCTGCTCGTCAAGCAGGAAGACACGGAACAGAACGTTAGCACCTGCTGGCGTTGTCACGAGCCAATCGAGTTCCTCCAGGTGCCCCAATGGTTCCTGAAGACCCTCGACTTCAAGGACGAGGTCTTAGCGAAATCCGACGAGCTCAGGTGGTTCCCCGACTTCATGAAGGTACGCCTGCGCGATTGGGTGGATTCCCTTGAATGGGACTGGGTGATATCCAGACAGCGGTACTTTGCCACCCCGATCCCCATATGGGAATGCATGGAGTGCGGCCAGGTGGTCCCGGCGAGGGAAGAGAACTGTTATGTTGATCCCACCGTGGACCCTCCTCCAATCGACAAGTGCCCGAAATGCGGAGGCAAGCTCAGGGGCTGCGAAGACGTGTTCGACACCTGGATGGACTCGAGCATCTCGCCTCTCTACAATACCTACTGGCTCCGAGACATGGAGAAGTTCAAGAGACTGTATCCGATGTCCCTGCGCCCACAGTCGCACGACATCATCCGAACCTGGGCATTCTACACGATCCTGAGAGAGCACCTGCTCGTGGGACAGAGGCCCTGGAACGATATCATGGTCCACGGATTCATCATGGCGGCCGACGGCACACCGATGCACTCGTCCCTGGGGAACGTGATCGACCCGATGCCGATCCTGGAGAAGAACGGAGCGGATGCCCTTCGGTACTACGCATGTACCTGCTCGCTAGGGGAGGACAATGCGTTCAGAGAGAAGGACGTCGTGCACGGCGGCAGGCTTTGCACGAAGCTCTGGAACATAGGTAGGTTCGTCGGGAGTGTGGTCACAGAGAAGCCGAGGATGGAGGGGCTCCGCCCGACGGACAGATGGATACTGAGCAAGTACAGCAGGGTGGTCGAGGTCGCCACGGAGCACTATGACAATTACTCCTTCGACAAGGCGATGAGGGAAGTCGAGGACTTCGCATGGCACGAATTCGCCGACCACTACCTGGAAATGATCAAGTTCAGGACCAGAGATCCAGATGATGAAGGCGTCAAGTTCACGCTTTACACTGTCTGCCTCGGCGTGATGAAGATGCTCGCGCCGCTCCTCCCTCATGTTACTGAGGAAGTGTACCAAATGAGCTTCCGAGCAATCGAGGGGGACAAGAGCATACACGTGAGCAAGTGGCCTGTGCCCGTTCTTATCGATGAAAAGGAGGAAGAGCGCGGCGAATTCGTGAAAGAGATCATAGGCGCCTTGAGATCCTGGAAGGCCGAGAATGGAATTCCCCTCAACGAGGAGATAACCTTGATCGAGTTGATCGGAGAGGGGGCGGAGCGACTGTCCGGCTGCGAGAAGGACATAGTCCAGACGATCAGGGCTAAAGAGCTCAGAATAGCGAAACAGGCAGATCTGGAAGAGAAGATAGTCGCGCTGAAGCCCGTACTGTCGAAGATGGGGCCGATGTTCAAGCAGAAGGCGAAGGAGATCATCGGCAAGCTGCAGGAACTCGGCCCCGCTGAGGTCGCCGCGTCGATCGAGACCGCGCCAATCGAGATCGGATTGTCGGATGGATCGACCGTTCAAGTGGACAAGGACCTCCTGACATTCGATAGGAAGCTGATCCTGCACGGCAAAGAAGTGAAGACGTTCCAGGTCAAGGAAGTGCTGGTCGCAGTGCAGAGATGATCCAGCGCCCTGACTTGAACGTCGTCGAGATCCGATGACTAACTGGCCGAACGGCGCGGCACCGGATCCACTCTGATCCTCTTTCCACGGAAGTCCGACTGGTCAAGGCTCTTCATCGCTTTGTACGCTACGTCCTTATGAACCTCGAACTCGCTGGACTTTTCCCCCAATTCGACGTGCCCGATGGCGATCTCGCTGATGTCCCCCCTGTTCCGAACGAGCTCGACGATGTCGTTCATCCCGATCTTGTCCGCCTTCCCGATGTTGATCCTGAATTTTACCATGCCGAATATGTCCACGTACTCGTCGAAGTCCCACACCTTTCTGACAACATCCCTTTCGCCGGTCGTCGGAACCTCTGCTTGCTCAATCCCCGCCCCTCCGAATTCCTTGATGCCTTCGAGCAAATGCTCCTCGTCCGAACTTACAAAGGTGATCGCTTTTCCTTCCTTACCGGCCCTGCCGGTCCTGCCGATGCGGTGCACGTACCACTCGGGGCTCTCAGGTATGTCGTAGTTGAAGACGATGGTGACGTCCTCGATGTCCAGACCCCTCGCGGCCACGTCCGTGGCGATGAGCAGTTTCACCTTACCCTTGCGGAAATCGGTCAGTACCCTTTCTCTCTGAGCCTGCGAGAGATCGCCGTGGAGCGCCTCGGCCGGATAGCCGTAGGATTTCAACCGCTGATCTAGGATGTCCACCATCCGCTTCGTGGAGCAGAAGACGATGGCCTTAGGCTTCTCCTTGTCGAGGACCCTGCAGAGCGCCCATATCTTGTTCTTCCTGCCAACCTTGAAGTAAATCTGTTTGGTCGACGGAAGGACGAGCTCTTCCTCGCTGATGATGACCATTTCTGGGTTCTTCGTGTGGTCCTTACCGAGCCTTCTGACCCCTTCCGGGATCGTGGCAGAGAAAAGGTATGTGTTCCGTTCCTTCGGAATCTGCCTCATGATGTAGTCTATGTCCTCTATGAAACCCATGTCGAGCATTCGGTCCGCCTCGTCGAGCACCAGGAAGCGGATGCCGCTTAGGTCCAGGGTCCTGCGCTTTATGTGGTCTATGACCCTGCCTGGGGTCCCTGCTATGACATCGACGCCTCTTTTCAGAGCTTCGAACTGAACGGATATCGCCTGTCCACCATACACCGGAATAGTCTTTACGTCGAGGTGGCCTCCGAGCTTCTTGGTCTCTTCAGAGACCTGAATGGCGAGTTCGCGGGTAGGCACGAGTATGAGTGCGCTCGGCTTCTTCCCGTGCTGTATCTTCTGGAGGATCGGTATCGCGAAGGCTGCTGTCTTTCCGGTTCCTGTCTGTGCCTGCGCTATGACGTCTCTGCCCTGCATAATCAACGGGATCGCGGCCAGTTGTACCGGAGTCGGCTCGCTGAACCCCATCTCCTCGATCGATTTCATTATTCGAGGGTCTATGTTCAATGATTCGAAACTATCGCTCATATCTTATCACACTAACAAGGGGTGCGATATCACTCGCATTCTATAACATTTCGCTCTGCGTCAAGACATGACCATGTCTACGAACTGGACTTGCGAATGAAATAAAGTTTAAATGGGGAAAGGACGTTCAGAGTGTAAGAGCCATGCGGGCGTAGTGTAGACTGGTTATCACTTAAGCTTGCCAAGCTTAAAACTCGGGTTCAAATCCCGACGCCCGCACTTCTACCCATAGCCAGGCAGCCATTTTCTAAATTCAATTTCGGGGGTTTTTGCACCGGGGGGCCTTGACGCGCTCCATAGTGCCTCGGCCTCCTTGATCGCCGCGTCCGGTCTCTTTCTGCAATAGTAGCTCTCCGTGGTCTTTGTCGTTGCGTGTCCGAGGAGAAGGGACACGGCCTCGACCGACAGGCCTTCGTCGATGCAGCCCTGCCCGAACGTCCGCCGGCAGGCCCGCAGCTCGAACCTCGCGCCGATCTCGTCCTCGACAAGTCTCTTCAACTGCCCGAGACTGTTCGGCGCAAAGTATCCGTCTCCCTTGTCGCGGATCGCCGGGAAGAGCGCGTCATTCAATGGTGCCGTCTTCGCGACGATCGCATTCCTCACGCGGACGTACCGCTCGATCGTCTTCCTTCCTTCCGGCCGGATCGGGACCTCGCGGGGCTGCCCGTATGCGCCTTCGCCTTTCACATGCTCGGCGTTCAGGATCCACCGTCCGAGATCTAGATCTCCGATCGCAGCGAGGCGCAGCTCCTTGGGTCTCAGCCCGGTGCTCAGCGCCATGATCACCAAGGCGTGAGCCTCAAGCCGGCGCCAATCCCTGACGCCCTCGGCCGCCCGGAAGATCCTCGACGCGATATCCCCTCCGATCGGGTCCTGCCTCTTCGCGTGCCGCTTCGGGATCATGCGCGAATGCTCCCGCCTCAAGCGCTGCACCGTCGTGTTGCCGAAGTGCAGGAGCAGGGCCGACAGGGACGATAGGTTGTGGGCGATCCCGCTCTCCTTGACGCCCCGGGCGCGCAGCAACCCGACATAGGCAAGGACGTCCTTCTCTCCCATCTTCGCCGGGTTGTCCGTGTCGATCTTCCCGGCCGCCTTAAGCGCTGCGAAGTCCTTCCCCATCCTCCGATACCTCCGGTCGAGTTCCTTCACCGTCGCGTCGGCGAGCGCCGGCCCGACGATCTCGAGGTACTTCCTCGCGCAGGCTACCAGGGGATATCGGCCCATCGACCGCGCCCCCCGCTTCCTGCCTCTCCTGGCCACGGAGGGCCGCCTGATGCTACTTGCATCTCGGCGTTCCTCCTCGACGAAGACATTCCCGGCCGGGATATTCAAGACAGCGGAGGGGCAGCTCGTCATCGATCACCTCGACGACGATCTTCCCGGCCGCTCGGTGAGGACGCGGGGAAAGCTCGGACTCGGCGTGAAGACGGAGAGGAGGAGAGAGACGGCCGGGCGCAGGGGGAGCTCGTCGTCGGGCACCTCGAGAAGGATCTCGGACGATCGCCGAGGCGAGGAAAGTGCGGCGGATCAAGGTTTTCGGTCACGCCTCCGCACTCGACCCAGTCGAAATCGGTCCAACGTCCAGACGTCCGCAGGACCGGAAAGACCAGGTCCCGCCCTACTCCTCTCTCTACTATATTCCCTTTTCTTTTGCAAGGGTGGAAAATATGGTGGTCTAAGTGGTCTTTACGAAGTCTGGCTATTGGACCGGAAACGACCTGGCTTGAGAACATCAATAATCACCGATCCTTGCCTGGCTGTCCGTCCGGTCTTCTTCGGCGTCCTTCTCGCTCTTGAGCCGGATCCCCTCCCAAGCATGGACCTTCCGCCCCTCGTCGTCGTGCTGCCGCCCTTCCGAGACAGAGGGCAGGTTCGCGGTGAGCCGCGTCTTGAACTTGCGCTCTCCGGCCGGCGGGGTCCTTTGCTCCCGGCACCAATCGAGGTACCTCGTGTAGAGGTCCTTCTTCCGGACCCATGCCAAGGGCAGGATCTCCACCTGATCCTCGATGAAGCAGTAGACCGAATCGCTCATCCTGATGTACTTCTCCCTCGTGGCCTGCGTGCTGCCGGCGTTCGAGAATCCCTTGCGCTCGAGCAGCTGCGGCACTATCTTGAGGCACTTGTTGAAGAGACCTGCGAGCTCCGTCTTCTTCGTGATCTCCTGCAGCTTGTTGAGATTGAGATTAGCGCCCTCGAACTTGTTGGGGAAATCGATCAGGACCCACCTACGATAGAAGGCGTCGGAGTCATCATCAGTCATCGGTACCTGGTTCATCGAGAAGAACAGCTTCGCCTGGTTCTCGAAGTGGAAGGCCTGCATGCCCTTGTTCTCAGCCCTGACACGATCCCCGCCGGTCAGGGCCTTGAACATGCCGGTCTTATGCAGGTCCTTGCTCGGCAGGTCCGCGCAGAGATTCGCCCTCTTCCCGTAGAGCGACGCGCCGGCGAATCTGTTCCCGTCGAGGTCCTGCAGCGTGACGCTCGAGACGTTGTCGGGCCCGAGGAAGGCGCGGATGAGGCCGAGGAAGGTCGACTTCCCGTTGTTGCCGCCGCCCACGAGTGCGAAGGCCTTTTGGATCAGGTAGCCCGGGATGAGGGTGTAGGCTATGATCTCGTAGGCAAGCTCGCGGTCCGGCTCGGCGAAGACCTCGGAGATGAACTGATCAATGGCAGGGCAGGCGGCATCAGGATCGAAGACGAAGGGCAGCTGCGTGAAGAAGACCTCATCGGGCGAGTGATCCCGCCACTTGCCGGTCAGGACGTTGACGATCCCGTTCATCAGGTTGATGTCGGCCGATCCGTCCAGCGCGTAGGAACGGTCGAAGTAGGTAGCGCGCTCGATGTGCCCGACGATCTCGTTCACGACGTGCGTCGAGATCTCCTCATCAAGGTGCCTCTCACAGAACGCCTTGATCAAGGACCGTGCGCCGGGCCAATAGACCCCATCCTCGTAGTAGTACATTTCCTCGGTGTCGTGCAACGTGATGATCTGATTGTGACTGCGAAAAACCCTTGCGACGCCCTGCGGGTCGATCGTCTTCTTGCACTTGCCGGCGTCCTTGGAATAGAAGAAGTTCTCCCGCTCTTCGTAGATGGCGGTCTCCTCGCGAGAGTTCACGATGACCACTCCTCCTCGTCGTCCTGGGCCCGAGCCTCTATCTTGAGGACGATCGGCCTGCAATTCGAGAGCCTGCTCAGGACCTCGTAGTCAGGACACCCCATCAGGAAACGGACAAGGCGCTCGTACGCGTCGTCCGAACAACGGAGCGCGATCCCGCGGTAGCGAAGGACATCGACATCGATCAGACGCCTCCCTCCGGCTTGCATATCGCGTCCTGGTCCGGGCCGACCATGGTCGGCTCCGCCCGCTCGACCGCCTTGATCGCCCTGACGAGAAGGGAGCGGGCATAACTGCATGGCGCCAGCTCGAGCTGGCGCGCCTGCCTTATGAGTGCTCCCCAGTCTTCCTCTTCTATCCACAGGCTGATGTTGCGTTTCGTAGCATTACCTGAGACTTCGACCCATGCACTGATATAAACGAGTTAGCGCTTCCGGATCCTATGCTACGCTGGCTCTCATCCAGCAGACCTAGATGGTATTTAATGTTGTCGTAGTTCTCTGCGGCGAACTCGGCGGCCCGCTCTAGCCATGCCATCGCCAACGTGATCAACCATGCGACGATGCCGACGATCAGCGTTGCCGTTCCGATATCCCCACGCACGCGGGGGTGAACCGCTTCCGCCAACATTGGGGGAAGCGGTCGAGACGATATCCCCACACACCTTGAGGAATTCGAAGAAATCAGGCGGATAGAACAGGACCTTTCGAAGGAATCGAAAAATATGAACATATCGGAGATATCGCAGAATACTTGCGAAACGCCGGTTTCAATTGAAACGGATGTTCTTTCCGAAAGTGCACTCCGCCCACTGGTCAGAGAGAAGAACAAAGAAGCCAAAAGGTTAGCCGTTGCCAAAGTTGCGAAAGCCGTAGCTTTTTTTATAGCCTCAGAAAACTCGGATTGTGCTGCGGGCACTTCGTCGCGTTGCCGTGTCCCTCGAGGCATCCCCTGTACCTGAGATCCCATGCCGGGCAGCCGCCGCAGGCCTCAGCCGAGGGGTCGACGATATGAGCGCTAGGCTTGCGGGAAAGGCCCATGCGGGACGCCTTGAGCTTGATCGAGGGGATGCTTCGACCGAGCTCGTAGGCGATGACCGCGACAGGTTTCCCTTGATCGTAGAGGACGCGGAGGACCTGTTCGTCCGCATTTGCCCATGGTCTAACGCCTGATACCGTGTCGGTACACCCCGCGTTGATACTTAATGGCGTTAACGCCCGCGCTTAGGCGTTCTAGTTGCGCCGGCGCAACTCCCTCTTGACATGGCCTCCCCCATGCGCGCTTAGGCGCTCTAGAGGATAAGAAAAAGGCAGGGCACGAAGGCCCTCTGGGTTTGGCTGTCTCGCTCATCCGTCTCACTCTCCTTCAAATCGTTTCCCCTCAAAGTCGGGAATGGGTTTGCTGGACACGGCGGTGCAGAAACTTTTTGATTGAATTCGGAAAATAATTGTCTGGCTCGGGTCGGGTTCAAATCCCGACGCCCGCACTCATTTGCAACCGGAACGGGACTCCGACCTACCCGATAGAGGGCATCCCCCCAGGAATGGTGGTGTTGGCTAGTCATTATCGGCGTCATTATTGTGCTCGGGATCGTTACCAAAGGAGCGAACCTATGACCCATCATCTGGCTCCCTGGGGGGTGGGGCGGCAGATTCGGAGGAGGACGCTCAGGTGGCGCGGGGGGGGGGGCGAGCGGGAGATACTGATCCAACGATCGAGCGAAACTGGACCCCTCAATCGTGGAGGGACCCTGTGACAATCAATATCAATACGAATCCCAAAAGGGTCGCGGCGAGCGTGACCAGCGGTGGATTCCTCTCATGGGCCTCAGGTAGCGGCTCACTAGCGCCCAGATAAAGGAATCCTCCGACAAAGAACGGCAGGATATAGACGAGCAGCTCCTCCGGAAACACGAAGAACCGCGTGGTGACGACTCCGAGCATTGGAGCGGTCGCGTCCAGCAGCTGCATCCGCATAGATGACCTGAGGGAGTTGCCGGCGTTGAGCATGACCGTCACAGTGGTCAACCCATCGGAGAAGTCGTGGCATATGACCGCCAGGGCGACGATTGTCCCCGCATGGAAATCATACTGGGACCCGACGCCGATCGTAAAGCCGTCCACATAGCTGTGGATCGAGAGCTCCCCGGCTCCGAAGTACCTCCTGAGTGATGCCGTTCGTTCTTGCAGGTGTCCTCATCGCAAATCCTGCGCACCGAGATGTACCGTTCTAGAACTAAGAGAAACTGAGAGAAAGAAAAACCCGAGCGCGATGATGTACATCAAGTACTCGAACTGGATATTCAACCCAGAGGCAAGGTTCAGCGTCTCGGGAAGTATGACGAACAGAGGCACGGCGATCAGAACGCCAGCGGCGAAGGCGGCTATCATTCCGAACTCGCTCCGGTATCTCACGGTGAAAAGACCCCCGGCATATGTCGAGAAGAAGGCGATCGCTCCGAACACGACCCGTTACGGGTTCATTGAGATTGCTGACAATTCACGAGATAGTTGAAGACTTCGTACATGGCCACAACGTGCCCAATCCGGCCAATCTAGTGATGGAATCGCTCATTTTAGGCGAAAGACCCTTATACTTGGCTAATCTGTTTCGGTATTAGGCTAAATTGAATGGCCAAGCTGGGCTTGGTAATTAGCATGGATGCAAAACCGACAAGTTCCACCAGGATGAGGCGTCAGATTTAGTCAAGAGTTAGACGGAGGTGAAGAGAAGTGTACGACAGGCCACCGCGCGAAATGTACAAGGCGGTTTGCTCCGATTGCGGCAAGGAATGCGAAGTTCCTTTCAAGCCCACAGACGGCAGACCAGTATATTGCCGCGATTGCTACCAGAAGCATCGCCCACCGAGGCGAAGCAGGTACTAAACGTCAAGGCATTAAGAATGCCTGGTGAGCCGATTTTTTGAGCTCCAAAAATTTTTTTTGTTATCATTTTCGGATACCTGTCTGACTATCTCGCCTGTCCAGTATGCTATTGCCATGACCTTTGGAGTATACCGCCTAAGGTCCGCCGGAGTCCACGAACATCGAAGTGGACGGGCTGAGAGGTCCATTAATCTCAATCCGCCGGAGCGCTCATGCGGAGTCTGCGGCATCGAAATGAAGATCACAAGCGCATTGAGAGATGGAGAATACGAATTCCGAATGCTGGATAGACCGATCGGCCCAGAGCACCAGGCATTACTCTCTCTAGAAATGAAACCGAGGTCATTCCATCATCAGATGCGATTCGAGCGGTGGGGGTGAAACGCCGAGGCATTATTTATAACATGTGCACAATAATTGATGCAAGTTCCCCGATTCGTGATTATCTTGCCCTTCCTCACAAAGGATTGCCATTCTCTCCGAAGTGATGTGTCTCACTCGGGCTCCACTTGTCTAGAACTCTCGGATACATTTTTAAGAATAAAGCACGATTGCCCACACCAGAAAAGGGGGTTCTGCTAAATGGAGGAGAAGCAACTGATACAATATCCGCCCCATCTCCGATGGATCTTGAACAGAGCTTTGGATGATCCAAAAGGATTCTGGGGCGAGATTGCTGAGGAACTTCACTGGTTCAAGCGATGGAACAACGTTTTCGAAGGGAGCGGCCCTAACTTCAAGTGGTTCGAAGGCGGCGAGACGAACCTCTGCTACAACTGCCTCGACTATCACGTCAAGAGGGGCAAGGGTAACAGGGCTGCCATCATCTGGGAGAACGGCGAGAACGAGCGACCACGGGTCTTGACTTACAACGAGTTGCTCTTCGAGGTCAAGCGTTTCGCAGGCGCCCTAAAGGCACAAGGTGTGAAGAAAGGCGACAGAGTCACGATCTACATGCCGATGATCCCGGAAGCTGCAATCGCGATGCTGGCGACGGTGAGGATTGGCGCCATACACTCCGTCGTGTTCGGAGGGTTCGGAGAAGGCGCCTTGGCCGACAGGATCAACGATGCTGGGTCCGAAATCGTCGTAACGGCGGACATCGGGTTGCGGAGAGGCAAGCCGATCCAGCTGAAGGAGGTCGTCGACCAATCCCTCAAGATGGCAAAGAGCGTCAAGAAGGTCATCGTCTTGAAAAGAGGGATGAAGGAACCGCCGATGACGGTAGGAAGGGACGTCTATTGGGACGAGGCCGTCGAGAAGGGTGCTGGCCAGGACACGGATGCAGTCCCGATGAAGGCCGACGAGCTGGCGTTCATCTTGTATACGTCAGGAACGATGGCCAAGCCGAAAGGGACGGTGCAGCCTCATGGGAGCTATCAAGTCTACGTCTACGCCATGGGCAAATGGGTGTACGATCTGAGGGAGACGGACACCTGGTGGTCGACCTCCGACGTCGGATGGATAGTAGGCCACAGCTACGTGGTGTACGGGCCGCTGCTGATAGGTTGCTCGACGATCATGTACGAAGGATCGCCCGACTTCCCGACGCCAGACGTGTGGTGGAAGATCGTGGAGAGATACAAGGTCACCCAGATGTGGATCTCACCTACCGGCGTGAGGGGGCTGATGCAGTACGGCGACGACTACCCGAACAAGCACGACATGAGTTCTGTCAGGCTAGTCGTCTGCGCCGGCGAGGTCTTGAACCCGCCAGCATACGAATGGCTCTCGAAGAAGGTATTCCGCGGCAGGATTCCTGTGGTGGACCACATGTGGCAGACCGAGACGAGCGGGCCGATCGTCGGCAACCCGGTAGGAATATCGATGCTGCCGATCATACCCGGTTCCGCGACCATAGCGCTGCCTGGGATTGAAGCGGACATCGTCAACGACAAGGGAGAAACGCTCCCGCCAGGAGTCGAGGGCAACTTCGTCATTCGCAGACCGTTCCCCGGGCTGACCCCGACCATCTGGAGGGACCCGGAGAGGTACGTCAGGGACTATTGGACAAGGATACCAGGCTGCTATTACACAGGCGATGGTGCCTCAAGGGACCAGAACGGGTACATATCCTTCGTCGGCAGGTTCGATGAAATCATCAAGATAGCCGCACACAGGGTCGGAACGATCGAGATTGAGTCTGCCCTGCTGTATCACCCGGCAGTCGCCGAGGCGGCGGTAGTCGGAATGCCCGACGAACTAAGAGGCGAGGTGGCTTTCGCCATAGTCGTCCTGAAGCCAGGTTACGAGCCCTCCGACAAGATGAAGGCCGAGCTCAAGGCCCAAGTAAGGAAATCGATGGGCGCGCTCGTCGTAATCGGGGATATGGCCTTCGTAAGCAAACTGCCCAAGACGAGGAGCGGCAAGATAATGAGAAGAGTGATCAAGGCGGTCGTTACGAAGCAGCCGCTGGGCGACTACTCTACGATGGAGGATCCCGCGGCGATCGACGAGGTCAAGAAGGCCCTGGCGAACGCCAAGAAGTGAACGCAGAACTGACGATCGAAGCGGAGTGGCAATCGGTCGGAGTGGTTGAATGCCACTTCGACCGTCTTACTTTTTCTTACATTCTATTGTTGTTCCAGCCTTTTGATATTGATAGACACTTTGAAATATTTGCCACTATGTTACACCCTAGAAGGGAAGCCAGTGGCAAAGGATTGGAAGGAAGAGTGGAAGCAGAAGCTTCGGACGGCCGAGGATGCCATCGACGTGATCGAAAGGGGACAGCGGGTCTTCATCGGCACTGCCTGCGGAGAGCCGCAGATGCTCGTAAAAGCGCTCATCGCCAAGGCAGATTCACTCGCCGACAACGAGATAATCCACACCCTGTCACTCGGCCTAACTCCATACTCCGAAGAGAAGTTCACGGATCAGTTCAGAGTCAATGCCTTCTTCATCGGACCTAACGTGCGGTCTGCCGTCAACGAAGGTCGCGCTGACTATACCCCAGTCTACCTGTCTGAGATCGGGAATCTGCTGGAGGAAGGCAGAATTCCGATCGACGTGGCGCTAATCCAGGTCTCTCCGCCAGACGAGCACGGCTACTGCAGCTTTGGTGTCTCGGTGGACATAACGAAGACCGGCACGGAGGCAGCTAACGTGGTCATTGCCCAGATCAATCGGAATATGCCCCGCGTACTGGGGGACAGCTTCATCCACCTCTCCGACATCGATTACTTGGTAGAGGGCAATGAGCCTTTGTTGGAATGGCCGAGCGTCGATCCCGGCACACAGACAGAGGCCGACAGCATCGGGCGGTTCGTTGCGGACCTTGTCGAGGACGGTTCCACGATCCAGACAGGATACGGGGCGATCCCGAACTCGGTGCTGAAGAACCTGAAGGAGAAGAGGGACCTGGGCGTTCACACCGAGATGTTCTCGGATGGTCTTGTGGACCTGGTCGAGTCGGGTGTCGTGACAGGCAAGAGGAAGACTATCCACAAAGACAAGATACTCGCCTCCTTTTGCATCGGCACCAAGAAACTGTTCGATTTCGTCCATAACAACCCCGCAATCGAGTTTCATCCATCCAACTACACCAATGATCCATGTCTAATCGGCAGGAACGAGAAGATGGTCGCTATCAACTCCGCGCTCGAGGTGGATCTCACGGGTCAGGTCTGCGCAGACCAGATTGGTTACATGTTCTACTCCGGGTTGGGAGGACAGGTGGATTTCATGAGGGGTGCGGCCCGTTCCAAGGGCGGAAGACCGATTATCGCGCTTCCCTCGACCGCCCAAGGCGGGCAGGTCTCCAGGATAGTCCCGAGGCTTTCAGACGGAGCAGGTGTGACCACGACAAGGGGCGACGTCCACTACGTCGTCACCGAGTACGGGGTCGCAGAGCTGCACGGGAAGAGCATAATGCAAAGGGCCTTAGCGATGATCAACATCGCTCACCCGAAGTTCAGGGAGGACTTACTGGCGGCGGCGAAGTTTCTCCGATACGTGTTCTTGGATCAATCTGATGTCCCTTACCGCGGACGTCCATATCCTCAGGAGTACGAGACATACAGGACCTTCGGTGACGCCCAGGTGTTCTTTAGACCGATTAGGCCAACTGACGAGGAGCTGCTGAAGGACCTCTTCTACTCGTTCTCTCAGAGGTCGATATACCTCCGCTTCATGGCGCCGAAGATCAGGATGCCTCACAGGGAGCTGCAACCATTTGTCAACATCGATTATGACACGAAGATGGCAATAGTTGGAGTTGTGCGCGAGAAGGAAAGGTTGAAAATCGTCGCAGTTGGGAGATACGTAATGGACAAGAAGACGAACGACGCGGAAGTGGCGTTCGCCGTGCACGATGACTGGCAGAACAAGGGTATTGGCACATTCCTGTTGGGTTATCTGATACGCATAGCCAAAGAAAGAGGAATAAAGACCTTCTCTGCAGAGGTTCTTGCGGAGAACAGACCGATGCTTGATGTATTCTACCAATCAGGGGTCAAGGTCGAAACGACCGTCGAAGAGGGGACTTACAGGCTCATCCTTCACCTCCAGTAGGGCATCGAGGCTCCGGGCCGCGGGCCCTTCTAACGAATCCTGTCGACGTGCCCCACGTAGCTAGCTATGTGGTCCGAATGCTCTGCCCCCTCCCTTATCAGCAGGTCCAGTGTGGAGAAGAAGAATGGCACGTCCTTCTCCTCGATGAAAGGATCCGGGTTGGAATGCTTCAGCGCTTCTTTGATGTTGAGGTAAGTGTCATACACCAGCTTCTCGTATTTTAAGAGGTCCATCACGATCCCGAATTCTGTCTTGTTCTTGAAGTTGAAGGCATGCGGTTGAAGCGGCAAGACCTCGGATCCAGGCGAGATCCTGATCTTTGATATCATCGTCTCGACGAGGGTCCTGTGCTTCTCCGACTCGGAGATGAGCTCGAAGATGACATCCCGAAACTTGTCCTTCTTGACGTTTATGTAGCCTTCCCATTGAGAAACGGATTCAAAACCTGCTTCGATCTCAAGTGCTTTTCTCAAGAAGTTCGCCAGTTCTTCTCCCGTTCTAATCTCGACCAAGAGGGCCACCGGTTTTTTGATAGTCCTTTTAGATATTTAATAACCGGGAAAACCCATTCGATCTCTCGAAGCAGAATCATGTGCATGCTGGGTTAAGATTGCAGCTCCTTCGTCACTTCAATAAACCATCGTTTGTGAGGATCCATGCTTTCACTATTCAACATGATTTGGGGCGGAAAGGAGGGCACCCAGCAATGCTGAGAATCGAGGAAGAAAATGGTTTTACCCAGACACTGGGGAGACGTAATGGCATAGCTCGATTGATATCTCTCCGCCTCCGGTGCCACATGGTGTGAGCTGCTCAGAGTCTCTCGCCTTACTCAGGACCTTACTTCTTCCTCTTACCTTCCTTCAGCGATGTGAAGAAATCGTGGTGCTCTTCCTCGTCCTCGAGGATCTCCTTGAATATGAACGCGGTGGTCGGATCCCCCTCGGCTTCGGCGACCTTCTGGATGTCCTTGTACATCACGATTGCTTCCATTTCGGCTTTGATGTCGTTGTCCACCATCTCCCAAAGGTCTCCCCCGACCTCTATCGTGTTCGGTTTTGTCGTCGGAAGACCGCCAAGATACCAGAGCCGCTCAGCGATCTTCTCCGCGTGTTTCATTTCCGCGACCGCGATGTCCTGGAACTCGTCAGAAACCGCGAAGTGCTCCGGTCCAGCCCACTGCACGTGCTGCCACATGTATTGGACAGAAACCTGAATTTCACGCGCGATTGCCTTGTTCAGCAGGTCCTTCAGCTTCTGTGATGTCAAATAGATACCTCCTATCTTAGCCCGCTTCTGCGCAGGTCAAGATTGCTATTCCAGCTGAAGGCTAATAAACCTTTTGGATTTCCCAAAACCAGAGATTGGCCGCTGGATGAGCGGACTTCAGAACGGCCCGATCGTAAGTGGTTGCATTCGACTACAGTCGGCCGGCATCGCGCGATGCCAGCATGCTCTACGTTCGGGGAACGTCTTCTGCGCTTGCGGGGATGTTGACCCTCCTCTTTACCCACCAGTAAGCAAGGAAAGTCGCATTGATTGTCGCTATCACGAGCACAAGCATGGTCCATACCAGTAGGTTCTGGTCGATCCCGAAGGCGAATCCAAAGATCGTCGCAATGGTGTTCGGAACGAGGACCGCAGTGCCTAGGATGGTCAACCAGGTCATCACAAGCGCCATCCGGTTGTTCAGGATCTGGAGCTGATTGTTGTACAGCGCCTGCAAGACCTCCAGTCCCGACGCGAGAACCTCAGACATTTGTTCGCTGAGCTGGATCTGCCGATTGACTTCGTCAGCTAACAGACCCAACCTGGACAACACCTTCGGACTGTCGCTCATCAGATCGGCATCGCCATACCGCAATTCGTGAAGCACGGATAGCGTTCTCCAGAGCGTGTTCAGGTATGTGATGAGGGCGTGCTTCATCTCGTATATTTTCCTTCCAATCTCCATACGGGGCGACGATGTGTCGAGCAACTTCTCGCTCATCCAGTCAGCTTGTTCTTCGATTTCTCTCAGATGTTCGAAGTTACGGGAGTTGTTCTCGTCAATTATCCGCACAAGCATCATCGTCAATTTGTCCTCAGCAGGCATCGTCTCCGGAAGCTTGCGCAGATACACATCGGCATACCTCGAGAAGGCTACGAGTCTGACAACCTCCTCACTGTGGATCGTGACAATAAGTCTCTTCTTGACAAGAATGAGGAGAGGATAGGACTGCAAGTCGAACTCAGAGATCCTCACTGCTGGGACCATTATGCCCAACTCGGTCTCCCGGTCTTCGTAATTGGCGTAGTAACCGCTCAAGAGTGCTGGCACAAGCGAATCGCTGAACCCAAGGCTCATCGCAATCTCCTTGGCGTCCTTTTGGATGTCCGACACTGTAAAGTTTATCCAGGACAGTATGGAGGTCTGAAGGATAGAGGAGAAGTCCGCCGGGCAGTCTCCAAGACTCTTTACTGGTTTGCCGGTCTGAGGAAGGGTCACGCAGACCGCTCTCGGACGCTTGGCGCCGTTGGGATCCGTTGGACCAGCAGTCGATTTCGCACCGATCCCGGAAATCTCAGTCGACTTGAGTTTGGAATCGCTCCCGTTCTGGTCCACCTGCACCCCCTCCGCCAAAATCTCTCTTTCGCTTGTCCCGGATGTCATCGTCTCATCCACCATATATGTTTCGGTGGGTTCAATCCATGACGATTTGGGGGCCCGTTTTCTTGCGGTTTTATTAGGTCGCTTCCCAATTGCAGCTCTATGAGAGAGACCTCAAATCCTTGGGTCAGAGTCGGAGCGATTGCAGGACTTGTCGGCGCGGCGCTCTTCTCTTTCATGTGGATCATCGCGGTCATCGTGGATGGACGTTGGGTTTTGGGCGAGCAGACGCTGAGCGAACTGGGCGGGAACAGATCGGGAGCATTCTTCTTCAATTCGGGCGTGATCCTCGAAGGAGCGCTTGCGCTGGTCTTCACGATCGGGCTGTCTCACGCGATGGAGAAAAGGGTCCTGCAAAGAGCCGGGAACCTTCTCCTCCTCATGGCCTCGTGCGCCCTGGTACTGGTCGGCCTGTTCCCGATAACGACCGGGCCGCCCCACGGAGCCGCAAGCTATGCATTCTTCGGGCTGGCGCTCGTCGCGACCCTTTTGCTTGTCCAACCGTTGTGGACGGACGGTGGCTTCGGTCCCGTGGCGAGCATCGTGACCCTGGGAGCTGTCATCGTGTCCCTGGCATTCCTAGTCCTCACCAACGTTCCGTTGACCGAGGCAGTGGGGGTCATATGCCTCCTTGCATGGTCATCGCTCCTGTCATTGATTATACTGAGGAAGAGAGCGGTGACAATCAGAACTTAGAGGGGACGATTCCGTTCGCGAACGAGCTCATCTAACGGATGTCTTCCTGTCGTAGCGGTAGCTGATGTTGCAGCTGCCCTCCCTGCTGACCATGCACGGCCCCATTGGATTGAGAGGGGAGCACGACCTTCCAAAGGCGGGACATTCCTCTGACGCGATCAGACCGCGAAGCACTTCTCCACACCTGCACCCCTTCAGCTCGTCTTGGATGCTAGGCAGATTCTTGAGGGTCTCCGCAAAGCGCAGCCTCGCATTATGGAATTGGAACTCATTGCTCAGCTCGAGGGCGCTCTTCTTGATGACGGGTAAGCCCCGCCAGGCTTTGTCCACGGGTGTGAAGACCCGCTTGAGGAGGGCGACTGCACGGGGGTTCCCCTCGGGCTTGACGACCCGTATATACTCGTTCTCAACCTCCGCCCTTCCCTCGACTATCTGCCTCACGAGCATGTACACCGCAACGAGAAGGTCCAAGGGTTCGAATCCCGCGACGACCTGTGGAATGTGCCTCTTCTCGGAGATTCTGCGATAAGGATTAATGCCGATAATCGTAGAAACGTGACCCGGTTCAATGAGACCATCAATCTTCACCTCTCCCATCTCGAAAAGAGTATCGAGCGCCGGCGGCAACAGCCGATGACAGCTCAGTACAGAGAATGAATCGGGAACTCCGTCCGTAAGGGCGGATGCAGTGGTGGGACTCGTCGTCTCGAAGCCGATGGCCATGAACACGACTTCGCTCCCGTCCTTCGCAAGACGAACGGCGTCGTCGATCGAGTAGACGATTCTCACGTCGCCGCCTCTAGCTCTTGCATCCGCCAGGGAGCCCCTGCACGTCGGAACCGCAAGCATGTCTCCGAACACTGCCAAGGTCACACCGGAATCGACCAGGGCGATAGCTTCGCCAATCTCCCTTGACGTCGTCACGCACACTGGACAGCCGGGGCCCTGCCGGATCTCGACCCCCGCTTCCTTGAGCAATTCCTGCAATCCGAACCTCACCAAAGTGTCCTGGTGCGTCCCGCAGACGTGCATGAACCTCAGGTCCACGTTAAGCTTCCTGATCTTGTCGACGATTTCTCTGGCAGTCGACTCGTCTCTGAAATGGAACATCTACTTCTCAACCACCTTCACGGAGACCACGCGGCAACTTGCGCCCTTCGTGACCTCGACCTTCCCCCCGCACGACGGACATCGGAGTATAGGGACAGAGAAATGGAATGACTCGTCTTCGACATAATCGATTCCTCCCTCGTAGTGACAAGAGGGGCACAGGACCCTCACTTCCTCTTCCTCGATCTTCAGCCTTGCCCCTTCGAGTCTTGTATCCTTTGTAAGGACCTCGAACGCGAACTGAAGTTGCTCGTGCCCAAGGAAGGTGAGTCTCCCGACCGCGAGGACGACTTCTTCCACTTTCTCGACGTCGTACTTGCTCAACTCGGAGAGAACGGCGTCGATGACCCCTGACATGACCGAGACTTCATGCATCCAGCCCCTCAACAGGATTACGTCTATTAATTATCTTTTGGAAGCGGACTGTGAGGCCACCCATCGGTATCCGGGCAGCTTCAGGCCAGGCTTGCAGACCACTCCTCCCAGAATTCGAGACTCATCCACATGCCATTACCCCAATGCCATGTGGCAATATTCTTATACGCTCATCAAGATACAAGCGAAAGGTGCGGCATGGCAACAGGCGAGAGGAAATCCAGGAAAGAACTGACCCTCGAGTCCATCGTCGAAGGCAAGAAGATGGAGGCCTATGTCGAGCACAGGACGAAGGACATGCACGCCTGCTGGATTTGCGGAACGATAGGCTACAAGAAGAAGGCGATGAAGAACGTCGGCACGAAGTGGATCTGCATCGACTGCCTGCGCAGCCTGAAGGAAGTCCTTGAGACCCTGGACCAGTGGGAGGCAGAGATCCAGCTGGAAAGAGAGATGAGCAAGAAGATCGACGAGACGCTCGGCATCTAGCCGTGCCCGTGTCATTGGCCGACATCACTTCTTCTGGAAGACCGTTGAATAGTAATCGCAGTACTTGTTGACGGGGCAGTCGCCGCATTTCGGTCCGATCGGCCTGCAGATTCCTTTTCCGAATGACACGAAAAGCGTGTTGACGACCTTCCAGAGCTCCCTGGGAACGATCTTGACGAGTTCACGCTCCGTCTCCGCCGGATCCTTGGTATTGACGAGTCCGATCCTGTTCGAGACACGGTGGACGTGGGTGTCGACCGGTATCGCATCCAAGTCGAATCCGTAAACGAGGACGCAGTTCGCCGTCTTCCTTCCGACGAGCGGTAGAGCGAGGAGCGATTCCATGTCGGCCGGCACCTTATCGTCGTAGTCCTCATGGATTATTCTGGCGATCTCCTTGATCGCCTTCGACTTGGCCGATGGGAAACCGGCGGGTCGGATCAAAGAACGTATCACATCTACTGGGGCGTCAGCCAGCGTCTTTGGAGCGTCGAATCTTGAGAACAGCTGCGTGGACGCCACATGAGTATTTTCGTCCCTCGTCCTTTGCGACAGGACCGTCGATATGAGCACATGGAAGGGATCTGTCTCCCAGCTCAATTCCTCCTCGTCGCCCTTCCCAGGAAAAGCACCATCGGGGTAGCTTCTTGCGATCGCCTGGACAATCTTCCTAACGGGTTTTGTGCGAATCCCACCACCTCCTCCCCTCGCCGATGGTATAGAGAGACCCGGTCACGAGGACCGTGTCGTTCCTGGTGGAGATGGTCATTGCCCTTGCAAATGCCTCCCCTACATCGTCGATCATCTCCACGTGAGAGCAATGTTCCTTCAGGGCATCGCGAACAGCTGCCGCTGGAAAGGCGCGCTTCGTATCCGGTGAGGTCGCGATCGCCATCGAGGCGATGCTCCCAAAATGCTTCGCGATCCCGCCGAGGTCCTTGTCGCTCAGCACCCCGAGCACAAGGATGACCCTTCCCATTGCCAGATTCTTGATGTCGGTGGCAACGACAGCCGCTCCATCTGGAGTGTGACTTGCGTCAAGAATCACGAGCGGGGCTTTGGAGAGCACCTCGATTCTCCCTGGCCAGTCGACCTTCCCGAAGCCTTCGACTATCGCATCATCTGGTACCTGGACCCCCCTTTCCCTCAGCTCACGGAGGCAACCATACGAGAGCGCAACGTTCGACGCCTGGTACGATCCGGGCAGTGGGACATGGACCTCATTGGAAAAACCGTCGAGGAGAATCGCGGTGCCTTCCAGGGTCGACGAGACAAGCCTGTATTTGATGTCCCTCCCCACAATTCTGAGAGGGGATCTCTTGTCCATTGCCACCGAACGGAACACCGCGAGCGCGTCCTCCTTGTCCTCGGCCGTGACCACCGGCACCTCAGGCTTTATTATCCCTGCTTTCTCGCGCGCAATCTTCGATATCGTATCCCCCAGATATCTCGTGTGCTCCAGGCTTATCCTCGTTATCACGGTGCAGTCCGGTGCTATCACATTCGTCGCGTCCAGTCTTCCGCCCATGCCGACCTCGACGACTGCTTCCTCGACCCCCATGTCGGCGAAGTAGGCGAACGCGATCGCCGTCGTGATTTCGAAGAACGTGAGACGCCTGTCCGGACCCGAAATGGCCATTTCTTCGACGAACGGCCTGATGTCCTCGACCAGCGCGAGCAACCTGGAATCTGGGATCTTCACGCCATTCACTTGGATTCTTTCCCGAAAGTCGACGATGTGAGGGGAGGTGTACAGACCGACCTTGTATCCCGCCTCCTTCAGCACCGAGGAGGTCATTGCGCATACTGATCCTTTGCCATTGGTACCGGCCACATGGACCGACCTGAGCTTCAAGTGCGGATTGCCAAGACGCTCGAGGAGCTCGCTGACATTCCTGAGACCGAACTTGATCCCCATCGTTTCGAGGCTATAGAGCCAGTCGAGCGTCTCGCGGTAGCCCATCAAATCCTCGCATGCATGATGGTGTTTAAGGACTTTCCCCTTTACTGACGAGGTCCTCTATGAAGGGTCCCAGCGCCATGCCCTTGCGTCTCGCCGCGGCCTTCATCACCTTCATTATGCCCGAGCCGTACTGAGCCGCCTTCTTCTCCCTCGTCGCAATCTCACCGAGACCAAGAGAGATACCGACATCCCTGAGCACAGCCTTCCGGACGCCATCCCTGATGTGCTCTGCAACTGGAACCGCTTCCACGGCGTTGATCACCCCGGGATGAAGATACGGATGGAGTACATTCTTGCCGTGATGCTCTGCGATTCGTCTCTCATTCCTCAACCCGGCATCCAACAGACTGGCAAGGTCCATTTTCATGCTCTCTCGCAGCTCGTCAGGAGACATTCTCAAGTATCTCGCGTATCCCCCAAAGAGCTCGTCCGCTCCCTGGCCGCTCACAAGCAGATCCTCCTCAGCGCTTTTGGAAACGAGATACAGTGGCATTTCGAATGAAATCGTCAGCGGGTTCCTGGTGGAGATCAGTCTGGACACCAGAATGATCGCCCGCATGATGTCCTCCTCATCAACGACCAGACCGACCCACGGCAGATCCAATGACGCTGCTGTGCGCCCGGCCACAATGAGGTCATGAGCCCCGTCGATGCCGACCGTGTAAAGCCTCGGGGTGGAGCAACCTGCGGCAATTGCTGCCAGGACGCTGCTGTCCAATCCTCCGGAGAAGAGCAGACCCGCTTCTCTCTGCGCGACCTGCTCATTCATGGCAGTAGTGAGCGCATCCAGTATGTCTCGAATCCTGTTCATTTGTCGACTCAATCCCTCCCAGAGTATTTAGTCTTCCTCTCGGGTTGACCTGGCGGTCGAATGGGTTCTCGCCTTCCGAGTTTCGTATCCACGCCCACTTCTCCTGAATTCCCAATGAAAACTCTATAAAGGCATTGACAGTTCCAGTGGAGGAAGGTGGTGCATCTGGACCTACTGTTCAATCCGTCAAGCGTTGCGATCGTGGGAGCCTCCGATCATCCTGGAAAGATCGGCAACACGATCGTCTTCAACCTTTTGCAGAGCAGCCCTAGAAAGCTCTATCCCGTCAATCCGAACGAGAAAGAAGTACTCGGTCTCAAGTGCTTTCCTAGCATCAAGAGCCTGCCGGAGGTCGTCGACCTGGCAGTACTCGCGGTGCCAGCGAAGCTAACAGTCGGCGTCGTCAAAGAATGCGCCGAGGCCGGCGTACCCTATGTGATATGCATCGCCGCCGGATTCGGTGAGATAGGCGAAGAGGGGAAGGCGATGGAAGAACGGTTGAGAGAAGCCATAAAGGACAGCGGCACGAGGATAATAGGGCCCAACACAATGGGCCTCATCGCTCCGAGGTCAGGCCTCGACACCTTCTTCACTCCTAGGGACAGAAGCCCCAGACCCGGAGATGGGGTCATATCGGTGATCTCGCAGAGCGGCTCGGTCCTCTGCGGAGTCTACGAAGGGGCGGAGGATACTGGCGTTGGACTCTCGACAGCGATCGGCGTCGGCAACAAGGTCGACCTGAACGAGAACGACTTCATGGAGTACTTCAAGGATGATGATCTGACGCGATGCATCGTCCTCTATCTAGAATCCTTCACAGACGGGAGGAGATTCCTAGAACTCTGCAGCGAGGTGACGCCGGAGAAGCCAGTCGTTGCCATCAAGGTCGGAAGGACCGAGAGAGGAGCGAAAGCCGCATCCTCCCACACTGGCGCCCTTGCAAGAGGTTCCGATGCGCTGATAAATGGGGTCTTCAAGCAGTTCGGTATCGAGAGAGCTTACGACGAACAGGATCTTCTGGACTATTCCAAAGCGCTTGCATATCTCGACCACATAAGCGGCGACAGGATCGCCATTCTCAGCAACACCGGTGGTTTCGCGGTCATAGCGACCGACTACATCGAATCGAAGGATAACGGCGTTGGGTTGCGGATGGCGACGATAAGCGACCGTGCGAAGAAGGAGATCATGAGCAAAACGCAGTACTTCGCCTCCGCACAGAACCCTGTGGACCTGACCGGAAGCGTCACCGATGAGACCTACGGAGAGGCGCTCGAGATCCTTCAGAGGGAAGAGGACATCGACGCCATTCTTATACTACTCCAGCTTCAAGCGCCTCAGCTCACAGAGGGCCTTGCGGACATCGTGGCGAGGATAGTCAACGAAGGCGGCAAGCCCGCGATCGTCTGCGCGATCGGGGGCAGCTTCCCGAGACCGATGCTGAAGAAGTTCGAGCAGAAGAGGATACCTGCATATAGCTCGCTCAGGCGCGCCATATGGTCCCTCAGAGCCCTCTACGACAGAGGAAAGTACCTCAAAAGGGTAGGGGCACTCAGCGAGTGAAGGATGCACAGAAAGTGTCTTAAGCAGAGCATGCAGCTATCGGAACGAGCCCTATGGACAAGGTCACGAGAATAGGAGTCTCGCTCGAGCCAGAGCTTCTGAAGGAATTCGATGATCTCATCGGTAGGAAGGGGTATTCTGCGAGGTCCGAAGCGATACGGAGCCTGATTCGGAACGCGCTCGTGGAGGAGACTTGGAAAAGCGAGGGATCGGACGTGGTCGGAACGATCACGCTCTTGTACGAGCACCAGAAGGGGAACGTGAGGGAGAGGCTAATAGGAATACAGCACCTCCACCATTCGCAGATATCATCATCCATGCACATCCATTTGAACACCGAGCAATGCCTTGAGGTCCTAGTCGTCTCGGGCAAGGCATGGGACGTGAAAAGGCTGTCCGATGAACTCTGTAGCGTGCGCGGGGTCCTCCACGGCAAGCTGACCATGACCACCGGGTCGATCGGCACGCACGCGCATGAATGATCGGATTGTGGAGTATCTAAGGAGCATATGCCAGCATCAGGCAGGCCGGAACAAATGACAAGAGGGAGCAGAATTACCGTATCCTATTTATACACAGGTCACTTTGGACGGGGCTGAATGAGGAAGCTCGTTATCAGCGAGAAGGTCAACGCCGCGGTGCGCATCGCCACGATACTCTCAAATGGTTCTCTGAAACGGAGGAGCCTCAACGGTGTTCCAATATTCCATTTCGAGTCCGGCCGTGACGAGGTGGACGTGGTCGGTCTGCGTGGCCACATCCTCGAGCTCGATTATCCCGAGAATCTGAACAACTGGCATAAGGTCGACCCCGCCGATCTCGTATACGCCGTCCCCGAGAAGAGGGTCGTCGCGAAGAACATAATAAGCACACTGAAGAAGCTCGCAACCGAGAGTGACCAGATCATCATCGCCACCGACTACGACAGAGAGGGGGAACTGATCGGACTTGAGACCGTCGAGCAACTGGACGTAGACCCTTTGAAGGTCAAAAGGGCCAAGTTCAGTGCGTTGACCAAGCAGGAGATCGACAACGCGTTCTCCTCTCTGACTCAGCCGGACAAGAAGCTCGCTGAATCCGCGGAATGCAGGCAGATAGTCGATCTCGCCTGGGGAGCATCCCTGACGAGATTCATTTCAATCGCTTCAAGACAGGTGGGTACCAACTTCCTGTCCGTAGGGAGGGTCCAGAGCCCCACTCTGAGCCTCATCGTGGACAGGAACAAGGAGATCATCGAATTCGTCAAGAAGCCCTACTGGGAGGTCTCGGCGAGATTCGAGAAGAACGGCCAGTTCACGGGTCAGCATCGAGGGAATCCCTTTTGGGAATTCGAGGCGGCTGAAAAGGTCGTTGCGGCATGCGGGAAATCGAAGACTGGAAAGGTCACGGCATACAGCAGGGAGGAGAGGGACGAGTATCCTCCGCCGCCGTTCAACACGACGATGATGCTCGCCGAGGCGAACAGACTCGGTCTCTCGGCCAGCAGGGCCATGACCGTGGCCGAGGACCTTTACACATCCGGGTTCATATCCTATCCGA
>Ga0315282_10001258_pt1 | contig 48450 bp, 36 predicted proteins | sample YL17G07_20_MG_FD_203693 | JGI IMG/M metagenome (GOLD analysis project Ga0315282, IMG submission 203693) | Sediment microbial communities from Yellowstone Lake, YNP, Wyoming, USA - YL17G07_20 | ecosystem: Environmental > Aquatic > Freshwater > Lake > Sediment | place: USA: Wyoming | collected...
ACAGCACCTGACTTGATACGCCACAGTCAGAAGATCATTGCAGACACTTCATGGTGAAAGCACAATGTGCAGTAAATTGCACACTAGTATGCTCATGGCCTTCACATCCGCGAATTGGCCCCCGGGTGGTGATTTCTAGATCCGAACGGTACTGCATGCTGACCAAAATCGAACACATCTCTAACTCGCACAGAACACGACGCGGCGACCATGAAGAATAGGTGAGCCCAACGTTATGGCCCCGAGGTCCTGCAAGGATTCCACCACGTCGGACAGGAGGGACTTTGGAGCGTCAGTTGCGAGCACCTTTAGGTGGGTAAACTGCGCTCGGCGGGCACGCGATGGAACTTCCGCTGGATGCAGGAATGGCACTATCACTTATTCAGGGCTAATGTTGTCGCGAAGGAGGGTGGTGGCGTTGCCCAAGGGATACACGCCCTTGACAGGGCCCGCGTTGGAATCTAAGATGAGCAAACGAGGCGTGCACGGGCCAGGGATAGCTGACCAAGGGCAAGGAGAGACCAGTATGAGGCGGGTGACGATTTCGGGTTCCCTCCGTCAGACGCAGGGGCAGAGCATGATCGAGACGGCCTTGCTGCTGCCCATCTTGCTGCTTATCGCGTTCAATGCCATCAACTTTGGGTATTTCTTTTACGTTGCCGTGAACATGGCCGCCGCGCCGCGCAACGGCGTGCAATACGCGATCATAGGGGGGTCGACACCTGCTTCGCCCAAGCTTCCCACGGTCGGGCCAGGCGGAGGATCCTGTCCCACCGCTATCACGAGCCCTGCCAGCTATGTCTGCACTTTGGTCTTCCACGACATGAGCTTCCTCAGCAACTTTGCATCCGTGGGAGGCGTTCAGGTGTGCAGTTCGACGCTGGGGGTTTCGGGTAGTGGCTCCAGTCAGAAGGCAAATTGCAGCCGGTACGGGACGTCTCCTGCGTACACGCCCGCATCGGACCCCGAGGCTCCGCTCTCTGTCTTGGCTCGCGTCGATGTGACTTATACCCTCACACCCATTCTCCCGGCGTTCCAACTCCCGACTCCGGCGGGGCCGATCAGCTTGGTATTGATCCCAAACCTGACCATGCATCGCCAGGTGTCGATGCGAGAGATGAACTGAGGCGACCATGAAATCCATCCTGCGTCAAAACCGATCGCGCCGCTTCGGCAGGCTGACCCGTGGAAATCGCGGCGCCGTGCAGATTGAATTCATCCTCTCCATCATGGTCATCATGTTCGTGATCTTTGGAATGTGGGAACTGATCATGATCGTGCACACGATGAACGTGCTCTCCGACGCTGCCAAAGAGGGAGTGCGCTACGCCATCGTACACGGCAGTTACAACACCAGCGGCTACCAGAGCGGGCTCGGCAACGAGGACGCCGTCAGGATTTACGTCAAGGATTATGCCAATCTTAGCTTCCACGACATGTCCGCCATCAGTGTCTCGGTGACTTATCCCGATGTCTCGGGGAGTGACACGAGCGGGAACAAAGCGGGCGATAAGGTGCGGGTCGAGGTTGCCTACACTTTCGTTCCCTACACGGCGCTCAATCTTAGGCCGAGACTCACCGCGGCGTCGGAGGGAAGAATCGTTTTCTGAGCGTCGCAAAGAACACCGGCCAGCAAGAAGTCCGGTTGCTGGGCCGGGCAGGTTGAGGAACTTTCGATATGCGAAGAGCAAAGCGGAAGAACCCGTGGGTCCGTCCGGGGGTGAGTGATCGCGGGCAAATCACGATCCTGGTGGTGATTGCCTTGTCGGTGTTCCTGCTGGGGTTCGTCGGCTTCGCGGTGGATATGACCAACCTGTGGTTCCATCGCCAGATGGCGCAGGGGGCCGCCGACGCTGCCTGTCAGGCGGGGATTATGAACGTCCTCTATCCCACCGCCACGCAGGGCTTTACTCCCGGAACGTCGTTTGATTGCGCCGGCTCTCCCACCGCCACACCGTGCAAGTACGCGGCGCTGAATGGCTACAATGGCTCGGGACTGACGGCGAATACACCCTCCAGCGCGGTGGCCGTGAGTTTCCCGGGGGCGCCGGCAGGCTACGACCCCTCCATCCTGCCACCGACGAGTCTTGCGCCGGTACGGTTCTTGCGCGTGGACCTGACGGACCGTGTGAAAGTGTTCTTCTCGCCGCTGATTACCGGAAATCTCACTCAGGACGTCCACGCGCAGGCCATTTGCGGACTGACGCTCACCACGATCCCCATCCCGTTGATCATTCTCAATCCTACCGACCCATGTACATTCTTCCCCCGTGGCACCGGTAGTATCCCTAAAATCTCGATCCTCGGCGGACCAGCCCAAAGTGTTCAAGTCAATTCCACCAATGCCACAGCGCCATGTGCCAATGGGAACCCGATAATTGACTTGTCTCAAGGCGGACCTGACTTTTCGGGGAGTGATTTCGGAGTTGCTGGTGGCCCAACCTCTCCGCCATTTGTGTTTGACGGGGGGACAACGGGGACGTACGTTTCGCCCCATCGCGCGATCTCCGATCCCTTCGCGCTGACGCCTGCGCCGGGTCAGGCGGGCGGGCCCTCGATCCCTAGTGGCACGCCCGCTCTGGGAGTAAACGGCACACACGTCAACTGCCCCAACGCCGTCAGTGGCTGCCCGAGTGGCTGCCCGACCACAGGGGGCTGCACGCATTACTCCGGAGGGTATTATCCAAACGGGATAGAAGTGAAGAACGAGACGGCGATCTTCGACCCTGGGTTGTATTACCTCGATGGAAGCAGGGGCCTGAGTTTGGACGCGAACTCAATCGTCCGGCCCAGTACAGATGTCGGAGACGGCAGCGGTGGAACGACGTTTTATTTTGCAACTTCCGCCTCGGTCTCGACCGCGGCAAATTCTGGCGGCCCGACAACCGTAGGTTTCGATACTACTCGTGCGCAGTGTCCGGGCGGGAACCCGGCCGACCCAAGGATAGGCCTGCCAGCCACGCTCAATGGAAACGTCTTGCTTGGTCCGTGTACGGGAGCTTACGGTCAAGTGGACACCAACCCCGACGGAAGCACCACCCCAGCCCGCGGAATGTTGTTTTTCCAAAGCCGGGCCACCAATGGGGCGGGCCAGTGGAGTGGTGGAGGTGAGTTCCTGCTGGCAGGGACGCTATACTTTCATCAATGCAATGCCAGCGGGACGGGTGTTGGCTGTGGAGACCCGCCCGCCGACTACAATGCATCGTTCGACTTTGGGGGCAATTCCTGTTCGTCCACTTACGTCATCGGAATGATTGTTGCCGACCAGTTGCTGCAGCATGGGACCCCGTGTATCAAGATGGTGCTCGATCCGTACAATTTGCAGCGCGTCGTGAGAGCGTCGTTGGTACGCTGACGGGGATTTGCGGTATATGGCTGGAGCGCCGCTCATTGAGCGGCGCAGAGACAGACCCGACAAGAACTTGCCCGCCAACTGGCGGGCGCTGGAGCTCGACGCCGGTCTCTTTCCGTCAGCCGACGGACTGCGACCGGCGCTACAGGGGAATGGGCAGGATACGCGTGTCATTCTGAGTCCGCCGGTTGGCGGACGAAGAATCTGCAGTTTCTTGCCGCCTCAAAGATACGTGCAGACCCTTCGCCCACAGAAGGGGCTCAGGGTGACAAGCGTACGCCGGTCACAGACCGGCGCTACAGGTCGCGCCAGAGAATTCAGGATGTCGCATTGGCAGAAAGTGAAATTCCGCAGAACTCCGACCCCATCCTACTGCTGAAGCCTTCTTCACCTTCTCGAGACTTCCAGGCCAACCTGTGGGCGGTTCTGCGCGCTGCGCCCAAGGGACATGACACTCACTACACCGCCGCGACGCGCGGCCGGCTGCCGAGCCGCGGACTGCTCTACTCCTTTGTCGCGCACGAGATTGCGATCTTCGCGCTGCTTCTGATTCCCCCGAGGTTCCTGCCGGAACGGCATTTCTATGAAGTCGAGCGCTGGCTGCCCAACGATATCAAGCTGACCTACAACTTGCCGGAACTGGGCGGAGGGCAGAAGGGTGGCGGCAAGCCGGGCGGGAAATCGGGCGGCGGCTCCCCCAAGCGGGGTGGTTCATCGCCCGCACCGGCGCCGAAACAGGGCGGGCTGGTTTATCCCGCTCCCCAGCCGGTCATCTCCAATCCGCCCAACCCCGCCAATCGCATCCAAACGATTCTCCAGCCCGAACTGGTCAAGCCCCCGGAACTGCGAGTTCCGCTTCCACTGCCCAACATGGTGAAGCTGGCACGCGGGCCGCGACTTCCCGCGCCGCCGCCGCTTGTGCCCAAGGTTGATGTGCAGGCCCTCCCTCCCGCGCGGCCACCGGAGGCGCCCAAGCTCAGTGCCGAGGTTCGTCCCCCCAGGATGCCCTATGCCTTGCCGCTCCAGAACCTGCCGCCGCCGGTGGAGAATCCCAAGCTGACCTTGCCGCCACCGACTCCTGAGCCGCCCAAGGAGGTTGCCTACACACCGATTGTTCCCAGGGTGCAGGCGTCCGCAGAAGAGCCGCGCCTGACTGCGGCGGCGCCAAGTCTGGCGTTGCCCTCGGGCGCGGGCGGACAAGATGAACGCAGCATTCTGGTGCTCAGCCCCACGCCCGGCCCTCCCGACGCGGCCGCTCAAGTCCCGGCGGGCGAAGCGCACGGCCAATTCGCGATGGGGCCGGAACCCAATCTGATGGGCTCGTCCAAGCTTCCGCCCGGCTCTCCCACCGGAGTCGAAGGAGGAAGTGGAACGGGCGGCACAGGCTCCGCCGGGTCAGGCGGATCGGGCACAGGGGCGGGCGCGACAGGCTATGGGTCCGGCGATGGGGGCGGAGGCGGCGGCACAGGCAAGGGGACCGGGCCAGGCGTCGGCAACGGCGTCGGGCCGGGCGCGGGCACAGGGTCCGGCACGGGTACGGGCACAGGTTCGGGCTCCGGCCTTAACGGCACCGGCGGGGGCGGCACAGGAAACGGCACGGGTACCGGCTCCGGGAGCGGCCCCGGCCGCGGTGAAGGCTCCGGCAGCGGGACGGGCACGGGAAGTGGTCCCGGCTCAGGAATAAATCCCTTCCCCGGGATATCCATTATGGGCGGGACGGGAAATACCGGCGTCGTGGGGGGAACGAAATCCTCGCAGCCGGGCAAGCCTCCCGGCCCGCGGCCCACTTACGGGATGACCATCGTCGCCACCGCCGCGAGCGGCGGCGGCTTGCGCGATTTCGGGATCTTCCACAACGAACAGGTGTTCACGGTGTACATCGAAATGACTCACTCGCCCGCACCGGCGCCCTCCTGGACGCTGCAATATGCCTTGCTCCGCCGCCGCACGGCGAGCCCCAGCACGATCACCCTGGGCGCCTCCAACGCGGTCCAGATGCAAGACCACGTCCTGGCGCCTTTCCCGATCGACAAGGAAGAGCCGCAGTTCACGAGCGAAATCGTGGCCCGAAGCGAAGGGCGCATGATGGTCGCCTATGTAGAGATCACGAGTGAGGGCAAGACAGAAAACCTGCGGATTGTCCAGAGCCCTAACCCCCTCCTCAACCAGCCGCTGCTGGAGGCTCTCGGCAAGTGGACGTTCCGCCCGGCAGAAATGAACGGACAGGCAGTGGCCGTCAAGGCGCTGGTCGGATTCCCGCTTTCCCTTCCCTCCCACTGATCCCCGCCGGTTGGTCGCGGCATCGCCTCGTAGCCGGGGCGAGGCCCTCGGCGGCATCAAGGAATCAACGCCGTCGCCGCGCGCTGTGGGCCACGACAATTGCTTGCATTCCCGTTGTCTGTCGGGTAGTCTCTGCGCCAGGAGCCGCGAAGCGCTCGAGATGCGACGCGGGAGGCTCACGATGCCGTTGGAGATTGCGGAGAGCAAGACAGGATCAGCCACGCTGCTGCGACTGAAGGGGACGATGGTCATCGGGAAAGACCCCGAGCTGGTGACGGCCAGGGTGCAATCCCTCCTCGAAGCCGGAACTACCCGGATCATTCTCGAGATGGGGGAAGTCGCCTACCTCGACAGCACAGGAATCTCGGCGCTGGTTCGGTGCCACATTTGCGCCTCCCGCCGCGGTGCGGCGGTCAAACTGCTTCATCCCAGCAGGCGCGTTAACGAGGTGTTGCAGATCACTCGCCTGAGTTCAGTTCTTGAAATCTATGACGACCAGGAAAAAGTCCTGGCGTCCTTTAATTAGTGTCCGAGAGGGCCCGGGTTACGGCTCGGCGTCCACGAGCCCCGCTCGAGAGTTGGCCATGCAATTCGAAACTGACGAAGAACCGCGTCGGACGAGCGCCGATGACCGCAAAGAGCGCCGCTGGAACATTCCCATTCCGTTGCGCGTTCGCGCCACGCGTTCCAACGGAACGGAGTTTGAGGCGACGAGCGTCACCGCCGATGCCAGCCCATCGGGCATGCGATTCATCCTGCCCGAGTGGCTTCCTCAGGGCAGTCGGGTACACGTCGTTGCCCCAGAAGAGCAATTCGAGAGTCCCGCCCTTGTTACCACCGTAAGTTCCCTGGACTCGGATCATCACCTGGTCCGGGTGCGTTTTACCGGCGAGAAACAATTCGAACGCGCGACCGCCGCCAAGAAGTACGCCTATGATTACCAAACTCAAAGCTGGTTCGGGTATCTCTTCGAGGGAATCTACTACAACAGCAAGCACGAACCGTTCGGAAAACTGGTTGGCCCGCGCATTGTCTCCCTGGAAACCAGCAAGGACCTCTTCATCCTTCGCTGGGACAAACTCTACGATTTGCGCGGCAACTTGATCGCGCACATGATTTAGGGCTGATTCAAGATCACGCCCGCCTCGCTCCGAGCGCCAGCGATTTAGGCGAGGCCCATAATTCTCCAAGGGGATTACCCAAACTAAAGGGTTGCTATCGCCTGCGAGTCGGGCGCGTGGGATCATTCTCGGCCGGCAAGGGGGAATGGCGGGAAGATGGAGGGATTTCCACTTCCAGCCCCTCCGCGGCAGCGATCGTTGCGGGGAAATGCTCGCGGGCACGGGCTAGCAAGGCATCCATTGCTTCGTCATCGCGGTCCGGGTCGTGGTGGAAAAGCGCCAACTGGCGGACCCCAGCCTCCTGGGCAATCTTCACCGCCTCCGTCCAGGAACTGTGTCCCCAACCCTTCTTCTCGCCCCGGAGTTCCTCCGCTGTGTATTGTGAGTCGTAGATAAAGAGATCGGCCCCGTGCGCGATCTTGCGCACGTTGCGGTCGTGACGGGGAGAGCCGGGTTCGGTGTCGGTGGCGTAAACAACCGAGCCGCCGTCCGCATCCACGCGGTAGGCCACGCAGCCTTGCGGGTGGTTCATCGCCGCGGAACTGACGATCGCGTCGTTGATGTTGATCGGCTTCTTTCCGATATCGTAGAAGTGCCGTACGGAGCCCATGATGCTCATATCGACCGGGAAATAGGGGTAGACCATCTGGTCTTCCACGGCGCCCTGAAGTTCGCGCCCTTTGAGGGAGACGGAGTGAAAGAAAAACGCATTGCCCTTCTTGTAGAGAGGGAGAAAGAAAGGGATTCCCTGGATGTGGTCCCAGTGGAAGTGGGATAGAAAAACATAGGCGACGATGGGGTCCTGGCCCGCCTGACGGAGCAGGCTCTTGCCCAGGGGCCGCATGCCACTCCCGCAGTCGAGAATGAGGAGCGTTCCATTGGCGGGGCGCAGTTCCAGACAGGGCGTATTACCGCCGTAGCGGGAATTGCGGCGTTCCGGAGTGGGCGTCGATCCGCGGACTCCCCAGAACTTCAGTTTCACTGCGAATTCCTTTCGCGACGCCGGAGGAGGCCGATCATCACGGCAGCAGTCTCCGGGCCTTCGACCCAAAGGCTCTCTGCTGCTTTTAGCGCATTTCCCGCTCCACTGCAAGCATTGGCCGGGACGGGGCGGTTCGATTCCTTGCGCCCGCCCCATCACCGCGCCGGGATGAAGACCTGACGGACGTTGCCGTTCTTGTCGGTTTCCTGCACGACCTGATGAGCGGGTCGCAGTTCGTGGTCCACGGCGCCCCGCTCCTTGAGGCTTACCGTCTTGCGGCTCGCGCCGCTCGCGGCGGGAGTCTCCTCTTCCACTTGTTCAACGACTACTCTCGGCGCGCCGGGCGTCACGTTGCGGCTTGCGCCGCCCGCCAGCAGGTCAGACTCTGTGGTGGACTTCCGCAGCACTTTTCCGTCCTCCGCCTTGGTTTGCTCCGTCTTGGTGTGCTCGACAAGAAGGAACTTCGGATGGATGGTTTCCTGGGGGTCGCGCCGCTGGATGGTTAAGTCGGTGGTCTCCTTGCCGCCTTCCTTGCTCGTCCGCTCCTGGCGAACTTCATAATCCGCCAGCCGCCCGTAGGCATCGGGCAACTGCCGGACCGAACGTGATTCTTTCGAACCCCCGGCGGATTTTTCCGTTGTCACCTGGCGGTCCACCAGTTTCCAATCGCCGTAGAAGGTCTGCTCGCGCACTTCTTTGACGCTCTGCCGGCTCGCGTCAGGCCCCGTCGAATTCACGCGCTCCTTGCGGATCGGCTGCCAATGACCGGCATAGTCAGGTCTGAGCGTTTCGCGATCAATCGTGGTCGAGTCGCCGACCTTTCGGATCTTCTCGCGGACGATTTCGGTGGGCACCAGCCGCTCCCCACCGTCCGGATTCTTCAAGATGTATTCCTTCTCGATGCTCCCGTCAGGAAGATTGTGGGTCCGAACTTCGCGCTCCATTTGAACGCGCCGATCACCGCCGTAGGTGGGCGCGAGCACTCGCTGAGTTTCAATCTCACCGTCAGCAGTCTTCTTGCGCTCGGATTCCTCGCTCCGGCTATAGGCGAAGGTCCCGTTGCGGAGATTGTAGGTCTTCCGAGAGTTCTGCGGTTCCTCGGCGGGCGGCGGAGCCTCCTCTTTCGACTCCGCCGCAGCCTTCGCCGGCGGAGAGGGTTTCCTCTCCTCCGTTTGCGCCCCGGCTCGCTGCGGCGAAAAGGCGATCCCGCCCGCGAGCACCACACAGACTACGAGCAGGCCCTGAAACAAGCCAAACAACGTTCGCATGATCGTTCCTCCCGCCCGGGACGGCGCCACAGATTCGCCGCCGGATCCGAACCTCTTGTAGACGGTTATAGCACACAAATGGGACCGTCAAAGACGTAGACTGGAGCCGGAAAGAGGTATATGTTAACGCTTTCGTCAGAGAGCAAAATCGGCAAACGCGGGGAAGCATCATGAGCAAGGCGCGGCAGCCATCGAACTCTTGGAGGGCCTTGGTCATACCCAGCGTGGTCGCCGCATTGACGCTCGTCGTGGTCGGGGGCTTTCTATTTCGCCTGTCGAACGAGAAGGCTGCGGCGTCTGCCGTCAAGCCGCAACTTCCTCCAACGGCGGTCTACTGGAACCAGTCCCCGCTCTATCCCAACACATTCGCGCCGCTACCGCTCGGTTCGATCAAGCCGCGTGGCTGGCTGAAGCGCCAGTTGGAAATTCAGGCCAGCGGCCTGAGCGGCCATCTCGACGAATTCTGGCCTGACCTGCGCGACAGCGGCTGGATTGGGGGGTCCGGCGAAAGCTGGGAGCGCGGACCATACTTCCTGGACGGCCTGGTACCGCTCGCTTACACGCTCGACGATCCGCGTCTTATCGCCAAAGTGAAGAAGTGGATCGAATGGACCATCCAGCACCAGCGCGCCGATGGCCGCATTGGGGCGGAACTCGGGCGCGGCCAGTATCGGACCGTTGACCAGGAGAGCGATACCTGGTGGCCGAACATGATCATGCTGAAGGTGCTCACGCAATACCAGGAAGCCACCGGCGATCCGCGCGTCATTCCGCTCATGGAGAAGTATTTTGATTACCAGATGAAACTGCTCGATCAGGCGCCTTTGCGGGAGTGGGCGGAGCACCGTTGGGCGGATGAGGTTCTCACTCTCATCTGGCTTTACAACCGCACCGGAAATGCCAGGGCACTGGAGCTGGCTCGCGCGTTGCACAAACAGGCGTTCGATTGGAAGGCGAATTTCGCCGACTTCAAGAACACACAGAAAACCCTCAAGGGGACCGAGACCTTGCACTCGCACGGCGTCAACAACGCCATGGCGATCAAGACCTCGGCCGTGTGGTGGCAGGTTTCCGGAGATCCGACCGACCGGGAGGCGATTCATCAACTTTACGACCGGCTCGACCACTATCACGGCCAAGTGACGGGTGTTCACAGTTGCGATGAGCACTTGGCGGGTCTGGACCCGACCCAGGGGACCGAGCTCTGCACGGTCGTTGAAGCGATGTACTCGCTGGAGGAATCCCTGGCGATTCTAGGCGAACCGGCGTTGGGCGACCGCCTGGAGCGAATTACCTTCAACGCCCTTCCCGCCACCTTCAAGAAAGATATGTGGGCGCACCAGTACGACCAGCAGGTGAATCAGGTAATGTGCAGCGTGCTGGAACGGAATTGGACGGACAACGGGCCGGACTCAAACATTTTTGGCCTCGAGCCCAACTTTGGCTGCTGCACTTCCAACATGCACCAGGGCTGGCCCAAGTTTGCCTCGCACCTCTGGATGGCGACACGCGAGCACGGCCTGGCAGCGATCGCCTATGCGCCAAGTCAGGTGAGTGCCGAGGTGGCGAAAGGAACCAAAGTCACCATCGTGGAAGATACGGATTATCCGTTCCGCAATCGCATTCGCCTGACCGTCTATCCGGCCTCTCCCGCGAAGTTCCCCCTCAGCTTGCGCGTGCCGGGCTGGGCCGAGGGCGCGACGATTACGGTGCAGGGCCAGAGGGAGCCCGCCGTGAAAGCCGGGGCGTTCCATAGCGTCGAGCGGGAGTGGCAATCCGGCGACGTGGTCGAGCTGACGTTCCCCATGAACGTGAGGGTGACGCGCTGGTATCACGACGGGCTGGCCATTGGTCGTGGGCCATTGATCTTTTCGCTGGCGCTCGGGGAGGACTGGAGGCAGGTGCGCGGCGAGGCTCCGCATGCGGATTGGGAAGTCCATCCCACCACGCCGTGGAACTACGCGCTGGTCATCGATCCCGAGAAACCAGAGCAATCGTTGGCAGTAGAAGAGAGCGCTGTCGGCGATCCACCATTCTCGCCCGAGAGTGCACCGCTGCGATTGAGAGCGAAGGGGCGGCGCGTCCCCGAGTGGATGCTGGTGATGGGTTCGGCGGGGCCGCTTCCGATGAGCCCCGTCTTGACACAGGAGCCAGAAGAAGATTTGACGCTAATCCCGTACGGCTGCACCAATCTGCGCGTGACGATCTTTCCGCAGGCCGCACCGGTCGGCGCCAAACATCGATCGCGAGGCGGGGCGCTTCCGAGCCGCCGGCAACGCGCCCAGGCGTTTCGAAAAAGTGGAGGAGGCTCTCAACCATGACATCGAAATCGCGACGGCGTTTCTTGCAGCAAGCCTCGACCGCCGGAGCCGCACTGGCGACTGGGCGCTGGCTGGGTGGGGCAGCACAAGCCCAACCTGGGTCGTTGCCCGCGCGCATCTACGTTGATCCCGCGCGCAAAATCGCGCCACTTGACCGCAACCTGCTGGGCTCGTTCCTCGAGCACTTGGGCCGCGCTATTTACGGTGGGATCTACGAGCCTGGCTCGAAGCTCGCCGATTCCAACGGCTTCCGCAAGGACGTGCTGGAGGAAATCCGCCAACTCGGTGTTCCCATCATCCGTTATCCGGGCGGGAATTTCGTCTCCGGCTACCACTGGCTCGACGGTGTCGGGCCCAAAGACAAGCGTCCGAGGGTGATCGAGAAGGCCTGGAACTCGGTCGAGACCAATCAGTTCGGGGTCAACGAATTCGTCACTTGGTGCCGGGCGGTGAGAGCCGAGCCTTTACTCGGCCTCAATTTCGGGACCGGCACTGCGGAGATGGCCGCGGCGCTGGTGGAGTACTGCAATCAGGAAAAAGGCACGAAGTGGAGTGACTTGCGGCGCCAACACGGGTTTGAAAAACCGCACCATGTCAAACATTGGTGCCTGGGCAACGAAATGGACGGCCCCTGGCAGATTGGCCACCTCCCGGCGCGCGAATACGGCCTCAAGGCCCGCGACGCCGCGCTCCAGATGCGAGCCGTGGACCCTTCCATTCAACTCGTCGCCTGTGGGTCGAGCGGCCCAGGAATGCCCACCTATCTCGACTGGGACCGGGAGACCCTCGAAGAATGCTATGACCAGGTAGATGCTCTCTCTCTGCATTGCTACTACGGCAACGATAAGAACGACTCGAGGACCGGGGGCGATTCGCGGAAGTTCGTGGCGATGAATCTCGCCATGGATAAACAGATCGAGGAGATCGCCGCAGTCTGCGATTACGTCCGCGGCCGCAAGCGTTCCGCCAAGAAGCTCTGGCTGTCCTTTGACGAATGGAACGTCTGGTATCGGGCGCGCAGCGGTGACGGTGGCCGCCTGGAAGCGCCCCACCTGTTGGAAGAGATCTATAACCTCGAAGACGCGCTGCTCGTCGGGGGCCTGCTCAATTCGCTATTGCGCCACGCCGATCGTGTCCACATCGCCTGTCTTGCGCAGCTCGTGAACGTCATCGCCCCAATCATGACCAACCCCGATGGCCTCTTCCGGCAGACCATCTACTACCCATACGCCTTGGCACTGCAGTGCGCGCGCGGAGACGTGCTCAACCTGATGACGGAATCGCCTACTTACGACGGGCAGGACCTCGGCCCAGTGCCCTACCTGGACGTGGCCGGCACGGTGGACACGGCGGGAAAAACGCTGAGCCTTTTCATTGTGAATCGCGATCTGGACAAACCGCGGGAGGTGGAAGTGGTCTGGCGCGAGGCGCCCCCACCACGTGTGGTGCTCTCACAAGTCCTAACTGGACAGGACCTCAAAGCTTCCAATAGCTTCGAAAACCCACGGCAGGTCGCGCCGCAGTCGCTCGAAGCGCCGAAGACGGCGACCCGGACAACCTTCCTGGTCCCCGCTCGCTCTTATTCGGTGATTCAGTGGGGAGCTTGACGGTCTTTCCCGCCCACCGGATTTGCAGCGGCGGTGGGCAATCCAGAACGAATAGCTGAGGCAGCATCCCTGCAAGCGCGCGGACGGGAGATGAATTGACAGGAGATCACGGGAGGTGAGGATTGGACCTCGGTCTCAAAGATAAAGTGGCGATGGTGGCGGGCGCAAGCCGCGGGCTGGGACTGGCGATCGCTCGCGAGCTGGCTGGAGAGGGCGTGCGCGTTTCGATCGCATCGCGCGATGCCGCGGCCATTGCCGGCGCCGCCGCGAAGATTCGCGCCGAGTCCGGCGCTGAAGTTCTTGGCGTTGCCGCCAATGTTCGCTTGCCTGAAGCCCTCGCTGCCTGGCACCGCGCCACTCTCGAGAAGTTCGGTGGCATTGATTTGCTGGTCACCAACTCCGGCGGCCCTCCGGCAGGAACGTTCGAAAGCTTCGACGACGCCGCCTGGCAAAACGCCTTCGAGTTGCTCGTCATGAGCGCGATCCGGATGGTGCGGTTGGCCGTGCCTTCCATGTCGGCGCGAGGCGGCGGCAGCATCCTGATGCTGACCTCGTCTGCTGTGAAAGAGCCGGTGACGAACCTGACACTCTCCAATGTGATTCGCCCTTCCGTGACGGCCCTGGCCAAATCGTTGGCCAACGAACTTGCCGGACGGTACATCCGCGTCAATCATCTCCTCCCGGGACGCATCGCTACCGACCGGCTCAAAGAGCTGGACACAATCAACAGCCAGAAGGCAGGCGTTTCCATCGAGGACCACCAGCGCCGCATCTTCGCGACAATCCCCCTGGGCCGCTACGGGCAGCCGGAGGAGTTCGCGCGAGCAGCCACCTTCCTGCTCTCCGACGCCGCCTCCTACATCACCGGAGCAAGCTTGCAGGTAGATGGCGGACTCATTCGCAGCGTGATGTGAGCCCTGCACTACAATTTCCAAGGGAAGTCCGTCCCTGCCCGAAGAGTGGACGCGCCCGACGACGCGATTCCGCCTGGGGGCAAGCATGGGTATACAATGAAGCGCCCTGGCGGGCGAACTGCCCCCCGGACAGCGCGAAGGTGAGTCTTTCCGCGAAAGCGAGGCAAAACCAGAAATGAGTGTCATGCGCAGCATGCTGTTGGCTGGTTCGGAGAGCGCGTGGCTGCGGCGGCAGGCACCGCGGCTGTGGTTTGTGCGCAAGAGCGTCGCGCGCTTCATGCCCGGCGAAACCGTCGATGCCGCGCTGGAAGCTGCTGCCAACCTGCGCGACCAGCGTCTGGGAACGGTCTTCACCTGCCTGGGCGAGAACGTCACGGACGCAGCGGAAGCCGGGCAGGTCGCCCGCCACTACCTGATGGTCCTCGATCGCATTCGCGAGAAGGGACTGCCCACGGAAATTTCCGTCAAGCTCACACACTTGGGCCTGGATCTCGATCTCGAGCTCTGCTTTTCGCTCCTCGCCCAACTCATCGAGCGCGCGGGCCGGACGAGCGTGGTCTGGGTTGACATGGAGGCGAGCAACTACGTGGACGCGACGCTGGAAATTTTCCGCCGCGCCCGCCGTGCTTACCCCAATGTCGGCATCTGCCTGCAGGCTTATCTCCGCCGCACGGAGAAGGATCTGGAATCGCTGATCCCCCTGGGAGCCGCCGTTCGTCTGGTGAAGGGCGCCTATCGTGAGCCGGCGGAGATTGCCTTCCCCCGGAAAAAGCAAATCGATGACAGCTTCTTCGCGCTGAGCCAGCGGATGCTGAGCGCCGAGGCGCGACGGGCAGGCATGCGCGCGGCGATTGGCACGCACGACCCGCGGCTGATTCGCCGCATTCAAGAATGGGTGCAGGCGAAGAACCTCAGCAAGAGTGATTGCTGCGAATTTCAAATGCTTTACGGGATTCAGCGAGCCCTGCAACTCCGGCTCGTCGAGGACGGCTGGAAATCCATCGTGCTGATCGCCTACGGAAGTTACTGGTTCCCGTGGTTCATGCGGCGGCTGGCGGAGCGGCCGGCAAATACGTTGCTGATGGTGAGAAACCTTTTCTGAGGGGCAGCGCCCGCGATGGGCGCACACAGGGTACACAGGGCGGTCCACGTAACTTCATCGTGCACTCTCACGGAGCTCTGATGACCGATTCCGATGCTCCCGTCCAGGCACCGGCGGCCACCCCGCGCGGGGACGGATTCGTCCGCGGCCTGGGACTCTTCGATTCGGTGATGACGGTGGCTGGGGCGATGATCGGCTCCGCCATCTTCATCGTCGCCGCCGACATGGCGCGAATGACGGGAAGCCCCGGGGGCGTGCTGACGGGCTGGGTGCTCACCGGAGTGCTGACGGTGGCGGCGGCACTCTCCTACGGCGAACTCGCCTCGATGATGCCGCACGCTGGCGGCATGTACATCTACCTGCGCGAGGCTTACTCGTCGGTGATGGGTTTCCTCTACGGCTGGACGCTCTTCGCGGTGATTCAGGCCGGAACCATCGCCGCCGTGGCGGTGGGATTCGCACGCTACACGGGAGTCCTCTGGCCGCTGATCTCCGAAGACCGCTATTTGATCTCGCCCCTGCACGTTTCGGCGGGTTACGCGATTTCGCTCTCCACTGCGCAATTGCTCGCCATTCTCAGCATCCTGCTGCTGACCTGGACGAACGCCCGCGGGCTTGTGTACGGCAAGACCGTTCAGAACGTCTTCACCACGGCCAAGGCCGGCGCGCTGGTGGCGCTGGTCATTGTGGGGATTTTCGTGGGCCGCAACGCCAGCGCCGTTGCTGCCAATTTCGGAGATCTCTGGACGCCGCGCGGCTATAGCCCGATTGCGCCGGGGCTCGATGCCGGCACGCTCTTTGGGGTGATCGTGGCAATCGCCATCGCCCAGACGGGCTCGCTCTTCGCCGCCGATTCCTGGCACGACGTCACCTTCGCCGCCGATGAGGTGAAGAATCCCCAGCGGACGCTTCCCCTCGCTCTTGCCATCGGGTGCGTGGCAGTCACGGGGCTCTATGTGCTGGTCAACATTGCCTACTTGATGGCGCTGCCTCTGGCCGGCATCCAGCAGGCGCCCTCCGATCGCGTCGCCACCGCCGCCTTGCAAGTGATCTTCCCCGGCCCGGGCACGGCGCTGATGGCGCTGGCCATCATGGTCTCGACCTTCGGATGCAACAACACGCTGATTCTGGCGGGAGCGCGCGCTTATTACGCCATGGCGCGCGACGGCCTGTTCTTCAAGTCTGCCGGCCGGCTGAACAAGGCCCACGTTCCTGGCGGGTCGCTCCTGGCACAGGGAATCTGGTCCTGCCTGCTCGTCTTGCCCAGGACCTTTAATCCCACCACCGGGAAGTACGGCAGTCTCTACAGCAACCTCCTCGACTACGTCATCTCGGCGGCCCTGATCTTCTACATTCTCACCATCGCGGGCCTCTTCCGGCTGCGCAAGAAGCGGCCCGACGCGGAACGCCCCTACCGCGCCTTCGGATACCCCGTGGTCCCCGCCGTCTATATTCTTGGCGCGCTGGCCATCGTCGCGGCGCTCTTCGCCTACCGGCCTTCGACGACCTGGCCCGGATTCATCATTGTGCTGTGCGGATTGCCCGTGTACTTGCTGTTGCGCCGCTCGCGCGCCATGTAGCAGTAGGGGCGCAGCATGCTGCGCCCCTACAAGTTAGAATCAAGAAGATCCCACCCTGAAGAGTCTGCGTGGTAACCCGCCGGATGGCGAGCTGTAGCGGCGGTCTCTGACCGCCGAACTCATCGAAAAGACGGAGACGGCGATGAGGACATCGCCGCTACAGTCAGGTTATCACACAGACTCTGAAGCCCGGCGCTACGTTCTGTGTGGTCGCACAGTCACATTCTGACCTTCCAGTAGGTCACGTAGCGCTCGCCCCAGAGCTTGTAGAACGGGACCAACGTAATGGGCTGGGACTGGCCGAGGGCGCGAAAGGTCAAAGACTCTCCTGCCGCGCGCTCCAGCCAGGCGACTGGGTTTCTGGCATCGCCGACGATCGCGGGCGCCGGAACCGCTTCCCCCGCCGGCACAGGGCTCGAGCCACCGTACATCATCTCCTTGGTCAGCCCTTGCGCGCCGAGCCGCCCCACCAGCAGCAGCGGCCCGTACATCATCGCCTGCAGCGTCGCGTCGTCCGGCATGGCATGAACGCGCAGGGACATCGGCAGGGTCACTTCCACCTTGTCGCCGTTCATCCATTTGCGGCGCAGGACGATGTAACTCGAAGGCCGCGTCGCGAGCGCTTGCGGCTTGCCGTTCACCTTGATGGTCACACCTTTCGTCGCCCAGTAGGGCACGCGGATGTTGAGCGCCAGGATGACGGGTTTCTCGCACTGCAACGTCAGCGACGTAGTCTCCTCTTCCGGAAATCGCGTCTCCTGCTTGAGGCGGATTCCCTTCTCCGGCCAGTGCAGCTCCGATGCTATGAACAGATTGACAAAGAGGGCGTTCGCATCGTGCCAATAGATGCTGTCGGCGAGCCGGGCATATTCCTCGACGCCCGTGCCGGTGCAGCACCAGAAGGAATCGAGTGGCGAATTGAAGAACTTCCAGAAACCGGAAGCGACCGGCACGTAATACATCGTGCTGCCATCTTCGGGATTGATGGTGCCCAACCGGTGGTTGAAGAGCGTCCGCTCGTAATAGTCGAAATACCTGGGATCGGCCGTCCAGCCGTAGAGGTGGCGGGTGAGCTTCATCATGTTATAGGCGCAGCAGCACTCGCAGGTGCCGCGAGTCAGTTCCGAGGCGAGCTTGCCGGGATCGGTGCGCCAGTGCTCGTCGCAGCTCGTCCCGCCATTGGCGTACATCCGCTGTGTGGTGATCTCACGCCAGAAATAGCTGGCGATGTCGTGGTCGCGCCGTGCGCCCGTCAGCTCGTAGCGGCGCGCCACGCCGGTGATCTTGGGAATGTTGGTGTTGGCATGCAGCCCTTTCAGCTCGTCACGCCCCGCGGCCAGAGGATTGAAAACCTTCTTGTGGTCGAAGCGGTTGGCGGTATCCAGATATTCCTGCTTGCCGGTCACAGCGTAAAGCTCCGAGAGCACATCGAGCATGCCGCCGTGTTCGACTTCCAGGACGCGTTGCATGTGCTGCGGGCTGAGAGGTTTCGTCCATTCCCCCGCCCAGCGGGCCATGTTCTCCGCCACCTCGAGCGCCTGTCCGTTGCCGCAGTGCAGGTACATGTCGAGATGCCCAGCCATAATCTTGTGATAGGTGTAAAAGGGCGCCCAGACTTCACGGCGATCGCGCAGACGGTCGTAGAGTTCGGTGGGATAAGCGCCCAGGTACTTGCCCCCCAGCGCCTCCTGAACTTTCGCCAACTCGGCCACCATGTAATTGCCTTTGGTTTTGAGAGTCTCATCTCCGGCGCCGGCGTAGGCCAGGGCGAAGGCCGTCAGGATGTGCCCGCCCGCGAAGTGGCCGCGCAACTCGCAATCGGGCTTCTCCCAGCCGCCCACCGGCTCCGCGGAAGAAGGCCGTCCCGCGGTCACGCGGAAGTTGTGCAACAGCCGGTCGGCGGGCAGAAAGTGGAGATACTTCTGATTCGCCTCCATGGCCTGGCGGAAAGGTCCTTCGCCGAGACGAACCTGCCGGAGCGGAAACGGGAGGGCGTGCCAGGCGATCTGATCCAGCGGGCCAGCCGGAGTGGTTGCATCCTGCATCCCGGCCGAATCGCCGGCTGTCGGCAGGAACGCCGCGCCTGCCGCCACCGTCGCCGTGGAAATGAATTCCCTTCGAGTCATTTGTCGGGCCTTCTTCATGACGAAATCCCCCATCTGCCCTGAGCGGAAAAGGCCGCAGAAATAGGCGCAAGATTCTCGTAGTCTACTTCCGACCGATTGTCAACATAAAGCCCTGCTGCATTGAATTGTTCTGCCACCTATTCAATTGTTGAGTTGTTCGCCCACTCGATGGAGAATAGGAAGCTGGCAACTGTGGCATGTGTGATCGGAGGCGGGCCCCAGGAGGATTCGATGCGAATGAAGTTGTTTTTGGGTACAGGGCTTCTGTTGTTGGCACTGCCCATCCAGGCGCAGCAGAAGGAGAAGGCGCGGCTGGAGGAATGCGCGACGGTGATCGAGGAAATTCTGAACGTCCCGGACAACATTCCCAGCAGCCTGCTCGATCGGGCGGAATGTGTCGTCGTCTTTCCGTCGGTGAAGAAATTGGCGCTCGGCGTGGGCGGCAGCTACGGGCGCGGCGCCATCACCTGCCGGACGGGAAAAGAATTTAACGGACCATGGAGCGCGCCGGCGATGTTCGCCCTGGAGGGCGCCAACATTGGGTTCCAGCTCGGCGGGCAGGCCACCGACTTCGTCCTGCTGGTGATGAACTATAAGGGCGCGGAATCGGTCATGGGAAGCAAGGTAAAGCTCGGCGCTGACGCGGCGGCGGCCGCCGGCCCCAAAGGACGCGCGGCTGCGGCCGACACCGACGTGGTGATGAAGGCGGAAATCCTCTCTTACTCGCGCACCCGCGGCGCCTTTGCCGGCGTTTCGCTGGAAGGGTCCACGCTGCGGTCTGACGGCGGAGCCAATCGGAATCTCTACGGCAAAGACCTTTCGGCGCGGCAGATTGTGCGCGAAGGGGCGGTCGCAGTGCCGGCGGCCGGGCAAAAGCTCATCGACCTGCTCAACAAGAAGTCTCCGCGCAACCGCTCGGAGAATTGAGCGAGCACGTTCGCCACGCGCCGGTCAGTTACCTGCCCGCTGCTACCGAAGTGTGGGTCGGGCCAGGAAGCGTCCTCCGTATGCCTGAGGCGCCCGCCAGCTACATCAGACTCCCTTCCGCCACCCCTTCGCATCCGACCGCTTCAATTCGATCACGAACGATCCGTCGGCGTCGAGGGGCTGCTCGCAGGCCCAGTTCACAGGCCGCCGCACGCCTTTGGTCTCGATCTCAGCATGCAACTTCAGACGTTGCCCCTCCATCCCGCGCGGCAGCATAAAGCTCGCCTCCCGGATCCTTCCACCGTAGGGGTGGCCGGCGTCCAGGCCGCCGCTCATGTGCAGGTTACCGTCCAAGCTTTCGAGCGAAAGCCGCAGCACGCCCGGCACACCTGCCACGCCGTCGTTGGCGACGCAGACGATCACCTCGCTCGTCCCGTAACGCTTCCTCTGCCAGACCCACGAGGGCCGCACGCGGTACCCCATGCGCTGCTGCAAGGTGGCAAAGCCCCGCGGGTAGCGCTCGTTGTACCGCTTCAGGTTCTCGCCCTCCGTCCACAGGGACCAGTAGTTGGCCCCCAAGTCGAGCACGTGCAGCATGGCTTTCTCGCGCAGATTGATTCCGGCCTCGTCCGCCGGGATCTTGCTCACGTCGTATTCGCGATAGCCACCGTCCTCCATCACCACCGCCAGCCAGGGCGGACGGTTCGCCAAGTTCTCCACCTGAACCGGCTCCTCGATGTCCAGGATCGAATCCGATCGCAGCCAGCAGCCCTCGCGCACGCACAGGTCGTGGACTTCACGGTTTCCCACCTGGCTGATGTCTGGCTCGGTGTTCACCGCGAGCGGCGTTTTCTTCCACGCGCCCAGCTGCAGGGTTGTGAGGTGCACCATCGTCCGCTCCGCCGTCAGGTAGTCGGGGAAGGGACTCTTTAGATCGCTGGTGTGCGCCTCGCCCCAGAAACCGTACATCATAAGGTCCATCCACTCCACTTGCGGGTGGCCGTCGAATTCGGCAGCGAGAAGTTCGTTCATTTCCCGGAAGGCCTTGAGAAACTCGGGATGGTCATAGCGCGGCTCTCGATAGTCAAAATTGCCGCCCTGCTCGCGCGAGCGGCCGATGCTCACCATCGGGATTTTCTGCTGCAGGAAGTCTGGCAGGGCAAGTTGCTTGGGCTGGAAGACGGGGTTGGAGAGCATCACGCGAAACGCCACGCGCTTGCCGTAACGCTTTGCGGCGTCGAAGGTCAGCTTCCAGATCGGACTCAGATCGAGCTGGCCCGGTTTGCCCTGCACGTCCCGCCATCCGCAGCGGATGTAAAGGACATCTACAAAAGGAAGAGACGCCATTGTTTCCACATGGTCTTCCAGCGTCTGCTTTCCGGCGCGCGCGGCGAGCGATGGTCCGGCCTCCTCCCAGGTGTAGCCGCACAAACCCAAGCCGAAATTCCGCACCGGCTTGGCCGACTGGGTCGTCGAGGCGAGGGTCCGCCAGCCCTCGTCCTGCTCGATGCCAAAGGGTCCTTGATTCAGCCGGTCAGCGGCTTTCGGCCCCGGCCCAAAATCGTAACCGCTCCACAGGTGGTCGGGCACATCGGCTCTCAACGTTGAACGGCCTGCCAGAACCGTCACGGCCGCACCGGCCGCCATGAACTTCCGTCGTGTGATCATGCTTGCTCCCTTCTCCAGCTCAGGTCCCTTTCACTCAGGTTCCCCTCCCCGGCAGCCGAGATCTTGCGTGTTGTCCGGCGGGGAGCAGGGTGCGCTTCCCGCCGGACAGCCACAGGGTAGGTTAGAACGACAGCTTCAGGCCGAATTGGATCTGCCGCATCGGCGTGGACAGGTAAGTGATGACTCCGGCGGCGCCGGGTCCGTCGTCGATGTAGTTGTCCGGCAGGCCGAAGTTCGGATGATTGAAAGCGTTGAAGAATTCCGCCCGAAACTCAATCTTCAGGCGTTCCCCGGCTGCGAACATCTTTCGCAGGGCCAAGTCCGCAACCTGTGAACCCGGTCCCTCCAAGATGTTTCGCCCGGCGTTGCCGAAGGTGTAATCGGCCGGTGCCGGGAAGGCATCCAGGTTGAACCAGTTGTCAGGCCTCCTCTGGCCGGCGGGCAGGTTTCCGTTGGCGATCCGGTTCGTCCGCGGCCAGCCCTGGGTTCCGGTGTTCGACGGGTCATAGCCGAGAATCGGCGAAAACGGTAATCCACTCCCGAAGGCCAGGATTCCCCCAATATGCCAGCCGCCGACGAGCAGATCGGCTGCACGACTGGAGTTAGCCCAATGTTTCCCCTTGCCAATGGGGAGTTCATAGTCGAAGCTTGTTACCCAGCGTCGCTCCTGGTCGAAATCGGACCGGGCTTTCTCTGCCGGCACGTCGTAGGAGTTTTGAGGGAACGGACCCGCACAGCAGATTTCCGGCAAGTCGTTTATAGACTTAGCCCAGGTGAAGGCACTCAGAAGGTAGAGGCCTTGCGATAGACGCTTTTCCGCCCGCAGCTGCAGGGAATGATAGGTGGAGTTGCCGCGATCCTCAATGGAAGTGAAGGACCCGAAATTCGGATAGGGCCGGCTCTCCTGGACGTCTGCCGCACTGGGCACCCTCACTTGGTTGCGGTCGGTCGTCGATTGCAGAAACGTGCCCTTGGACCCGGCATAGGCGATTTGCAGCCCTACCTGGCCGGGCAGCTGGCGCTCGACCGTGAAGTTCCAATGCTGGTAGTACGGCGTCTTCAAGCGGCGGTCCAAGCTGGTTACGGGTGGATCGACGGCCTGACTCGGATCCAGTGATGGAAAGCCCTCCCCCACTGTGATCACCGGGGTGATGCCGTTGCTGTAGAACTGGGGCTCATAGTAGAAGGGAACATTGTAGGCAAGCTGCAACGGAGCGGCCGTCTTGATTTCTTGCCCCCCGTAGAAGACGCCATAACCTGCACGAAACACCGTCTTGCGGTCCTTGAACGGCGTCCAGGCCAGGCCGATGCGGGGCGCGATGTTCAGCTTATCGACCTCCACGAGGCCCCGTGACGCTCCACCCTGGTTGGCCAGGAGGAGTTCGCCTGTGGAGTAATCGAAGTTCGCCTGATGATCGTGCACCTCGACGACGGGCGAAAGGTAGTCGTAACGGACGCCCAGGTTCAGCGTGAGAGCCTCACTGACCTTGATGTCGTCCTGCAGGAACATGCCCAGCACATGCTGGCGGTTTCCGAGGTCCATCAGTGACGAGATGTTGGCGAACGATGGCAACCCCAACAGCATGTCAGCCAGTGAACTGCCGGTCCCACTCGGGTCGGCGGGATTCCGCGTAAAGAGGCCGTTGAAGTTGAAGTTGCCCCGCGGCCGCGAAACCTGAAAGATGTTGAATTCATCCCACCGCACCTCTCCCCCGACTTTCATGCTGTGGCGCCCCCGCATCAGGCTGAGCGTATCGGTAATCTGCACATCGCGGCTGGCCAGCAAGGTCGGTGCATACCCGGGATCTCCCAGGCGCCGGTAGCCGCTGGGCGCGAAGAGCGTCAGGCCGTTTGTGGCGGGATTGTCAGGCACGCCAGGAACTTGCAGCCCCGCGGGTGGGAACTGCGTTCCGCCCAGGGGAATGCCCCGACGGACCCTGATGTGGTTGAAACCGGCCCGCAATTCATTCACCGTCCGCCCGGTGAAGGTGTGCGTGTCGCCCAACGATAAGCCCTGCGCCTTGTCGTAGATGTGGCCGGTGTGGGAGTCCCCGCCGTTGGCCAATCCCGGCAGCGGAGCGGGCTGGATGTTATGTTCGTCAACCCAAGAGAAACGGCCAAATACCTGGTCCACGCTTGAGACGTTGTAGTCCAGCCGCGCGTCCATTTGGTCGATGCGGTCGGTGTCCACCGGCGAGATGATGTAATTGTTCCTGAACCCTGGCTGGTTGGGCTCCGGGTAGAGGTTCATGAAATTCTGGCTCAAAGCCACGATCCGATCGGCGGGAATCTGGTTGTCGGTAAAGGGCTGGCGCGTGCTGGTGTTTGGATCGTATGTGTCCGGATCGTAGATGATGTTGTTCCCCTCTTCCGAGAAGTCGCCCACCCGCTGGAGCATCGTGGGGACGGATGATACATAGCTCATCGGCGTGCGGATTCGCGTTCCTTGGTAATCACCAAAGAAGAAGACTTTGTCGCGTTTAACCGGTCCACCGATCGTGCCCCCAAACTGATTCTGCTTGAACGAGGCCTTCTTTGCCGTCGGATCTTCGAAATAGTCGCGGGCGTCCAGCGATGAGTTGCGCAAAAACTCGAAAACCGAACCGTGCAATTGATTGCTTCCGGACTTGATGACGGCGTTGACGACCGCGCCACCACTCCGCCCGAACTCGGCGGAGAAGGAGTTCGTTTGCACTTTGAACTCCTGAATGGCATCCACGTTGGTCCGCAGTACGTTCAAGCCGTTGTCGTTGGAGTTGTTGTCGATGCCGTCCAGCATGTAATTGTTCTGGTCACCGCGCGTGCCGTTGGCGGTGAAGTTGCCCCCGACATTTCCATTGTTTCCCTCGTTGCGCACGACCCCGGCGGTCAGGGTCGCCAGGTCAAGGTAGTTCCTGCCGTTCAGTGGCAGGTCCTCCATCTGGCGGGAGTTGACGACTTCGCCGAGAGAGGAGGTGTCGGTTTGGATTACCGGAGCCGCCGCCTCAACCGTGACCTTTTGGGAAACGTCGCCGACCTGCATCTCGAAGTCCACGCGGATGCGGTCCTGCACCTGGAGCACGATGTTTTGACGGGTCTCCGTCTTGAACCCGGGAACATCGACGGTAACGGAGTACGTGCCCACCTTCAGCGGAGTGACAATGTAGCTGCCCTCCGCATCGGCCTTTCTCGAGACCTTGATGTTGGTATTTACATCGGTGATGGTCACCGCAGCGTTGGGTATCACCGCGCCACTTGTATCGTGAATTGTGCCCACGATTGTCGCGGTGTCCACTTGGGCCCACAACGTGGCCGCCGCCAGGGTCGTCAGTAGCCAACCAACTAGATGGGTTAATCTTCTCATGCTGTCCATTCCTTCTTCTCTCCTTTTTCTGCAGCTTTCCTTCTGTCCGCTGCTGTTCTCCTTCTTTCAACGACCCACCAAACCGCGACGCATGAAGGACATTCTCAACGCGCCCGGCCCAAGAGCGGTGAGGGCCGGTGCCGGAGTGTTGCGCTGAATCTGCACGGCGCTTGTTTTCCTTTCGTTTCTGGTCGCAAGATGACCAGAGACCCCATCCGAACAGGCACGATATGTTATGCTTGCTTTCGACTGGTGTCAAGAAAAATCGCTGTCCAATTAAGAAAAGTTTTTGCGATACTTGAAATCTCGGACGATCAACGCATTCTGTACACACCTATTGGGCGACGGAATAGCTATCAGTGATTGCTATAAATCTCTTTGGAAACAGGGGAGTCCATGCACTGCCACCCTTGCTTCCGCCATCTGCAATTTCAGTCAAGTCTGGAGATTTTCTTTGACAATCGAACTGAAATCTGGTGGACTTGGCAATGAGGACATCGTGAGCGAACCGGCCTTGCCGAAAAGGAAACCGACCTATCTGGAGGTGGCTCGCCTGGCCAAGGTGAGTCCCTCCACGGTCACGCGCGTCGTGTGCGGAAGTCCAGGCGTAAGCAAGGAAATGCAGGCCCGTGTAAGGCGAGCTGCGCAAGCGCTCGGGGTGGACGTGGAGAGGAAGAAACGTGCCAGGATCATTTCCTTTTTGCTTTCGAACCGGGACGTGCTACACCCCTTCCAGGCGCGCATCCTGGTCGGCGCGGAGGCGTATTGTGCCTCCCAGGGTTGGGAAATGCTCTTCTTCGGGTTCCGCTATCCGCTGGGGGCCGGGCACAAGGAGATCCACCTTCCTCAGATTCTGGCGCGGCGTGATACGGTTCGCGGAGTCATCCTGGGCGGGACAAATTCGGCAGAGCTTCTGCTCTCACTGAAGGAACGGGACATCCCGTTTGCCGTGCTGGGGAACAACGTGGTTGGTGACTGGCAGCCCGGCGAGTACAACGTGGTATCGTCGGACGATGTCAGTGGATCCTTAGAGTTGACCTCCAGTCTCATTGCCCAGGGTCATCGCCATATCTGGTACATTGGAGACCTCCGGCTGCCTTGGTATGCGCACTGCGCCGAAGGCTACCGGCGTGCTATGACCGCCGCCGGGCTGGAACCGCGGATCAGGGAGGTTCGCGCCAGTGACCGCGAACTGGGTTATCTGGCCGCGAAGTCGATTCTGGCTCAGCCGCCGGTCACCGCGGTTTTTGCGGGTAACGACCAGGTCGCGGTGGGAGTGTACAGGGCGTTTGGAGAAGCTGGCATCGTGATTCCCGGAGACATCAGTGTCGTCGGTTTCAACGACACGGAGGGAGAGATTCTGTACCCGCGCTTGACGACGGTCCGGGAATTTCCGGAGGAACTCGGCAGGCATCTTGCGGAGCTCGTGCTTCGCTGCATTTCGGTGCCAGATGCGGAGGCACAGCAAGTCATGCTGCCCACTCAATTGATTCGGCGTGAGTCGTGGTATCCCTTGTCGCCCAATGAAACAGTCTCGAGACCAGGCAATACAGCGCTGACTGAGAAACCCCTTTAAGGTTGGGCCCTGGCATACGTTCACCTGCTCGAACCGGCGCTTTGCACGCGGGTCGTTTGACACCGACATCTCCAGCCCGTTGTTCGCCATGCGGAACGGGACCGTTGGTAACGCGCGAAACATCCAGCTCGCGGGAAGACTCGAGTTCTGACCTGAGGTCTTACATTATCCGGTGGGGCTATCACCAATGCTGGGGGTAACGCGATCTTTTTCTGCCTCGCCATGAGATGGGAATCAGAAGCTTGTGCCTCGCCCAGGTCAGCAACGCCCCACCCCGAACAAGCCCCGCCCCCTGGGGCATAAGCAGGACTTAGGGATGATCGCCCTGGCAAGAAGCACGCAACGCCCAAGAAGTGTGCTTACTGTGGCGACGCCACCAACGGGAAGAACAGGGTACCGTCTGCTGCAATGACAAATGCCGAACGCGCATGAATAGGGCCAATAACCCGGTTAACGGGAGAAGGCCAACCAGCGATTCAGCAGGATCAATGGAATGGAAACACCCGGAAGGGCGGTCAAGGCAATTGCCTTTCCCCGTCGGCTTGCTGGCTGCCACTTCGGCAACGTGCGAGGTACGGGGGATTCCTCTCAGAGCTGCTGAAGACGCACAATCATTGCGGAACTCCTTTGGCCAGGACCCCTAACTCCACTTGGAGGCGCCCGATTTCTTCTTCCAGAGTGCGATAGGCCTCCTCGGCCGGCGTCACTTCACCCTGGCGCCCGAGGGTCTCCAGCCGCAGCGCCGCTTCCGCGGCGGCATGGGCAGAGAAGTTCGAGACCGATCCTTTCAGCGCGTGGGCGGAGGCCTGCAGGGCCTGGGAGTCGCGGCGCCCGATGGCCGCGCGGATATTCGCCATGTGCTTGGGGCAGTCGCGGAGGAACAAGCTCGCCATCTCCGCCAGGAGGATCGTGTCGCCTTGCAGGCGCGCCAGAACCGCCGCGCTGTCGAAAACTTCCGGCGGCGCGTCCCCGGCAGGAGAAACAGAAGAGACGACGCCCTGCATGGCCGCCAGGAGTTCGTCCACGCGTATGGGTTTGGAGACGTAGCCATCCATGCCCGCGGCCAGACACTGCTCGCGGTCGCCTTTCATGGCGTGCGCGGTCAGGGCAATGATGGGCAGATGTTTCCCCGTCAATCTTCCCTCAGCGCGGATGACCGCGGTAGCCTCATAACCCCCCATTTCCGGCATCTGCACGTCCATGAGCACAACGTCGAATCCCGCGAAGCCTGCCTCTTCCAGCCGGGACAGTGCCTCGCGCCCGTTGGCGGCGGCGACCACCTTGTGCCCGCGCTTCTGGAGGAGCCGCACCACCAACGCCTGGGTGACGACATTATCTTCCGCGAGGAGAACGCGCAGCTCGCGCCGCCGCTCGCGGAGCGAGTGCCGGGTGACAAGGGCGGAGGTTTCCACTCGCGGGGGCTTCGCGCCCAGGACGGCGAGGACCGCTTCCCGCAGTTCGACTTCGCGGATGGGCTTGGTCAAATAGACGGCGACGCCCAATTCCCGGCAGCGCGCGGCGTCCCCGCGCTGCCCTCCCGAGGTCAGCATCATAATCGTGGCCCCCGCCAATTCCGGGCCCTGCTTGATCCGCGCCGCAAGGGCGAAACCGTCCATGTCCGGCATGTGCGCATCCACCAGGATGAGCGGGAAAGGTTGCCCGCTGTCCCGAGCCTGCTTCAAGAGCGCCAAAGCCGCTCGGCCTCCCTCGGCCGTCTGGGGCTTCATCAGCCAGCGCCGGAGCATCTCTTCGAGGATGCGACGGTTGGTGGCGTTGTCATCGACCACCAGGACGGAGATTCCGGCCAAGTTAACCGCTTCCAGCGCGGGCGGCGGTGACGCGGTCTTTCCTCGCAGGAAAGAAGCCGTGACGTGAAACACGCTGCCTCTGCCAACTTCGCTCTCCAGCCGGATGCGCCCGCCCATCAGCGCGACCAGTTGCGTCGAGATGGTCAGGCCCAGGCCCGTCCCTCCGTACTTCCGCGTACTGGAGCCGTCGGCCTGCGCAAAGGGTTCGAAGATAGCCTGCAGCTTCTCCGGGGGAATGCCGATGCCCGTGTCCGAGATGGCGAAATGCAGCCCTACGCTGTCTTCCCGCTCCCACTCCTTCTCCACCCGCACGACCACCTCGCCTTTTTCGGTGAACTTGATGGCGTTTCCAACGAGGTTAATGATGATCTGGCGTAGCCGGGTCGGATCGCCAATGACCGTCTGCGGCACCTCCGGCCGTACGTCGCAGACCAACTCCAACCCCTTCTGATGAGCTTGCAGGGCCAGGCTCTCGGTCGTCCGGTCAACACTGTCCCGCAGGTTGAATTCGATGGGCTCCAACTCCAGTCTTCCCGCCTCAATCTTGGAAAAGTCCAGGATATCGTTGATAACGGTCAACAAGGCGTCCGCGGAAGACTTGACCATCTCCAGGTACTCACGTTGTTCGGGGTTGAGTTCGGTATCGAGGGCGAGTTCCGTCATGCCGAGGATGCCGTTCATGGGCGTTCGGATCTCGTGACTCATGTTGGCAAGGAACTCGCTCTTGGCGCGGCTGCCCGCCTCCGCCGCCTCCTTAGCCTTCGCCAATTCCTCCTCGAAGCGCTTCCGCTGGGTGATGTCCGAGAGCAGGCCGTCGGCATACCGGACGCCATTCCTTTCGTAAGTCGTGTGGGCGCGATCGTGCACCCAGATCCACTCACCGTTCTTGCGCCGGACACGGCACTCCACGTCGTAGGGCCGACCCTGGGAAAAGAGTGCCTCGAAGGCTCGCTTGACTGTGTCCAGGTCCTCGGGGTGAATACAGCTCAGATAGAGCCGAGCGCCCTCCCGATAGCACTCATCGGTGGTGAATCCGCTGATGCGTTCGATGTTGGCGCTGATAAAGGCGAAGCGCAGCCCCGCATCCAGCGTCCAAACAACATCGGGAATGTTGGAGACCAGAGAGCGGTACTTCTCCTCGCTCTCCCGCACGGCCTCCTCCGCCCGCTTGCGGTCCGCGATCTCGGTTTTCAGCTCCTCGTTGGCGCGACAGAGTTCCTGTGTGCGCGCCGCCACCTCTTGCTCCAGGTTCTCGCGGTGGCGTTGCAGTTCCTGGTCGCGGCGCTGGATTTGCGCCAGCATTTCGTTGAACCGATCGGTGAACAATCCAAACTCATCCTGGCTGTGCTTGACGGCGCGTACCGCGTAGTTCTTCTCCAGGGAGACGACTCGGGCCGTCTCGGCCAGGTGCAGGATGGGCCCGGAGATGACTCGTTGGAGTTTGGTGGAGAGAAGGTATGCCACGAATGACGATACCAGCAGGATGGCGATCACGAGGGCCGTGTACTCCCTCAACCGGGAGTGCATCGCCTCGAGGTCGGATTCCAGGTAAAGCGTCCCGATCTTCTGGCCGCCCAGCGTGATGCTGTGGAACACCGTCAAGCGGTCCGGGCCAAACGTGCTGCCATCGGGCTGGGGCGCGGGAGGGGGGAGACCGCTGTCGGCGCGGTGGTATTCCACAAAGACCTTGCCGTCGCCCGAGTAAATACAGGCGCCCACAACGTTCGGGAGGCTCCGGAGTCCGTTGAGAATGTCCGCGCCAGCCTTAGGGTCGTTGAAGGTCAAAGCCGCCGTGCTGTTTCCCCCAATGATCTCCGCCAGGATGGATAGATTGCTTTTCACGGCGTTGCGGCTGATGACCTGGTCGTAGCTGATAAACGCGACCGAAGCCGTGGCCAACGCCGCCCCGACTGTGAGCATGATAATGAGGCGCAGCTTCTTTTTGATCGACAAGTCTCGAATCGAGCGCATCCTAGCCCTTCCTTCCGGGACGTTCGCTCCTGACGATCCGGGCCAGCCCCAGAAGTTTCGCACTCATCTTCAACCCGGCGCGCTGCGCGGCGTCCACGTTGATCTCGAAGCGCACACGGTCCTCTTCCAGCCTGAAATTGATGACCCCGCCCTGTTCGGCAAATCCCTCCGTCTCCCCCACCGTCAAGACGCTGGCTCCGTTCAAGCCATCGAGGATGGCGCGCAGGCGCTTTCCTTCCGAAGCGCTGATGAAGGCAATTTGACACGTTCGCGCGTCTCCCGCCCTCCTGACGCGCCGGGCCATCAGCGCGCGTCCGTTGATGGACTTGCCGAGAATCGCCTGGTCCAGGGTGTCTCCAAAGGGGTCCTCGCCGACCACGCAGATAGTGAAAGGTTGACCCGCCTCTGCGGGCACCGACGGCCATTCCACAAACTTGGCAAAGTTGTATAGAAACACCGCCTTCACCTCGTATTCCGTGAGAGACTGGGCCCGAGTTGGGACGCCCAGTCCGCCTGCTAGCCAGGCCGACGCCAGCAGAGCAAACACTGGCCCCGAGATTCGTTTTCCCCTGCCGCCCACGGATTTTGGCCGTCGGATCATGGGACTTATTTCTGTCGGCCGCCGAAGGTGTAGATCAATTTCAATCGCACGTTTCTTCCGTCCTGATAGAGAATGTCTTCGCGATGCTCTCCCCCGCCGGGATAGCCGTAGTGCGTATCCAGCAGGTTGTATATGCTCCCCGATAGCTCAAGCCCTTTGAACAGCCGCTGAGTGAAGAGGGTCACATTCATCAACACAAAGCCAGGTGCTGTATTTCCCGCCAGCGTGCGGCGCGCACTGACGTAGTGCAGCTCCAGGCCGGCGGTGAGGGCCGTCGGCTTGCTGGGGAGCAAGGGAATGAGCAGGTTGGCATTGGCCAGATGCGCGGGCGAACCGACGAGCCTCGCGTCCGTGTGACGATCGACCGCCTGCTGAAAAGTGTAATTGAGCTGGGCACCCAGGCCGGATGCCCACTTGCGCTCGAAAACCAGTTCGATTCCTTTCGCCCGCACCGCATTTACGTTCTGAAACTGCAGAAGACCGTCGGGCATTACCCCCTGATCGATGAGGTGCTCGATCCTGTTCTGAAAGACGCCTCCGCTCAGTCGATAGCGGTCGCCAACGTACTGCTCGACGACGACCTCAGCCGTGCGGATGGTCTCCGGTAGGAGCCTAGGGTTCGGTATACTTGAGTACCCATCTTGATAGTACAGCTCGAAGGCATTCGGCGCCCGGAAAGCGCTTCCATAAAGGAACTTCAGCGTGGTTTTTGCGAAGGGGCCGTAAATCAGCCCCAGGCGGGGGTTCGTCGTGCCCCCGAAGGTGCTGTAATGGTCGTGGCGGACCCCCACGTTGAACAACAGGTTCTTTCGGACCGCGGACTCATCCTGCGCGTAGAGCGCCCACACCTGCGAGCTACGCAGGTCATGGAGGTAGACAAAGTACGGATCAACGTCGAAGTTGCCCTGCGTCTCCCGGAATTGGTTTCGATACTCATTGCCCACGGTAAGCGTGTGCTTGGTGAAGAGCGTCTGGGAGAGTTTGATTTCTTCACCCCACCACTTACCATCGCTATAATCGCGATTCAAAACCACTTGGGAGCTGGCATCCGAAGAATCCCCAGTGGGGTAAGTCCCGTCATAAGTGTAGCTATCGAAATAGACTCGGCCCATGAGGTCGAGCCCGTTCCGGAGCTTATGCTGATAGCTCAGGTCAATGTACCCACGCTGGTCAGTTGTCTGGGCGCGCGAATCGTTGAAAGGCATGCGGTAGGCGGCCGTGGGGATTCCCTTTTCCCGCGATCCGTAGGCCGCTTGAAGACTCAAGTCTTTGTAGGACAGGTTCGCGAAAAACTGGCCGAACTTGTCGTGATCGGCGTCCTGGGCGATGCCGCAGTTTGTTTCCGGGGTGTTGAACTCCGGGAAGTACAACCTCTGCTGGCCGTGGCTGTCATAAAAACTGCCGGAGAGCAGCGCTTCCCATCCTTGCCTGAATCTTCCCCCGTATGTGACCCGGGTGTAACCGGTGTCATAGCTCGCTGCTGCCGCGGCAACCTGAAGGCCTTCTGTCGGCCTGCCTTTCTTGGTGATTACGTTGATCACGGCGAAAAAGGCGCTGCTTCCGTAGATTGATGAACTCGGGCCGTCAACAATCTCCACGCGATCGATGAGGTCAATGTCAACGGGGAATTCTGTGCCCAGAAACGCCTGGTCATAGATGCTATCGTTGATCCGGTGGCCGTCAACCAGCAGCAGGAGGCGTGCATTGTAGTCGCCTGTGCGGCCGAATCCTTGCACCGCCGCGTAGGTGTAATTGCGGTCGTAGGTAATATAGAACCCGGGTGCGCTTCTCAGAACGTCGCCCAGCGTTCGATAGCCGAAGCGGCGAATCTCCTCCGCTGTGACGATCGTGATCGAAGCAGGCGCCTGGGTCACCTTTTGCCAGTGTTTGGAGGCGCCGTAGACCGACTCCACCTTGATATTCACAAGATCTTCGAGGCTGGCCTCCGAAAGGTCCTTGGAAGAGATCTGGCCCCAGGCGGAGGTTGCCAAACACGCCAGCAGCAGGGCGCTGGCAGAGGCTTTTCGCCGATACTCCCAAAAGCTCAGGGTGACCATGTAACTTCCCCTTAAATGCTGCCCAAAACGCTGGTCAGCGCGCGGCATTCGTACTGCTTGATCCTCTCGACTGTGACCATGCTGCCGGAGGCGGGGGCTCGGATGACTTTCTCCAGGTGCTTGGAGAAACCGTAGACCGTGTCAACCTCGATGTCCGTCAACTTCCCCAGGCTCAGCCCGGTCAGACCAGGCGTGCGCGCTTGCGCCCGGGCTCAGCCCGTCCTGCTTAGCGAAGCATCTGCTTGTAGTCCAGAGACTCAAAAGCAAGATTCTCCTTCCCGCCGGGCGAAACTCGGGATGACACCTGCCGCCGCCTTGCAGGTTCTTGCGTAACGCCACACTACCGGCGTCATCCTGGCCTGGGACTCCGCGGGGCAGGAGGAAACAGCCCAACTTGACAACTAGGGTCTCCCCCACCGCCCTGGAACCCTGGCGATCGGAGATCACATCCGCTCCGAGGCAGGGCGGGGATCCCGCTTAGCCCGTATCCACTACAGCTTCGCCGCATTACTCCATCGTCAGATTCTCCGAGCATGCTTAGGGCGAAGCACTCCGTGACTGCCAATTGCCATAGACAATGCACAATAGCCGCCAAACGGGAGAGCAAGGCATTTTTAAGTGACGTGCAATCATTCGGTTAGGGACGTTCAACTGATAGTCCCCGTGGGGTTACATGGGTAGTGTCCGGCGGTCTAAAGAGTGTGTTGATTTGAGACAGTTTCAGGAACGATGGCGAAGCAGTCGGGATCAACAAGTGGATGGAGGAAAGGTGCTCGTTCCCAGAATCGGGAAGGGAGGGCGGGTGACGAATCAGGCTATCTCAGGCAGAGTCCGCCTCGGCGATTCCGCTTTTCGGAGGCGTTGGCAATTGCGCGGGCGGAGGTGAAGGAATTGCAAGCCAGCGCCCCGAGAATGAACCCCCGTACTGGTAAATGGCAGGGCTGAGCCGAGCGCTAAGCTCGACCGAGAAGGAGAGTTCGCCTCGTTTTGCCGGAAGGCTTACGCTAAGGGAGAGGACCCGACTAAAGGTTGGGCTGACCGCCGCGGATGGGAAACGCGGATTCAGTGTGAGGTGCCCCCGCCTAGGGCAGATCCAGCGGCCAGGGGGTTTCCCCCGCCTTTTTCCGGCCGGAATATAATGAGACCGTCCGCCCGGTCCTCACTTCAAAACAGAAATCAAAAAATGGAAACCACAAAAACTGAATCGAAAAAATGAAATCAAATTCCTACGGACTCCAAAACCGATTCTCCAACTACCGGTGCAGGCCTGCACGAAAACGGCCTACCCGAGCCCACAACGGGTAAAGCGGAAACGCTCCACGGGCGTGCCCTCTTCTCGGCGAGGACTGGGACTTTCTGTTCATAAGACCAGCCTGTATCAAAGGGTCAGGATACCGGACTTCTGACCCCACGGAAGCCCATCTCCAGCAGCGTCAGGCCATGCCGTGCCAAAAGGATGGGGCTCAGCACATCCACTAGGCCTGGGTTCGGAACGCTTTGCTCTATCGCCACACCTGGATCCGATTCAGGAATATCAGCCGGTGAATCAGCGGCGGCGTTCGGCGACGATCGTGACCTGGATGTCGCGAGCCATGCGGACGACCTGCTGAACCAGGTTTCGACCCAAAACGTTCGACCAGTCGCGCCGCTGAGGGCGGAGCAGGAGAATTTGCGTGATTCCGTGCAGATGAGCAAAGTCCACCAGAGTCTTGGCAAGATCTCTGCCTTGCAGTAGCCGGGTCTCGATGCGCAGATTTCGCGCGAAATTCAGGTGTCTTTCCACCGTCTCCCGCTGTCCGGTCGGGATGTCGTGCAACTCGGGTTCTCCGTGGACGAAAACCGCGAAGCAATCGGCGCGTAGGAAATCTGCGACGCGCCGGCCCCGACGGATCAGGGCGGCGGTGGCGGGATGGGCTGTCACGTGGATCAGGATGCGGTCTGCGGCCTCGCGGGAGTTGGACGCCATCGCTGCTCCGCTGTCTGCCGGAACCACATGAGAGCCTTCGACCGCGTCTTGCGCCACCTGCCGCATATCGACCTCATGGGCAGCCTGGCGCAAGGCCAACTCGCGAAGCGCGGCGAGCGTGGACTCCTTGAAGAAATTTTCCAGGGCCTGATTCGCCTTTTCCGATGCGTAAACCGCGCCCCGCCTCAACCGGTTCAGCAACGCTTCCGGCGGCAGATCAACCATCACGACCTCGTCGGCCTGCTTGACGACCCAGTCGGGAAGAGTTTCGCGCACGCGAATGCCGGAAAAGTCCCGCACCTGATCGTTGAGGCTCTCGAGGTGCTGCACGTTCAGGGTGGTGATCACGTTGATTCCCGCGTCCAGCAGGACCTGCACGTCCTCCCAGCGTTTGTTCCGCTCCGAGCCGGGGACGTTGGTGTGGGCAAGCTCATCCACCAGGCAAACCTGCGGACGCCGTCGTAAGACAGCATCCGTATCCATCTCTTCGAACGTAGCTCCCCGGTAAGGTATCTGGCGCCGCGGCACGGTCTCGAGACCCTCGGCCTTAGTGATGGTGTCCTTGCGTCCGTGGGGTTCGAAGTAGCCGATGACGACGTCAATCCCCTGGCGCTGCAGCTCGTGGGCTTCGTCCAGCATCTTGAAGGTCTTCCCCACGCCCGCGGCATAACCGAGGTGTATTTTGAGGCGCCCGCGAGGGCTCAGCTCCGTCATGCGCACCTAAGTTGGAAAGATTCGCACATCAATGCCCTCCGCCGACTGGATCAAGCGGTCCACGGAGCTGCCCAGGAAGCGATCCCAGAGGCTCTCCTGCGCGTTCCGTTTCACGAAGATTTGAGTGATGCCATGAGCCCGTGCAAATTGAATCAAGGCGCCAACGTGATCCTCGGCGTCGAGGACCTCGATTTGTGCCCCCGCATCCCGGGCATAGGCGAGATTCTCGTCCAGCTTGGCCTGCTCAGCCGGCAGGAGATCCAGCTGGCTGAAGTAGGCCACGATCAGCTCTCCGCGGAAGCGATCGGCGTTCCGTCTTCCACTGGCAATCATGGCGGCAGCGTCCGAGAGCGGCGTAACCCACACCAGGATACGCTCCTGTGTGCCCCAGAGCTGCTCGATGCCCTGGCGTCGAAGGTAAGCCCCCAACTGATGGTCAACGACTTCTGCCGCGAGAAGCAGCGCGAGCTCGCGTAGTCCGGAGAGCTGATGTCCACGACTTTCGGTACCCACGAGGGACTCCGTGCCATCGCCCGACCGTTGCATCGCCATTTCCGGGGGCGCATCGACCACTTCGATTTCGTCGGCGGTGCTCAGGAAGCTCTGTGGGACCGTCTCCCTAACCCGCTTGCCAGTGATGCGTTCGACCTTTTCCTTCTGCTCTTCAATGTACTGCAGATTCACCGTCGCAATCACGGAGATGCCCGCTTCCAACAGCGTCTCAACATCCTGCCAGCGCGTGGGATTGGAACTCTGCGGGGGATTATTGTAGGCAAGGCTGTCGACGAGACAAACCTGCGGATAACGGCGAAAGATCGCATTGATGTTCATCACAGGAAGGCCCGCGACCGTCAGGAGGGGGATGACTTCCATGCTTTGGAGTAGCGCCTCGACTTCAGGCGGAGGATTTGGCTGTACGGCTCCTACGACGACGTCCTCACCTCGTTCGCGCCGGCGCCGCCCTTCGTCCAGCATTCGGAACGATTTTCCCACTCCGCCGGCGTACCCGAGAAAGACCTTCAGACGGCCGCGCTGCCGGTGCTCTTCCTCGGCCTGCGCTTGGCGTAGCAACTGCTCCGGATCTGGGCGACCGTCGCCAATCATCATTCGTCCTTGCCGATTACCTCTCTTTTCGCTGGTTTCTATTATCAGCCGGAAAGGCAAGACAAGAGAAGCGGCCTCAGGATCTCGGGTCTCCCGACTGCATGTGGCAGTGAAACACGACTACCACGAGCCCTGCTTGCCACCAAACCGCCAGAGGAGTCCCAGTGTGATCGAATTCTGTTCGTGTTTGGGGGTGGAGCATTTGTGGGCGCCAAGGCTGTCTTCACTGGTGAGGAAATTCCGTGTCTAGGTCCAGATTGAGGGCCAGCACGTTCACGCGGGGTTCTCCCAAAAAGCCCAAATCGCGACCCTTGGTGTGCCTGGCGATAAGCTGTTCTACTTGCTCCACCGTAATACCTCGTGCTTTGGCGATGCGCGCGGCTTGAGCTTCCACCGCCGCTGGACTGAGGTCCGGATCGAGCCCGCTCGCGGAGGCGGTAGCTAGGTCTGCTGGTATGGCCCCTTTGTAGTCAGGGCTCTCCTTGTGGAATGCGTCCACCGATGCCTTGACGCGGTCGATGAGCTTCTGGTTGGTTGGGCCGTAATTCGAGCCGCCCGACGCCGTAGCGTCGTACCCATCCTTGCCCGCGGCGGAAGGTCGAGGGTGGAAATACTCTGGCTGCGCGAAGTTCTGGCCGATGAGCTCCGACCCGACCAACTGACCGTTTACGCTGATCAGACTGCCATTCGCTTGACGAGGGAACATAAGCTGGCTGAGAGCCGTGACTGCGCCCGGATAGATCAAACCGGTGAGAACCGTGAAAAGGAGCATGACGCGAAACGCCGGTCCCATGTGTTTGAGCATCGTTCGTCCTTCCTAGGCCAGCCTTAGCCCAACCAGGATCTGGTCAAGCAACCAGATTCCCGGGAACGGCGCGATTATGCCGCCGATTCCGTAGACGAGCAGATTTCGCGAGAGGAGACGAGCCGCTCCCTCCGGCCTGTACTTAACGCCCCGCAGCGCCAGTGGCACCAGGGCGATGATGATCAGGGCGTTGAAGATCACCGCCGCCAGGACCGCGCTCTGGGGCGTGTGGAGGTGCAGGATATTCAAGCGCCCCAGCACCGGGTAAGTGCCCATAAACATCGCGGGGATGATCGCGAAGTATTTGGCCACGTCGTTGGCAATGGAAAAGGTGGTCAGCGCGCCGCGGGTGATTAAAAGCTGCTTGCCGATGGCGACGATCTCGATCAGCTTGGTCGGGTTGCTGTCGAGGTCCACCATATTCCCAGCTTCCTTGGCGGCCATCGTGCCGGTGTTCATGGCCACGCCGACGTCCGCCTGGGCCAGGGCAGGAGCATCATTGGTACCATCGCCGGTCATCGCCACCAAGCGCCCGCGCGCTTGTTCCTTGCGGATGTACTCCAGCTTGTCCTTGGGGGTGGCCTGCGCCAGAAAATCGTCCACTCCCGCTTCATTGGCGATGGCGGCGGCGGTGAGAGGGTTGTCTCCCGTGATCATGACCGATCGAATGCCCATGGCCCGAAGCTGGGCAAGACGCTGCTTCATACCGCCTTTCACGACGTCTTTGAGGTGGATGATCCCCAACATTCGTGACCCATCGGTCACAGCCAGTGGCGTCCCTCCGTTCCGTCCGATGCGATCGGAGAGCTCGATGAGATCGGGGGGCACCCGCCCGTCTTGCTCCTTCACGAATTCGACGATGGCGTCAGTGGCGCCTTTCCGCAGGCAGCGGCCATCCAGGTCAACTCCGCTCATCCGCGTATGGGCGGAGAACGGAACAAAATGTGCCTCCGGCGCGGCGACCTCCCTGCTGCGCAACTGAAACCTCTCTTTGGCGAGCACGACGATCGACCGGCCTTCGGGGGTCTCGTCGGCGAGGCTCGCAAGTTGTGCCGCGTCGGCCAACTCCGACTCTGACACCCCCTCACAAGGAAGGAATTCCACCGCCTGGCGGTTGCCGAGCGTGATCGTGCCGGTCTTATCCAGCAGCAGCGTATTGACGTCGCCAGAGGCTTCCACGGCCTTGCCGCTCATGGCCAGAACGTTGTGCTGCATAACCCGGTCCATACCAGCAATCCCGATGGCCGAGAGGAGTCCACCGATCGTGGTGGGAATCAGGCACACCAGCAGGGAGACCAAAACGGCCACGGACGGAACGTTGCCCGCACCTGCCGAGGTGACGCTGTAACTCGCGAAGGGCTGCAAGGTGACGACGGCCAACAGGAAGATGATCGTCAGGCCCGCGATCAAAATGTTGAGCGAGATCTCGTTGGGGGTTTTTTGACGCTGCGCCCCCTCGACCAGCGCGATCATACGATCCAGGAAGGTCTCGCCGGGGTTGGAGGTGATCCTGATTTTGATCTGATCGGAGAGCACCTTCGTTCCGCCGGTCACCGCGCTCCGGTCTCCGCCCGACTCGCGAATGACCGGTGCGCTCTCGCCGGTGATCACGGACTCATCCACCATCGCGATTCCCGCGATGACCTCACCATCACCGGGGATGATGTCACCAACCTCACAGATGACAATGTCCCCGGCTCGAAGCCTGGAAGCAGGGATAATCTCCATTCTGCTTTTTGAAACGAGTCGCTTCGCCATCGAATCCGTTGTGGTTTTGCGCAAGGTGTCGGCCTGGGCCTTGCCGCGGGCCTCTGCCATGGCTTCGGCGAAATTCGCGAACAGGACGGTGAACCAGAGCCACATTGAAATCTGCAGGGAAAAGCCGATGCCGGGCGCCCCGATGAAGATGTCGCGCAGCAGAAAGCCTGTGGTCATCGCGGCGCCAACCTCCACCACAAACATGACCGGATTTTTCACCAGGGTCGTGGGCTTCAACTTGGCAAATGACTCCAGAAGGGCTCTTCGAACGATTGCGGAATCGAATAACGGGCGGGCCCGCCCCAACTTCTGCGGAAGCAGCGAGGTCGTGTTGACAACATCAGCTGCGGTCAGAGTCGTCGACGACATGAAATCAACTCCAGATCGGGGGAACCAGGGCTGAGAAGAGCTTGCCCTGGTACATTAGGAAATGCTCGACGATGGGGCCCAGCGACAGCGCCGGGAAGTAGGTAAGAGCCCCGACGATGACTACGGTCCCGATCAGCAATCCTACAAACAGGGCGCCATGCGTGGGGAATGTGCCGCTCGTGGCAGGTATTTTCTTCTTGCTGGCGAGACTCCCCGCGATGGCCAGCATCGGAATGATGAACAGGAACCGGCCAATCAATGTCGCCAGGCCGAGAGTTAGGTTGTACCAGGCAGTATTAGGGTTGAGGCCGCCAAAAGCGCTGCCATTGTTTCCCGTTGCGCTCGAGTAAGCGTAGAGAATCTCGCTGAATCCGTGTGGCCCACGATTGTTGACGTTAGCGGTGGCCGACCCCGGAGGATTCAGATACCCATCTTTTGCGAACTGCGCCACGGAACTGATTCCGGTGAAACCCAAGATGCTGGCCGCCATGAGAATGAGCGCCAGCATCGCCATCTTGACTTCCTTCTGTTCAATCTTTTTCCCGATGTACTCGGGCGTGCGGCCCACCATCAGGCCGGCGATGAAGACGGCGAGGATCGCGAACAGCAGGATCCCCTTTAGTCCGGCGCCCACTCCCCCGAATACGACTTCACCCAGGTGAATATTGAACAGGGGGACCAGCCCGCCCACCGGAGTGAAGCTGTCGTGCATGCTGTTCACCGCTCCGCAACTCGCATCGGTGGTGATGACGGCAAAGAGGGCCGACGAAGCAACGCCGAATCGCGCCTCCTTCCCTTCCATGTTGCCGCCGGGCTGGTTTTGGGTAGCCCTGGTTTCCAGACCGAGGCTCGCCAGTTGGGGATTGCCGGCCTGCTCCGCGGTGTAGGTGACAAACACTCCCGCCAGGAACAGCACGCTCATCGCCGCGAACAGCGCCCACCCCTGGCGTCGATCCTCCACCATCTTCCCGAACGTGTAAGTAAGTCCCGCCGGGATGACGAAAATCATCAGCATTTGCACGAAGTTCGATAAGGGGGTGGGATTCTCAAACGGATGGGCAGAATTGGCGCCAAAGAAGCCGCCGCCGTTCGTACCTGCCATCTTGATTGCTTCCTGAGAAGCAACCGGGCCTTGGGGAATCGTCTGAATGGCCCCTTCTAGAGTTCTAGCGTTCGTATAGGCCCGGAAATTCTGGATGACGCCTTGGGAGCACAAGAAAAGGGCCCCGAGGAGTGACAAAGGCAGAAGAAGATAAAGGGTCGCACGAGTCACGTCCACCCAGAAGTTGCCAATGCTGTTGGCCTGTTTGCGAGCAAAGCCGCGAATGAGGGCAACGGAAGCAGCCACACCGACCGCGGCGGAGAGGAAGTTCTGGACGGTCAGGACAGTCATCTGCACGAAATAACTGAGAGTCGACTCGCCACTGTACGCCTGCCAGTTCGTGTTGGTCACGAAGCTGACCGCAGTGTTGAAGGCAAGGTCGGGCGTTACTGCAGTCGCCCCCGAGGGGGCTTGCACGCTCCCGAAGTGCATGGGATTGAGAGGGAGGATGCCCTGCAAACGTTGGATGACGTAAGCAAAAAGGAAACCCACCAAACTCAGCGCGATCAACGACGCCGCGTATTGGGTCCAGCGCTGCTCGGCGTTTTCGCGGACCCCGCAGATTCTGTAGGCCAACTTCTCCAACGGCCGCAGCAGGGGATGCAGAAAAGTTCGCTCACCCTGGAACAGTCTCGCCATGAACGAGCCCACGGGCTTCGTGACCGCCAGGATCAGAAGGAAGTAGATGGCGATATTCAGCAGACCGATTGGAGTCACAGCCTCTCCTCAAAACTGTTCCGACGCAGCAGGGCGTAAATCAGATAACCGAAAAGGAACAACGCAGCGATGCCGGCGATAAGGTAGTCCATGCGACCTCGACTAAAGGTAATCACAGGCCTTCATGAAGGCCCAGCAACCCACGAAAAACAACGCACCGATGAGAATGTAGAGTACGTCGAGCATGATCCCTCAGTCGCAATCCACGAGGATCACTTCGTGCCCATCCTTCCTTAGCATCCTGGCCCAGCGGTGCTCCCTGGTTGGCCACCAGCGCTTTCTGCCCCCGATGACGATCAAGGAATGCGGCCGCAAGATCTCGCGCAGACTGCGCCGTGGTTCCCGGCAGAGATAGACTTGCGCCGTGACGTCCATAGGAGCCTCCTCTGCCAGGGCGCGGATCCGTTCTTCAAGGAACCCTGTCGGCACGCCTGGCTTTTCGAGGGGCAGAGTGTACGGCACGGCGTACAACATTAGGACTTTTGGGCGATCGCCGAGGTTCGCCGCGAGTCGAGTGGCCACCTTAAGCGCCGCGACGGTTCCCGCATGGGTCGTGTAGAGCACCTTTACCTGCAATCGGCGGCCCTGATTGTGAAGAGGAGTATGGTTGGCGATCTCGGCACTCCTCGCGATCCGTCGTTCGCTCAAATCTTCCGCATATCCACTCTCATCCATGGCGTCACCTTCCCGACACCTCCACGGTACGCAGGACGCAATAAGGAAGGCATAAGGATGTGCTCAGGATTTTGTAAAGGTCACTCAGGCAGGCAAAAACGGTAGCCCACCCAGGGGTCGGTCAGCAGATACCTGGGCTTGGCGGGCTGGGGTTCAATCTTCTTGCGGAGCTGGTTGACGAAGACCCTGAGGTACTCCAGTTCCTCGCCGTAGTCCGGACCCCAGACTGCTTGGAGCAGTTCGCGATGGGGAATGGTCTTGTTGGGGCGCATCACGAGATACCGCAGGAGGTCGAACTCTTTGGGCGTCAGACGCATCTCCCGGCCATGAACAGTCACGCGGCGGGAGGGAAAGTCTATTTCCACCTTTTCCAGGCTGATTCGTTGCGGGCCCACATCGGGGGAAAGAGGTGCTCGGCGCAACGCGGCGCGAATGCGGGCCAGAAGCTCAGGGGTGCCGAACGGCTTGACGACATAGTCGTCGGCCCCCGCGTCCAGCGCCTCCACCTTATCCTTCTCGGAGTTGCGCACCGTGAGCATGATGATCGCCAGGTCCGAATCGGAGCGAACGGTCCGGCAGGTCTCCAGGCCGCCCATCCCGGGCATGTTCACGTCGAGGAGAAGCAAGTCGTACCTGCCGCCGCGCAACCTCTCCAGGGCCTCTTCTCCGCTGCGCGCATCGCTCACTTCGTAGCCGTTCGCGGTCAAGGTCGTCCGCATCACGCGCCGGATCTGCGGGTCGTCGTCCACCACCAGGATGCGGCCTGCGCTCAAGCTGCTCCCTCCTCCCTGGCCGCCGGCAAGGAAATACAGAACTCTGCTCCCTGCCCCACACTGCTTCTGAGCCGGATGTCGCCGCCGTGCAGGCGCACAATCTGGCGGGCAATCGCCAATCCCATGCCTGTTCCCGTCACGCCGGAACGGGTATTTCGGCCGCGAAAGAATTTTTCGAAGACGCGGGACTGCTCCGGCTCAGGGATGCCCGGCCCCGAATCGCGCACGCTGATGTGCACGGCGTCATCCACTCTCCGTGCGGTGATGCTGACGGGTGACGCCGGCAGTGTGTATTTCAGCGTGTTATCGAGCAGTTGTCGAATCACCATCTCCATGAGCCCGGCATCCACATCGATCATCGGCAAGTCGCCAGAAACGTGCATCTCCAGGGTCCTTCCCTCAGAGAGGGGCCTCATTTGCTGGATAGCATTTGATACGATCCATTCAACCGGGTGCCGTTGCTTGTTTAACTGCAAGCTGCCTGCCTCAATGCGAGCCATCTGGATGGCATCGCTGACGAGCTTGTCCAGGCGGTCTGCCTCCTCTTCGACGACGATCAGGAGTTCGCGTTCGTCGTCCGGCCTTGCCCGCGGCGAGGATCGCAAGGAACTCGCGGCAGCCTTAATCGAGGTGAGGGGCGTCTTGAACTCGTGCGCAATCGAGTCCATCAGGGTGGATTTGAGTTCCTGACTTTGCCGGGCCGCCTCGGCGCGGCTCGCCGCCTCGCGGCCACGCTCCTTTTCGAGGCCAATCGCCACCAGGTTCGCGAGCGCCTGCAGTGCCGTGTCGGGTAAGAAGACCCCACGCATCGCGAGACTCCCAATGGGCTGGCCCCCGAGGCGTATGGCAGTCACCGTCGTCAGTGCCGATTCGTCGGAGAACTGCGTCCCCTGCGAAGCCACCTCCTGGAGTTTACCTTCTATCGCTGGCAAGTCCTCTGGGCCGGCGTGATGGGTCTCGCCGGAACTCCGGTCGTAGAGGGCAACGGCTCGGCAATCAAAGATCTGCGCGACCTGGTGAGCGATTTGTCTTGCCGCCGGTTGCGCCGCGTCGGTCAGGAGGATGGCCCGGCTCAATGCATAGAGCCTCTCCATCTCCAATTGGCGTGCCACGGCCTCTCGAGCCCGCTGTTTGACATGATGCGAAAGTTGGCTGGCCACGATGGCCGTGGCCAGAAACGCGAAGAGCGCCACCCAGTTCTGAGGGTCGGCAATGGTAAACGTGGCAATCGGAGGAAGGAAGAAGTAGTTCAGACAGGTCACGGCAACCAGTGAGGCAGCGATTGCCTCGACGAGTCCCCCTGCCGTGGCAATGACCAAGACTGCGAGGAGATACGCCAGAGCCACCGTGGTGGCATTGACCAGCACGACGCGAACACAAAGCAGAGTAATCCCCGCGACAACTGCGAGAGCAGCCAAATGACGTAGGCTTTTATCGATGAGGCTGCGGCTCAGGGATCGCTGCATCTTCCTGACTCCCGATTCCCCAAGGTTACCATGTTATTCAGGTCGCAGCTGAATCTACTCCCCGTTCTCTGCATGTCCTCCTATCGGAAAGCGCGCTCATTGTCGGTCTCTGCGGAATCCCGCATACATGGACCCGCAGTCCCGTGGGAAGTTACTCCCTCAAAGCGGAATTGCTCGTGAGCAGCCCGCCACTGCCCACCTCCCAAGCTCGCAGAGCGAGGAAGGATCGGTTGAGCGCAACAGCGCGCTCGTGCCAAGAGGAATCCTTTGGGACCACCGGATCTCGCCGAAGCCGAGTTTGACTTTTCAATGGCTTGGCAGGGCTCATTTCTCCACCTTTCGATACAGCAGGTGCGAGCCGACAACGAGACTCGAATTTCTCCGGGAAGCCACAGCAGGTTCTAGCCTTGCAACTGAATCATTCCCGTGCCGCTCATATTGCGGTGTACAACGCTTTTGTCCGCCACCCGCATTCACTCGTCGTTGCTGTAAGAATCCACGACGAGTTCCCAACCGCCCGGTGCCCGGCGGCGATAGACAGCGACGTACTTGCCTTTCTCCTGGCGCAGCGACTCCCCCGGCGGTTTCAGCACGATGGTGTTGTGGCCCAGGGCATACGCCAAATCGCCCGAGACTTTCACCTCCGTCGTGTTGAGCGTGATCGCTTGCACCAGCCCGTCCAGCGCGGCCTGCCAGAACGCCAGAATCTGGGACTTGCCCCGGATGATCGGTCGACCTGGCATCAAGATGCAAGCGTCATCAGCATAGATCCCTGCAACGCGCGAAGCGCTCTTGGCGGCCACGCTATCCATGAATTCACCATCCATGGCCCGGATGGAAGCGATGGCGGTTTCGGCCTCGTCTCCCAGTGTTGCCATGTGCCCTCCCCAGGTAGAGGAAAACCTGGTAGCCACGGCATGATTTTCATGCCGTGGGTTCGTAACGTCGCGGCCCCTGAAAAAGCCCACGGCACAAAGCCGGTGGCGTGGCTACGCCGCGTGGCTCCTTACGCCCTCTTTGATTTTGACGACCAGGACGCCTGCTCCACGCCAGCGCTTATGACCATAACCACCATCCAGGGTTATCAGCACCGCGACGTACCGCCGGCCTTTGTCCAGTTGCGGAGCCATAAGGCGTGCCTCATCTTTGGGAATGAATCCTAGCATTTCACCGTTCTGCCGTAGCACTTGAATAGCGTTCTTGTCATGGCGATGATTTGGCTGTCTTCGTAATTCCAGGATCTCAGGCACTTTGCATCGGCCAATTATTTCTTGCCGACTGCTTCCATCATCGTTTTGGTGGGATACCCCAGCCACTCTGACAACGTAGTGGTCCTCAACTTCCAGGTGTGCTAGCTCCGGTGGCAGGATTTCACCCAGCGAGACACTTACGGTTGAGAATCCATTTTGGTTGCCGCGATGCTTATCGACGCCGCGGACTTTTGAAAGAATCCACAACACCACGAGGGCGAAGATTAGGATGCCTAGAATTTCCAACACCACACGTCTCCTTCCAACGCCGGTGGCGCACGCTTTCCGCGTTTGCGTTTGTTGCGTTCGCTGGGCGATAACCGCCATCTAAACGATAACGGTTTATAAGGCGGGAGGGGGAGGATGGCAAGGGGAATAAAAGCAGTGACGAGTGACAAGTGGCAAGTGGCGAGGGGAAGGGGAGGGAATAGTTGACAGGTTGCAGGGGACAGGAAGAAAAGAATTCAGAAGTCAGAATTCAGGAGTCAGGAGACAGGAGGGCGGACTACTCCAAGGTCGATCCTTCCAATCCTGCCATTTTGAGGAGGTGTTTCAGAAGGCCAAATTTCAAAGGCTTGTTGCCGTGAATCGGGACCGAGAGCCTTACGACGCTCCCGGATCTTCCATAGATATGATGGCTGCCCTGGATGCGAAGGAGTGTCCAGCCGTGGCGCTCGAGGACGCGGGCGAGCTCCTTGCCAGAAACCGATTTCATACGACGATTTCCAGCACCTTGTCTTTGTCAGTGCGCTGGGGTTCTTCCACGTCGACCGACAGGCATCCCGCCACCGCTTCGTGAACGTTCTTCATCAATTCTTCCAGCGTATCGCCCTGCGTGGCGCAGCCGGGGATCGCTGGAACTTCCGCCCAGAAACCGCCCTCTTCGGCCTCGTGAACCACCACTTTGATCTTCAAGCCTTTCCTCCGTTCGCATCATTTTAGGCCATCGACGCAAGAATAGCAAAAGGCGTCGAAGGGCGGCGGAATTCGGAATATGGTAGGTGGGGAAGGCGGAAAACGGTAGATGGTAGACGGTAGGTGGCATGTAGGGAAGGCGGAAAATCAAAAGGGGCTCGGAGATTCCGAGCCCCTGGTTCTTGCTGCCGACTGTCAACTGACGACTGTCGACTCGGCGGTCAGAGACCGCCGCTACAAATGAAAAAGCCCGCCACGAGGGACGGGCAGAAACGAAAAGGGCGGGTCAGAGACCCGCCCCTACGTCTTGGCTGCCGACTGCCCACTGGGGACTGCCGACTGCATTTATTATCCCGGCGACGACCGACTCTCCCACGCAGTCACCCGCGCAGTACCATGGGCCTTGGAGGAATTAACCCGTCACGGCATACTCGACAGAGCGGGGGTTGGTCGTGCGCTTCGAGGCCTCGAGGATTTCCAGCCCCACGACGTAGCCGTCCTTATCGTAGTCGAGGATCACTCCGGGCTTATCCTCGTCGCTTTCCTCGATGGGGGTGTCGCTCAGGAGGATGCGAAGCACGTCCACCTCGGGATCGTAGGTCACTTTCAAGGCTTCCCCCAATATTTCTCGATCTTGGTCGTGCGGTAGGCCGTCACCACCACCGCCGGGTCCACCGAGTCGTCCACGATCACCCGCAACAGGAACATTTTACCACCGATCTCGCAGCGCGATTGGTAAGCCTTCACGATTCCTCGTTCCGGCACGACTTGGTCGGGCTTGTGGAGTACGGCCTCCAGCAAGGTCAGCGGAATTCTGCGACGCTCGATTTCCTGTCGCACGTGGCTGGAGAGCGTATATCTCACCCGGTTTGCCAATCCAAACAACAACGGGCTCGCGGAGCGCGAGCCCGTGGCCAATTTTAATCCCGGCGACGACCGACTCTCCCACGCACTTCCGCGCGCAGTACCATAGGCCCTGGAGAGCTTAACTACCGTGTTCGGGATGGGAACGGGTGTGCCCCCTCCGGTATGGTCGCCGGAAACTTGTCCGCCGCCGCAGGCGGCGGAATCTCAAATTTGGGATTTGAAATTTGAGATTCGCGCGCCGCGGCGCGCGATGTCTGACAGTGCGGTGTCTAATGTGCGGGAAGGCGGCTGCGAAGTCGCGGGTCAAAGACCCGCGCTAGAGCCTGCGTTGCCGGGCTAAAGCCCGGCGCTACAAGGCGGTTGACTGTCAACTGCTCTTATGTGTTGAGCAGATTTATGGTCAAGCCGAACGGGCGATTAGGACCAGTCAGCTGAGCGCATTACTGCGCTTACACATCTGGCCTATAGACGTCGTAGTCTTCGACGGCCCTTCAGAGGAATCGCGCTAGCGTAGCATGCTAGCTCTCATCCTTGGGAGATCGGATCTTGGGGCGTGCTTCACGCTTAGATGCTTTCAGCGTTTATCACTTCCAGACTTCGCTACCCAGCCGTGCCACGGGCGTGACAGCTGGTACACAAGAGGTCTGTTCATCCCGGTCCTCTCGTACTAAGGACAACTCCCCGCAAATCTCCTACGCCCACACCAGATAGGGACCGAACTGTCTCGCGACGTTCTGAACCCAGCTCACGTACCGCTTTAATGGGCGAACAGCCCAACCCTTGGAAGCTGCTACACCTCCAGGATGCGATGAGCCGACATCGAGGTGCCAAACCGCTGCGTCGATGTGAACTCTTGGCAGCGATCAGCCTGTTATCCCCGGCGTACCTTTTATCCGTTGAGCGATGGCCCTTCCATGCAGAACCACCGGATCACTAGGCCCGACTTTCGTCTCTGCTTGACTTGTAGGTCTCGCAGTCAGGCTGGCTTATGCCCTTGCACTCGACGATGGATTTCCAAGCCATCTGAGCCAACCTTGGGGCGCCTCCGTTACATTTTAGGAGGCGACCGCCCCAGTCAAACTACCCGCCTAGCCATGTTCCTCGCCCGGATCACGGGCGGAGGTTAGAACCACAGAACCATCAGGGTGGTATCTCACCGTTGGCTCCCCCGAGTCCGAAAACCCGAGTTCAAAGCCTCCCACCTATCCTGCGCAGACAACCCCATAGTTCAGGGCTAGGGTATAGTAAAGGTGCACGGGGTCTTTCCGTCTAGGTGCGGGAAACCGGCATCTTCACCGGTACTACAAGTTCGCTGAGTCACTCGCCACGACAGTCGCTCTGTCGTTACGCCATTCGTGCAGGTCG
>Ga0315282_10001259_pt1 | contig 48433 bp, 37 predicted proteins | sample YL17G07_20_MG_FD_203693 | JGI IMG/M metagenome (GOLD analysis project Ga0315282, IMG submission 203693) | Sediment microbial communities from Yellowstone Lake, YNP, Wyoming, USA - YL17G07_20 | ecosystem: Environmental > Aquatic > Freshwater > Lake > Sediment | place: USA: Wyoming | collected...
GCCGCCGGCGGCGGCGGGGCGGGGGCCCCGGCCCCCCCCCCCCCAGGCACATAGCTCTCGTCCTCTCCCCCCTCCCTAACCCTCCCCCCGAGGGCGGGGGGAGGGGATTGCCGGCGAGGGGGCCGGACACGCACCCCCGACCGTTGATCACCGCCCGGCCTTCAGCCAAGGTGGCGGCACGAAGACCTGGTCGGGCTCCAGGGGCCGACCCTCCTTGCGGTCCCACACCCCACCATCATCCCGCTTGTTCGGGCCGGCCGCGTAGAGAGTATACGAGTCGCCAGCGAGACGGTACGGCATCGGCTCGCCAGTCCACGGATCGGTCGGTAGCTCGGGCAGGTAGTCGGGAACCAGCTGGGCCAAGGACTCAGGGTAGCGGCCGTGCTCGGCGCGGTACGCTTCGAGGCACGCGATCACCTCGGTGGCCGTCAGCGTAGCGATGATCCTGCACGTGCTCACTACCCAACCGCCCACGCCTGGTTCCTCCACATCACAGAGGAGATAGTCCTGCCGGGCGATGACGTCGCTCTCGACAGCGGAGTCGAACTCCTCGGCATCGACAAGCCAGAGCGGCCGTCGGAGCTCCTCCACCGCGCGGGCGTAGCGATCCTCGAGCCACGCTCGGGTCTGGGGGTAGTGACGCAGTGACAGACCCAGCGCGGCCCGCTCTTCCCAGCGCGGTTGGATGGGTGCCCAGGACTCGGTCCTGTCCAGGTCCTCATCACGCAGCCCGTGCTGTCTGATGCTGTCGAGGTGCTGCAGCCCCTCGTGCCCGTACCACAACGCGAGGCGCCACGGTGGCGGCCAGCGCTTACGGAGTTCGGCGATGCGTGCCGCGTGGCGGCGCAGCCGCGCAGGGCTGGGATGGCCGGTCGTCATCACCGAGAGCCCTCTTCGATGCGCGAGCGAAACGGCCAGGTTGGCCATCAGGATGTCGCCTCGTGCGCCCCCACCGGCGGCCAGCCCAGTGCCCAGCGCTGTCAGTCCCTCCACGAGGTCGAGAGCGCGCGATGCGTCGCCGTCGCGAAGGGCAACCCATGCCGCGTCAGCGGCCAGGTAGATGATGCGCCTGATGGACGCCGAGTAGGGGAGCATCGCGTAGGGGTCCGGCCGGGCGAGGGGCGTCACGCACGCCTTGTCGGCAGCTCCCTGCAACAGGCTCAGGGCGTCCTGGTGCCGCTGAACGTACGCTCGTACCTGGTCTTCGTAGGCCAGCCACGCGTCCATATCGCTGTTGTGCGTGGCCTCGCTCCAGGGCGGCTGCAGGCGCCCGGGGAACTCCTGAGCCATCATCTCACCGGCAGCTAGGTAGCTGTCGAACGCGTTGTCGGCGGGAGCCGGGGGCACTTCATAGGCCGGTAGCTTCAGGCGCCGGCTATCGACCCACCCGAGGTCGTCCCGGAACGGGTCGGTGGCTCGCCACGCTAGGTTCCCAGCGATGATGGCCGTTACCGTGACTGCAGCCACGAAGGCTATGCCGAGAGGCACAGTGTAGGGCAGCGCCAGTCGGTGCCACCAACGACGGTCTTTCCGCATGGTGCCTCCCCCCTCAACTGGCGATCGGCTCGCCCCTCACCCTGACCCTTCCCCGAGGGCGGGGAGAGGGAATCCAGCCGCACCGGATGTGGGCCCCCTAATCCCTCACCAGATACCTCAGCATGAACCACAGGTTCTCCGGGCGCTCGGCGATGCGGCGGCTGAAGTAAGCATACCACTCGGCGCCATAGGGCACGTAGACGCGCACCGCGTAACCCTCGCGCACCAGCCGTCGCTGGAGCTCGCGGTTGATGCCATAGAGCATCTGGAACTCGAACGTGTTGCTTGGCCGGGCCAGGCCCTTCACGCGTCTGCGGAGTTCGGCGATGAGGCGGTCATCGTGCGTCGCGAAGGCGGGTCGGCAGTTCCCGGCAAGCATGGTGTCGGCGAGCGCGAGGTAGGCCTGGCGAATCTCGGGCATCCGTTGGATTGCGACATCCGCCCGTTCGTCGTACGCGCCCTTGCACAGTCTGATCGCCGCGCCGCGCTCCATCAGCCGCTCAAGGTCACCGGGACTGCGATGAAGGTAGGCCTGCAGGACAGTCCCCACGTTGTCATAGCCCGCGTCGCGAATCCCCTCGTACAGCTCGATCGTGCGATCGACGTACGGCGAGTCCTCCATGTCGATGCGGACCAGGCGCGAGCCCGCCGTCCTGGCGCAGTCGACCACCTCAGTGACGTTGTCGAGGCAGTATCCGGGGTCGATGTCCATCCCTAGCTGGCTCGGCTTCAGCGACACATTGCCGTCGAGGCCGTCCACCGTCGGGAGTCCGCCCGTGAGTGCGCGCTTGTACTCCTCAACGACCTTGCGCGCGAGCGGCCGGTCGGTGACCTTCTCGCCAAGATAGTCGAGAGTGACGCTCATGCGCTGATCGCGTAGACCGGCGAGCGCCCGCAGCGCCTCCTCGAGCGTGTCGGCGGCCACAAAGCGCCGAACCAGTCCTCTGTAGACGCGCGGGGAGCGGATGATCCGTCTTGCGATCCCGAGTTCCGAGACGGACAGGACCAGTTTACGGGAGAACAAGCGCGGGTACCTCCTAGCGAGCGATCCCTGCATTCGACGGCAACTCGGGTCGGACCTGTCCGGCAGCCAGAGCTCAGACCGCCCAGGTTGGCGCAACATAACCACCCCCGCGATGGTCCCGCCCGTAGAAGGTTCGGGCGATGGCATGAGATGGTATGAAGCCGCCGGCAGCCGTACCCCTGGACAGGACAGCGTCGCGGCCTGCTCTTAGGTGCCCTAGCTCGCCGCAGCGGCACCCACGCCGCTCACCACCCGTAGCCCTAAGCTCGCACGTCGAGCAGCCACCGTTGACAGCCGCGCCGGGAGCCGCACGACCTCACCCCCGGTCGCTGGCTGTGCCAGTGACCACCCCCTCTCCGCTGGCGGAGAGGGGGATAGCCCTGAGGTCAACGAAGGGCCGGGGGTGAGGTCGGCCCAGGACGACCGGGCGCGGAAGACGACAAAGCCCTGCGTACGTCGAACAGCCACCGTTGACAGCCGCGCCGGGAGCCGCACATAATGTGCTCGCGCGAAGATCGGGAGATCGCCAGTGATTTCACAGAGCAGGGCGCTGACAGTCGTTGCTGTAGTCGTTCCCCCCGCGGTGGGTGCGGGGTAGCGCCCCCTGACTGACGCAACCTAGCCCCGCACGCACCGCGATGTGTGCGGGGCTTTACTGTGTACGGACCTTGCGCGGCCGCCGTGCGCGCCGCGGGGATCGAGAGTGGAGGCAAGGAAGATGGAGGACCTGAGAGCACGCACCGCCTACGACCCGCAGCCCGTGGAGGCCCGATGGGCCGCCGAGTGGGTCGAGCGCGGCGTCTTCACGGCCGGCCGGACGGGCGGAGCCCCCTTCTCCATCGTCATCCCGCCGCCCAACGTGACCGGTGTCCTGCACATCGGCCACGCACTCGACAACACGATTCAGGACATCCTCGCCCGCTTCCACAGGATGCGCGGGCGCGACGTGCTGTGGCTGCCCGGGTGCGACCACGCCGGGATCGCGACCCAGGCCGTGGTGGAGCGCAACCTCGCGGAGGAGGGGCTGAGCCGCGAGCGGCTGGGCCGCGACGCGTTCGTGGAGCGCGTGTGGGACTGGAAGCACCAGAGCCACAGCACCATCACGTCTCAGTTGCGCCGCCTCGGATGCTCGGTGGACTGGACCCGGGAGCGGTTCACACTCGACGAGAACCTCTCTCGCGCCGTGCGCGTGGCGTTCTGCGCCCTGTACGACGAGGGGCTCATCTACCGAGGTCGGCGCATCGTCCACTGGTGCCCGAAGGACGGCACCGCCCTGAGCGACGAGGAAGTGGAGCACCACGAGCAACAGGGCAAGCTGTGGTGGCTGAGGTACCCACTCGCGGACGGGTCCGGGCACATCGAGGTGGCGACGACGCGCCCCGAGACGATGCTCGGCGACTCCGGCGTGGCTGTGCACCCTGACGACGAGCGCTACAAGGCGGTGATCGGCAAGACGGCGATCCTGCCGCTCATGGAGCGCGAGATCCCTATCGTCGCCGACGAGCGCGTGGACCCGGCCTTTGGAACGGGCGCGGTGAAGGTGACCCCGGCGCACGACCCGCTCGACTTCGAGATCGGGCTGACGCACAGCCTGGAGCAGATAGCCGTGATCGGGCTCGACGGAACGATGACCGAGGAGGCCGGCAGGTTCTCCGGGCTGTCGCGCGACGAGTGCCGGCGGCGGGTGGTGTCCGAGCTCGAGGCCCTGGGGCTGCTCGCGAGCACCGAGGACTACACCCACTCGGTGGGACAATGCAGCCGGTGCGACACGGTGATCGAGCCGCTTATCTCGAGCCAGTGGTTCCTCAAGATGCAGCCCCTCGCACGCATGGCCATGGCGGCCGACGAGTCCGGCGAGGGCCCGGACTGGTATCCCGAGCGGTGGCGCAAGGTGTACCTCGACTGGCTCGAGAGGCTGGGCGACTGGTGCATCTCGCGGCAGCTCTGGTGGGGCCACCGGATCCCCGTGTGGACGTGCGACTCATGCGAGAGGCAGGCGGCCTTCCGCGAGGACCCGCCGGCGTGTCCCGAGTGCGGCTCCGCTGAGCTGACCCAGGACCCGGATGTGCTCGATACCTGGTTCTCGTCCGGCCTGTGGCCGTTCTCGACGATGGGCTGGCCCGACAACCAGGCCCCCGACCTGGCGCGCTGGTTCCCGACAACGGTGCTCGTGACCGGCTATGACATCATCTTCTTCTGGGTGGTGCGGATGGTCACGATGTCGCTCAAGATGACCGGTCGCGTGCCGTTCGACACCGTGTTCATCCACGGCCTCGTGCGCGACGAGGCAGGTCGGAAGATGAGCAAGTCGCTTGGCAACGCCGTCGACCCCATTGAGCTGATGGACGAGTACGGGACCGACGCGACGCGCTTCGCCCTTACGTCGCTTGTGACCGGCGGACAGGACATCAGCTTCGGCGAGAGCCGGCTCGTGGGGGCGCGGAACTTCTGCAACAAGGTGTACAACGCGACCAGGTTCGCGCTGCTCGGCTTCGAGCGTTGGGAGCCGTCGCCGCTTCCGCCGGCCGGCGAGCTCGGCCTCGAGGAGCGGTGGATCCTCAGCCGGGCCGGCCGCGCGATCGACACTGTGACGGCGGCGCTCGCGTCAATGGAGCTCTCCGTGGCGGCAGACGCGGCCTACCACTTCTGGTGGTCGGAGTTCTGCGACTGGTACGTGGAGATGTGCAAGCCCGCGCTGTATGGTGAGGACTCGGCGGCCAAGGCGCGGACGCAGGCGGTGCTGCGCGAGGTGCTGACGATCGGGCTCAGGCTTCTGCATCCCATCATGCCGTTCATCACCGAGGAGCTATGGCAGTACGTGCCGGACGCGGAGGAGCTCCTGGCGGTGTCGGCCTGGCCCGAGGCGCACCCGGAGTGGATCGACGAGCAACTCGAGACGGCGATGGCGGCGCTGCAAGACGTGACGCGCACGATCCGCAACGTCCGGGCTGAGAAGGGAGTGGCGCCGTCGGTGCCCCTGAAGGTGGCCGTGCGGCCGTGCGACGAGTCCACACGAGCAGCGCTCAACGAGACGAGCGGCGTGCTGTGCCGCCTTGCCAGGCTCTCCGATCTGGGGTTGACCGAACTGGACGAGCCGAGGCCGGCAGGCACGTTGACCGTCCTGTCCGGCGGCAACGAGGTGTTCATCTTCGCCGAGGGCGTGATCGACCTCGCCAAGGAGCGCCAACGGCTGGAGAAGGAACTCGAGAGCGCGCGCAAGCGGCTGGCGTCGACGCGAGCGAAGCTCGCGAACACGGATTACACGTCCAAGGCGCCCGCGGCCATCGTCGAGCGCGAGCGGGCGAACGAGGCCGAGCTGGCAGACACGGTGGCGCGCCTGGAGGCGGCGGTAGTGGATCTGTAGGGGCGCCCCAATTGTGGGCGCCCCATTGGCGGCGACATAGGCCGGGGTCGCCCCGGACCGCCCGGCTCATCTCGAGTAGGGCGAGCGTAGCATGCGAGTGACGTAACGAAGGACCCACCCGATTGCCGGCGCGAAGCCAACGGTCCCTCGGTACGCCGCACCGACCGCGGCTACTCGGGGTGAGCGGCTTGGTGAGCCACGCCGCACGCCTCGCCTGCTGCAACGGGTGACCGGCCGGTCGCCTCTATAGCCCCTCCGCCAACTCGCAGCCCGGCCTCTCCAAGACGGCGGCCTGGCCGTCGCGCTCAAGTGCCTCGCGCACCTGGGTACCGGTGTGCCGCGCGAAGGGAGGCGCGTCCGCATCAGCGAGTGCCCAAGTGAGGGCGGCCGCGCAGGCGGTCGTACGCTGGAGGCCCCCGAGGTCGACCTTGTCGAACGTGTCGCTCGCCGTGTGGTAGCAGCTTCCGCCGGCACCCTTGAGGCCGCCGAGGACCGACAGCACCGGCACGCCGGCGAGGAGGAAGGCCTTCAGGTCCGTGGCGAGGCAGATGCCGGTCGAGTGCGGCTGCACAACTCCCAGACCGGTCATATGGGATGCGACCTCGTCGAGCACGGCCGCTTCGCCCGGCCGGCCTGAGAGCAGAAGCCGCTCGGGGTCGCCGGGCATGTCGAAGTTGAGGTAAGCGACGTGCCGATCCATACGCTTCCACTCGCGCCTGACGTAGTGGCCGGAACCGACGAGCCCGATCTCCTCCGCGGCCCACAGCGCGAAGCGGACCGTCCGACGCGGAGTCCGACCTAGGGCCATCAGAGCGCGCGCCACCCCCAGCACAACCGCACAGCCGGTTCCGTTGTCCACGGCGCCCTGTGCGACGTCCCATGAGTCGAAGTGACCGCCGACCACGACGACCTCCTCGGGCCTTGTCCTGCCGGGGATCTCCCCGATGATGCTCGCCACCTTGCCGGTGCCGACGGTGTTGTGCATCGTCAGCCTTGCCGCTAGGCCGGAGCCCGTCGCCGCCGCTCGGAGGAGCCGCTCACCGTCCTCGAGCGTGATGCCCACACTGGGGATCGGCGCCTCGGCGTCGGCGCACATGCCCGTCTGAGGCTGAAGCCCCGGGAGCCCGCTGAGGAGCACCATGCCGCCGGCCCCGGCGTCGCGCAGCCAGGCGAACTTCTCGGAGCGATGCGGCGCGCGCTTCCCATCAGGCGCGCCGTTGCGGACAAGTGCCAGCTTGCCTCGAACGCGTCGTCCGAGCTGGTCGATCTCCTCCTTGAGTCCGCACCCGGCCACGATGATGGGACGCTCAACCTCGACGTCGCCCGGCGCGAAGCCGTGCGCGAGCGCGGAGATCGGTCCGATGCGGGGCTTGACCACCTCTACCGAGCACGAGCCGCGCTGCCAGGTCGCCGTGCGGAATGCCTGCGCCGCTACGCTCTTGAGCCCTATCTCCCGCATCCGCCGGGTCGCCCACCGTTCGCCCGAGGCGCACGCGGGAGTTCCGGCGAGGCGGCCGCCAACCTTGTCGCACAGGTCCTCCAGGGCTCCGTACTCGGCCCGATCGGTCAGCGCCCACCCTACGAGCGTGCGAAGCGTCCGCTCCTCGATCCTCAGTGCACGGGATGCCGCCTTCGGCAAGCTGATCACCTCAATGGTCCGCGCGTCGCATGAACTGGGTCCTGTCTGAGCCGTGACTCACGCGGAGGCCGCCGTCCTGGCATCGCCGGGGTCGGTCAAGGTGTCGTCGTCCGGCCTGAGCACCACGACGCGCCGGAACGGGTCGCGCCCAATGCTGCGTGAGATCAGGCCGTGCGCGTCCGCGACCTCGTGCTGGAGCCTGCGAACGTGTCGGGCCTGGGGCTGGAGCTCCTCCGGGCCGCCATGGGCCAGTACCCGCAAGGCGGCCTCGCGGGCCTCAGCGAGCGCGCCCTCCTCCGCGGACTCGGTCTCCTTGGCGAACGCGGACCTCAGGCACCCGAACACCTGCGCATAGGTATTGCTCCTGACGTAGAAGATGGGCGCGGAGCCGAGCCTGCGGCCTTTGGCGACGAAGCGCCTCTGGTGCGCCTTGAGTGTCACGACCATGTCGGCGTCTTTGGGGTCCTTCGTGATGAGGGCGGGCACGCGCAGTTCCGACAGGGCGCGCTGAATACGGTCGCGGCTGATCCCGTAAGGGTAGATGCGATGGACACGATCTTCCTCTTTGGGGCCGACGACGGGGTAGAGGGAGAAGGACATCGGCACTTCGCGCTTGGCCTCGCGGTCGCGTTCACCGGGCGCCGGCTCCTCCCACGTCTTCTCCACGGTGCCACCCTCGGTCCGGCGCCTGATCTCCCTGGGCGGATCGACGCCACGGAGCAGCATATCGACCGCTTGGGCCACGTCGTGGTGCACCGCGAGCTCGTCCATGGTGACGATCTCCACGACGATGTCGAACGTCGGCGGCGCCTTGCGCTCCAGGACCGTCTTTTGAGTGCCGCGGCGGCGGGCCTCATCATCGCCGAGCGTGACCGCCTGGATCCCACCTATCAGGTCGCACAGTGTGGGGTTCATGAAGAGGTTCTCCAGCGTGTTCCCGTGGGCGGTGCCGATGAGCTGCACGCCGCGTTCCGCGATGGTCCGCGCCGCGAGCGCCTCCGCCTCGGTGCCGATCTCGTCGATCACGATCACCTCGGGCATGTGGTTCTCCACGGCCTCGATCATGATCGAGTGCTGCTCGGCGACGCGCGGGACCTGCATGCGGCGGGCGCGTCCGATGGCGGGGTGGGGGATGTCGCCATCGCCGCCTATTTCGTTCGAGGTGTCGACCACGACGACGCGTCGGCCCAGGTCGGTGGCCAGCACGCGGGCCATCTCGCGAAGCTTCGTCGTCTTGCCGATACCCGGCCGCCCGAGAAGAAGGATCGACTTGTCGCTCTCGACTATGTCGCGGATGATGTCGATCGTGCCAAACACCGCGCGCCCCACGCGGCAGGTCAGGCCGACGATCTTGCCGAGCCGGTTGCGAATGGCCGAGATGCGGTGCAGGGTGCGCTCGATGCCCGCGCGGTTGTCATCGCCGAACTCGCCGATGCGCGCCTCGACGTGGGCCAGGTCCTGCTCGGCCACCGGAGTGTCACAGAGCTCGTGGAGGCCGGTTGAACCTCGGAAGCGCACTTCGGGGTTGCGCCCAAGGTCGAGGACCACCTCGAAGAGTTCCGGCTCATCGGGCGGGCGTGACTCAAGGCGCTCACGGACGCGTGGCGGCAACACTGCGACGAGTAGCTCAAGATCGCTCTGGACGGCGCGCATTCGTGTCCAAATCACTGCCCCGCGCATACTCGCTCGGTCTCTCGAGCGATGACGAGCTCCTCCTTGGTGCCGATCACGAAGACGACGCACCGGGAGTCGGGTGTCGTGATCGCTCGGTCGCCCCTCTTGTCCTCGGTCGAGCCGTCGAGCCTGATGCCGAGGAACTCCAGGCCCTCGAGGACTTTGCGCCGGACCGGGACGGAGTTCTCGCCAATGCCGGCCGTGAAGACGACCGCGTCGAGGCCGCCCATCGCGGCGGCGTATGCGCCAATGTACTTGCGAACCCGGTAACAGAATACCTCAAAGGCCTCGCGCGCGTCAGCATTGCCGCCGTCGGCGGCCTCCAGGACGTCGCGCATGTCGTTGGAGACGCCCGAGAGCCCGAGCAGGCCGCTCTTCTTGTTCAGAACGCCGTCGATCTGCGAATGGGACATGTCCAGCGTGCGCCCGAGGAACGGTATGATGGCGGGGTCGATGTCCCCGCAGCGCGTTCCCATGACACAGCCCTCGAGCGGCGTGAGACCCATCGTCGTATCGACGCACCTGCCGCCGGCCACCGCGGCCATGGAGCACCCGTTCCCCAGGTGGCAAGTGACGATGCGGGCCGACTCTCCATCGCGGTCCATGGCCTTGAGCATCTCGGCGGCCCGGCGCGCCACGTAGTAGTGGCTCGTGCCATGGAAACCGTAGCGGCGCACGCCGTACTTTCTGTAGTAGAGCCGCGGCACCGCGTAGAGGTAGGCGTGCTTCGGCATTGTCTGGTGGAACGCGGTGTCGAACACCGCCACCTGTGGCTTGTCGGGAAGCACTGCCAGGCAAGCGCGGATACCCGCGAGGTTCGGTGGGTTGTGCAGGGGCGCCAGTGCGGAGTTGCGGTCGATGCACGCGATGACGTCGTTGTCGATCAGCACCGAGGACGAGAAGTCCTCCCCGCCGTGGACGACACGGTGCCCCACGGCGGCTATCTCGTCGAGGCTCTCAAGCACACTACCCTCGCCCTCGGTCAGCAACCGGGTCATCTCACGGGCCGCGGTGGTATGGTCCTTGATGTCGGCCTCGTAGTCGACCCTGTCCTTGTCCTTCGGCCGGTGGTGAACGCCTGCCCTGGACTCCGCCTCGCCGATCCGCTCGATGAGGCCGGCGGCCATGGTTGCCTCGGTCTGGGTCTCGAAGAGCTGGTACTTGAGGCTCGAGCTGCCGCAGTTCAGAACCAAGACTCGCATACTAGCGACTCCCCAATGCTCCGACGCGCTTGGGGCCGGGAGGAACGCCCTCCCGGCCCCAAGCGATCAGGCGAACTGCCTGAGATAGCGTAGGCCCTTCACGAAGCCTTCCTCACGGCCTACCGAACCGTCCTCATGTTCGATGGACAGCACATTGTTGATGCCGTTGCGCCTTAGCGTCGCGACGTACACTCCCCAATCGATCAGGCCGAATCCGGGGATCACGTAGCGCCACCACCCACCGTTCTGGTTCCCTACCCGGCGCAGCACGCTCTGCCTGATCTCCGTGTCCTTTGCGTGTGTGTGGAAGATGCGGGACGCGAACTCGTCGACGGTTGCCAGCCAGTCGCAGCCCTGATGCACCAGGTGCGACGGATCGTAGTTCAGACCCAGCGCGGCGTGCGGGACGCTCTCAAAGAGCATCGCGAACTCGGCCGGGCTCTGGAGGAGGGTGGCGAACCAGTTCTCGAAGGCGATCTTGATGCTCTTGCCCGCCGCGTACTCTGCCAGCGGGCCCCACGCCTTGGGCGCCCACTCGCGAATCATCGGGTGCTTGTGAATGCCGGAGACAGGCAGTCCCGCCAATGCGCAGACGACTCCGACGCCCAGCTCGGACGCGGTGTCGACGACGTTCTTGAAGGCTGTGACGACATCCTCGCGCACCGAGGGACCGTCGCCAAAGACGTTGGTGTAGTAGGCGAAGCTGGAGATCTCGAGGCCCGCGTCCTTGACCAGCTTGGCGACCTTCCGCGCAGCCTCCATGTCTCCGGTGGTCACGTCGCAGTGGCTGCTCTTGGGCCCGGTAGCGATCTCGAGGCAGTCGAAGCTGGCCTCCGCGGCGAAGTTCACTGCGTTCGCGAGCGGTTCCCCGCCGAACGGGGCGGTGAGCATTCCGACCTTCATGTATATCTCCTCACGGAACATCGTCTCGGCGCGTGCCGCGCCGTCGGAACCTACTGCGCGATCATCGCCAGCGCCTCGCTCAGAGCGCGCTTGGTGCCGGCGATCACCAGGTCGCTGCACTCGCCCGGCACGGGCTTCACCTCGAAGGTGAAGACCGGCCTGCCGGTGGGGAGGTCCTTGTCGAAGTAGCCCACCTCGACCAGAACCTCGATGTACTCCGCGAGATCGGCGATGTCGTTCATGCTGCCGGGATAGCCGAACCTGGGATGTTGGTCCCCGTACGCCGGGTCGTCCCGCGACCTGACAAAGGCGTTGCCCGCGTGGACGTGGATCAGATGCGACGCGGCCAGGGTCAGGCACCCGCGGGCGGTCTCCTGGAGGAGGGGCAGGTGGGACAGGTCGATAAGGAGGCCGACGTTCGGGCTGCCCGCCGCCTTCGCCAGCTCCATTACGCGCACGGCGAGCTTCGTCGGGCCGACCAGGCACTTCTTGTCAATGTCGCGATCGAACGCCTCGAGCGTGATGTGAATGGGGGGGGGCGACGTCGACACGGAGCGGGCGTAGTCACAACACTCGCAAAGCGACTTCACGAGCCGCAGAACGGCGGCCTCGCGCGTCGCCTCCCCCGGGTCAGGACCGCTGAGCACCGCCACGTAGGGGGCGCCGAGCGCCACGGCCTCGTCGACCGATGCCTTCACGCACGCCACCGCCGCGGCGCGCGCGCCTTCATCCTCGGCGTTCAGGTCAAGCTTGCCCTGCAAGAGTGGGGGCTGGCCGGAGATGATGGGCACGATGCCGGACGTGGCGATGATCGACGCCACCTGCTGTCGCACCTCGGCCGAGATCGTGGGGCGAACCTCGATGGCGGTGAAGAACTCGTCGGCCGCCACCTTGGCGACCGTCGCCGCCACCGGCCCCTCACCCTTGCCCGTCTCGGGGAAGGCCATCGGATGTACGAGTCCAACAAGCATCTTCGAGCGCAGGTCGGTCATGCGAGCGGATACCTCCTCGATGCGTTCGAGATCACCGCACATGCGTGCTGCGAGTGCCCCCGGTGGGACGAGCGGAACGGCCCGAAGCGCGGTCGCCGCGACGTTCAGGTGAGCATCGCCTCAACAGCCTTAACCCAGACATGCGCGGGGTCATCGTTCGGTCTCATGACGCGTCTCGGCCCTGCAAGAATCCATAGGTAGTAGAGGATGTACCCGGGCGCGGCGGCCACCGGGTGATACCCACGCGGTATGACGACCGTGTCGCCGTCCCGGACGATGTAGGCTCGGTCGATCGAGCGATCGGGCGTGTAGACACACTGGACGCCGAACCCCTGTGGCGGGCTGAGACGATAGTGGTAGATCTCCTCCAACACCACTTCCTTGCCCGGTTCCGCCCTGTCATGCTTGTGAGGCGGGTAGCTCGACCAGCTGCCGGGCGCGTTGTAGGTCTCCCCGAGGAGCAGCGTAGAGGCCGGGGCCGTCGCGAAGACATCCTCCACCCGCCGGCGCCAGTTCGCCTTGCCGACCTCTCGGGACACAACGTCCTCCGGCCGCACCAGCGTCACGGGGCCCCCGCTGTCAGCCTTCGCGAAGCACAGCGCCACCTCGCCGCCTGTCTCGCCGGCGCCCGCGATCCGGAACTCGCACCCCGGCGGCAAGTAGACCGCCGTGGCGCGGCCGCCGAACACGTTCGCGCGTCGGCCGATCGCGAGGAACGTCTCAAGCCCCGCCGCGACGTCGACTGACCCGCAGAGCACCACAATGCCCAGCTCACGACCGTCAGTTGACCCGTCGTACGTCTCTCCCGGCGCGAGAAGGGCCGTATCGATGGTGAGCATGCTGAGTTCGTGCGTCTCGGGTGATGCGATCCTGCGAGAGCCGTGCCGGGTGCCTGCCGGGACTAGAAGGGGCATCGACGATCCTCCCACCAGAGTATACCCGCGGCGCCGCGGGGCGTGAAGGTCCGTCGCGCCGCAGTCGCGCCTGCTGTTCTGCCCGTGCCGGCCGTGCACCTCGGGTCCGGGCGGACGGCTCGGGCAGGAATGCCCCGCACCCCGGCGAACCAGCAGCCTCGGCTCCGCGCCGCTCACCACAGACGTGAAGGGCCCGGCGCCGATGCGTGTGCTCGCCGGGAGCTGATGCCAACCATGGACAGGCCGGACGGCCCTGGCTACACCACGGTTCCGGTTGTGTGCTCCACCGGAACGCTGTCCACCATCGCCCGTTGCGTGCAGGCGCTGGCGGACGAGCTCGGGCCGAGAGTGGCTGTGTTCGCCTCGGGGGAGATCCCCCCCGGCGAGGACGAGGGGCCCGAGGGCCCCGTACGGTTCGTCGCCGGCGACGGCATCGCCACCGCGTTCGTTGTTGGGAGCGAGGTGAACCCGACGGGCGACGGCGAGCCGTCCTTCCTGGCAACCATCAGCTTCCGTGGACGCGACCTCGAGAACGCCGCGCGCGGGCTGCTTGCCCGTTGGGACGCAGCCGACAACGCTCCTGCCGCCCGCGGCGCGCTCGTGTCGCTGCTGGAGCGCGCCCCGTTCGTGGATACCGAGCCCGCTCTCGCGGCCCGGTTGCTCCTATCCTGCTGCGAAGCCCTCGATCGCGATTGCGAAGCCGCGCGTGAGTTCGAGCGGACGCGGATAGGAATCAGGCACAAGCTGGAGCAGACGGAACGTAGCAGGGCCTACCTGTCGCTCGCGCGAGGGCTGGCGCACCACTTCAACAACCGGCTCGCCGTGATCATGGCCCGCGCCGGCCTGGTCGCGCTGAGCTCCCAGTCCGATGTGGCGAGGAACTCCGCCGAGCAGATCGTGGCGGCCACCCGGAGCTGCTGCGATTTCCTGGGGAGGTTCAACAGCTACGCGTTGCGCCGGCCGGTGAACGGCCTCGACAGGGACGTACTGGACGACGTCGTCGAGCAAGCGGTAAGCAACCTCGAGGGCTTCATAGCGGCGATGATGTCGACCCAGGGGATACGGATCGACGTGGTGCTCGATCTGGAATGCAGCGTGGCCGTGTCGATGCCGGCGGAGGACCTGCAGGCGGCCGTGGAAGCCCTCGTGTCGAACGCTGCCGAAGCGATGCCGGACGGCGGTACGCTCCGCGTAACCACCCGTTCCGACCACGGCTGGGCCGTTCTGGAAGTGACCGACACCGGAGTCGGGATGCCCGCCCCGGACGCCGGCAAGCTGTTCAACCCGTTCTACACCACAAAGGGCGCGACCCACGCCGGCCTGTCGCTGACCTATGTGCAGGCGACCGTGGTGCAGCACGGCGGATCGATAGAGGTGGCTACTGAGGAGGGACGCGGCGCCCAGTTCACCGTGCGCATTCCCGGCCAGGGCCTGACAAGCCACGCGATGCCCGCGATCGAGCACAGAGCTCTGGCCGGCCCGGTGTTGGTGGTTGAGGACGAGGACGACGTTCGTACCGCCATATGCGACTTGCTCGAGGCGATGGGCTACGAGGTGCTGGCGGCCAAAGGCGGCCGTGCCGCGGAGTTGATGGCGGCCAGCAGGGAGGTCGGACTGGTGCTCACCGACCTCGGTGTACCCGACCTCAGTGCGTTCGAGCTAGCCAGGCGGCTGCGCGGCAAGGGAGTGGAAGCCCCGATCGTGGTCCTAACGGGTTGGGTCCAGGAGGTCGACACCTCGGCCGCCAGCGAGGCGGGGATCGACCTGGTCCTCACAAAGCCCATCGGCGCTGACGACCTACGGGCGGCCCTGCGCTCGTTCGGGGTCAGCGACTAACGGCCGGCCTCCGGCCGGCGGAAGGTGGCAGATACGATGCCGAGGCGAAGAGTGCACCTGACCTTCCCTGAGGATCAGGTCCGCGAGCCGGTTATCTGGACAGTGGGCCACCAGTACAAGGTTGTGACGAGCATCCGGGGCGCCAACATCCTCGACGGCACCGGCTGGATGTCCATCGAGTTCGAGGGCGACGACGCGGAGATCGACGGCGCCCTTGACTACCTGCTGAGCAAGGGCATTGAGGTCGACGTGATCGACGACGCACAGAGCACGGGCGGGCCGGCGGCACCATGATGGTCGCTGAGTTCCTCGAGCATCAGGGAGCGCGCATCGACGCGTTCCTCGACTCCGTCCTGCCCCCGGAGTGCGCCGAGCCGGCCGAGCTGCACCGAGCGGTGCGCTACACCGTGTTCGCGGGCGGGAAGCGCTTCAGGCCCACGCTGGCGATCGCCGTCTGCGGAGCCCTCGGGGGCGATGACGGGGCGTGCGTCCCGGCCGCGGCCGCGCTCGAGATGATCCACGTATCGTCGCTGATACATGACGACCTTCCCTGCATGGACGACTCCGATGTCAGGCGCGGGCGTCCGTCGTGTCACAAGGCCTTCGGCGAGTCGACCGCCGTCCTCGCGGGGGACTGGCTGCTCGTCCACCCCTTCGAGCTTGTGGCGCGACAAGTCGAGTTGGGGGTGTTGCCGGCCTCGGTGGCGGTCGATGTCACAGCGGTCCTTGCCCGGGCTGTGTGCTCGAGAGGCATCATCGCGGGACAAGTCGAGGATCTGAGGGCGGAGTCGCAGGTTATCGGGCCCGATGAGCTCGAGCGCATCCACGTGCTCAAGACGGCCGCACTCATTGAGGCGGCCGCGAGCGTCGGGGCGGCCGTCGCACAGGCCCCCGCCGAGCTCCGGGAAGCTTCCCGTCGCGGCGCACGCGCGCTCGGGCTGTGCTTCCAAGTGGTGGACGACCTGCTGGACGTGATAGGCGACACGGCGGCGTTGGGCAAGCCGACGGGCGCCGACGAGCGCCAGTCCAAGAACACCTACGTGAGCTTCTTTGGCCTGGACGGCGCGCGGCGGCGGGCAGACGCCCTTGCCGACGAGGCGCTGTCCTGTCTGAGCACGCTGCCGCCGAGCGAGTGGCTGGGACGTCTCCGTGATCTTGTTCACTTCGTGGTCCGACGCACCACCTAGCCGGCATCGCGCAGGAGCCCCATGACCGAGGACCCCACAGTGCTGGTTCGGCGGATGAGCATACGGCGCGACCTGCGTCAGGTGCTCGACATGCAGGAGGACACCTATCGCACCAGTTTCCCGGGTTTCCGCTACGGCGACAGCTTCATCCGCGAGTTCGAGCAGCTCATCCGCTTCGCGGATCGCACGCGAACCGAGGGGCTGTTCGTGGCCCAGGTCGCCGAACGCGGTGTGGTCGGGTTCGTCTGGGTATCGGCCCTGTGGCTCGAGCACGAGGCCGTCCAGGACGTCGCGCTAATAAAGGACATCTGCGTCGAACCGGAGGCCCGAAGGCTGGGCATCGGGCGGCGCCTGATGGAAGAGGCGGAGGCTTTCGCGCGCCTGCACGGCGCTGAGCGCATCACTCTCCAGGTCACCGCGACGAACGAGCCGGCCGTCGCGCTGTACCGCTCGCTCGGGTACGAGGTCGAAAGGTACTACATGAGCAAGGCCACCGACTACCCCGAAGCGGACGGTCCCCTCCGTGCCCCATCCGCCTCTAGCACGAGGACCCAGTCCAGAAAGACGGGCGGGGGAGGGGGCGCCCAGCGGCCGCTTGCTTCCGGCTCCACGGGACCGACGTAGCGGTCGTAGCCGTCCTTCGGGTTGAAGTAGTAGGCGGAGTAGGGGGTACCGGGCTCGATCCCCTCTACCGCCTGCAGCCCCGAGAACAGGGGGATGTAGAGCACGCGGACCTCCCCCGGGATGCCGGCTGCGAACGGGGCGTTCGGCGTCTCCTGCGTCGAGTGGGGCGTGGCCCACTCAGGATGCGGCTCGAACTCCCACCAGCGGTACCGCTCGAGGAGCCGCTTGCCAAGCGCGAGCTGACCCGACCCTGGCAGGCGGTGGGCCTCCTCCCATACCGTCTCGCCCCACGAGGACCCGTGAGGCGACGACCCGTACGGCTCCGAGGGGGTGCTCATCTGCCAGATGCCATTCGCGCCGTACGTGTGCCCACAGGCGCCCGACAGGACGCAGGACCAGAACATCAGTCGCTGCACGTCCGCGCCGTTGGCGCCCAGGATGCCCTCGTACGCGACCTCCGAGTTGATCACGGGCTTGCGCGGGAGGCGAGCTACGCTGTCGCGAACCAGCCGAACGGTGGCCGGGAAGCTGTGGCGATCGCTGTGGCCCGTCTGCAGCCACTCGAGGTCCAGCAGCGCGTCGTCGGTCATGTCGCGGCCGCCGCGATCCCCGGTCGGGTGAATGCAGGTCGCCCGCCGGAAGGGATCGGTGTCGCGCACGAAGCGCCCGATCCGCGCCCAGGCGGGACCGTACTCGGCCGCGTAGTCGGCCCAGCGGCCCCAGTAGTCTGAGAGGTAGTAGGGCATCATCGCCTCTCCGCAGAGGCACCAGACGACGGGCAACGCGCCCCAGCGGGCGATGATGTAGCGCCAGTGCTTCTTGAGCGTCTCCTCCCCCGCGAACTCGACGTAGTAGCCCCAGCACCCTACCACCGCGGGCACGATCCCGCGGTCCACGAGCCACTGGACCCGCAGGTCGGCCGCGTCCCAGTAGGCGGGGTTCACCCGCGCGAACTCCGGCTCCCAAGGCTGGCCCGCCTCGTTCTCGCAGCGCGGATCCAAGGCAGGCATGTCCGGGTACAGACCGGCCACGATCTGGATCACCGAGAAGCCCTTCTGAGCGCGGTCGGCGCAGAGGCGCTGGAAGTCCTCCGGCCACCGCAGTCGGCGCGCGAAGCCCATCCACCAGGTGTCGGCGAGCCAGAGAAACGGCGTCCCGTCCGCGTGCTCGAGATGCGTCCCGTCGGCGCTTGAGCGCACGGGGCCGTGCATGTAGAGCGGGTTGCCACCCGTGTAGTCCGTGACCTCAACCAGGCCCTCGCGACCGTGGAGCCCGGTGTCCTCCTGGTCGCACTCAGTCCGCCAGTGGTGCGAGCCGACCTCGGGCGACGTGTATCTGAGGCGCCAGGCGTTGTCCCCCGCCCAGAACGCAGGCACGCGCAGCTCCGCCCCGGAGGGCGCGACCACCACCGCATCCAGGCACACGTCGTTGAATGGGTCGGCGTAGTGCCTGCCGGAGGTCAGGCTCCACTCGGTCATACGGTTGCGCTGGGCATAGACGCGCACAGGTGCTCAGTCCTTTCGCGGACGGAGATGCAAGACGCCGCGCGCTACGGGGCGCTCTCGGTCGGCACGCCGGCAACCGCTGCAGGCGGCCTCGGCGTGCGCGCGCCGTACGGGTCGGGCGCGTTCCACCAAAGAAGGCCGGTCGCGTAGAACGTGATCAGCCACAGTGCGACCAGGAAGCCCGCGCCCGCGATCCAGCCCCAGGGGAATCGTCTGCCGTTCGACAACCTGCTCGCTCCTCACGCCGCCCCGCTCCGGCGCCCCTCTCCCCGGGGAGAGGGGCCGGGGTCAGGGCGCTCCCTCCTAGAACGGAAGCTGGCTGATCGACTTCACGATGAGAACCAGAGCAATGCACACCATGCTGATGAGCCCTGTGCCGCACAGGTAGCCGGCCAGCAGAACGGGCGCGTACTGCCGCCACTGCTTCATGCCGAACCGAGGCGCGAAGTAGAAGCGGCCGAGCAGCGCTCCGGCCAGCTCCGGGATCGCATAGTGGCAGAGGTTCCCGAACCCTCGGATGAGCCCATAGATCAGCATCACCGGCATGCGCGTTAGGTCCAGAACGTAGTACACGGCAAGCACGATGCCGAAGCCCTCGACCATGTACGTCGGCTTCAGGAACTTGTGGATGAGGTCCGGGTCGGTAGTAGCGCCCTTGACCCAGAACGCGCCCATCCGTGCGTGGTACGGCCACCACTCGTTGGCGTACTGGAACTGCGCCGACGGGATTGGGGCCAGCTTCCAGATGTACTCCCAGAAGATGAAACTCGCGACCATCAGGATCGGGAACATCCAAAGCTCAGCCTTCATCAGGCCACGGAAGCTGTTGCCCACCAACTCCTGCTCGCGGAAGCTCGCGGCGATGCCGCCGTAGTTCTGCAGGGGCAGAGGCGCGAACCAGATGTCGGCCTGCCGGTAGCCGCTGAGAAGGATGGTCGCCTCCCGGATCATCGGGAACCCGATCTGCTGACCTGTTAGGCCGACCATCCTGGCGTTCACGTACGATGTGAACGGGGTCAACAGGAACGCGTAGACCCAGAAGTACCACATCGGAAAGTCGGGCACGAGGACCTTGCACAGGTACACGTACCCGAGCGACGACAGCACGAACACCGCGACCATCCACCTCGTGCGGAAGTCACCCCTATCGCCGGCGACCCGCACCTGAGCGCGCTGCTCACCGGATGAGCGCCGGCTCCACGCGATAATGAGCGAGATGATGCCGATTGCGGCGATGGCGAAGCCCGATCCGATGCCGAAGCTCATCCAGAAGTCATACTGGTTCGCCGTCATGGTGTTGACGGCGCCCATGCCCTTCTGCCATTGCGTCAGGACGCCGAACTTCAGTAGCGACGGGTTGATGATGAACGTCAGCCCCGCCGCGATGGCGCCTCCCACCACCAGCCAGAAGGGGAGCACGAAGCCCCCGAGGACCGTCCCAAGGTCTGTCGCGATCCCCGTCGGCACTGCCGGCAGGAAGCTCTCGGTGCCGCGGGTGAAGTCGATCCACGGGATAGGCAGGATGTTGATGGGACGCTTGAGCACCGCGCCGGTCAATGCCGGGACGCCCGCGTAGATGCCCCCGAACGCCAAGCCGATCATCGACCCGATCGAGAAGACACGCCAGCGCCAGGTCTCCGTCTTCTGAGTCGACTCCGCAAGAGCGGTCGCGCCCTGAGCCGCCACGGGCGCGAGCGGAAAGGGCAAGCGCTCCACATCGGAGGTGACGCGGAAGAGCAGGTAGCCGGCGGAGAACCAGTTCAGCCGCGAGAGCACCTGGCCGAGCAGCATCACGGCTATAGGCAGTATCCAGGCGTGTTGCAGGAACGACCTGATGTCGAGGGCGCCGGACTCCGCCGTGGGCACGACCCACGCCGGTATCTGGTCCGCGAACGATGCGGCCGCCGAGGACTGCTTGAAGTAGACGTTCCAGATGGGCCAGGCGAACGGCCCGCCGGAGAGCGCGAGCCCCGCACTGATTGTCGCCAGCGAGCCGGCGACGTAGTAGATGAGGTAGACCTCCTGCTTCCGCAGGCTGGTGAACGATCTTCGGGCGACCTCGCCGAAGAGGATGATCGTGGTCCACTGAGCCGCCGACCCCAGGCTTTGCCCAACCAGCAAGCCCAGGTAGATAGCGCCGGGCAGCATCACGAATCCAACGAACACGATCCCCATGAGCACTCGAGCGCTGAACCCGTCTTCATAGCGCTCGGGTGGCTCCATCAGCTCCCGGTATATCTCGATCTCTTTGTCTCTGAGATCAGCCACCTATGCTCCCAGTCTAGACACGGAGTACCGAGAGTATTCCAACGGGGAAGTGGGCCGCCCTTCCGCCTTAGTCCAGGCCGAAACGCGTACGTGCGACCTCGTCCCGCACCTGCCGGATGTCGGCGCGGATGCGAGCCACAAGGGCGTCCTCGCGGGCGAACCGCTCGATCTCTCTGATCCTGCGAAGGAAGCCGAGAACGAGGTGAGTGCCCATAAGGTCGCCGTCGAACCCCACAAGGTGTGCCTCGACAGACGGCTCCTCGCTGCCGTACGTTGGGACGGGGCCGATGTGGATGCCGGCGGGGTACACACTCTCCCCAACACGCGCCAGCCCGGCGTACACGCCTGGTGCGGGAGCGACGCGGTCGTCGGGAACCAGCAGATTGGCCGTCGGGAACCCCAGCCTACGGCCCCGCGCGAAGCCCTTCACGACCAGCCCCTCGACAGTGGCCGGCCGACCGAGCATCTCGCACGCCGCCGCGACGTCGCCCTCCGTGATCGCGTTGCGGATGCGACTGCTGGAGACGGCCTCGCCATCGTGGAGCGTCGGCTCGACCACGCGCACGCTCATGCCCAGCTCCGCGCCCAACGTCTCCAGGAGGGCGACATCGCCGGCGCCTCCCCGCCCAAACCTGTGCGTGGGGCCGACCACGACGCACCGCGCTGACAGGCGACCGACGAGGGTATCACGGACGTACCGCTCGGCGTCGATGGCAGCCGTCTCAGGTGTGAACGCCATCACCCGGACGACGTCCATGCCGTACAGCCCGAGCAGCCTGACTCGGTCCCCCAGCGACACGAGGTAGCGAAAGCCGGTGTCCTCGCGGCCGGCCGACGGGTGCGGGTGGAACGTGAGCGCCGCGCCAACGACGCCGCGCGCCCGCGCCTCCTGTGCCGTGGCCCGCAGGATCGCCTGGTGCCCCAGATGCACGCCGTCGAACGCCCCGACCGTGATCGCACACGGCCCGCGCGCTGCGAGCGCGTCGTTCCCCGCGAGCGCCTCAGCCATCTTGAGCCTGCTCCTCCGCGAGGACGATCCTCGGCGCAAGCCAGCCGGATCGCACGAGCCCGATGCCGAGGAACTGGGTCCCGCACCTCGCCCTGACCTCGCCGTCGGGCGCGCTGCCCACGGTGACGGGGCTGCCGTGACGGAACCCGGAAGCCCACGCATCTTCCAGCTCGACGAGCGGGAGCTCCGCCACCGCGGTCTCCGGTGGCAGCAGCCTCTCGGCCACCGCGGCGCGCCCGCCCGACGCCAGCTCACGAAGGCCGGCCGCACCGGCCACGGAGAACGTGCCGGACGACAGCCGGCGGAGCCGGTCGATGCAGCCCGGCACGCTGAGGCGGCGCGCGAGCTCCTCGCCCAGCGAGCGGATGTACGTCCCGCTTGAGCAGCATACCTCCATCGGGACGCTCCACGCTCCGTCCCGCGGCCCGGGCACGGCGTCGCCCAGGAGCGACAGGCGCTCGATGCGGCTGTGCCGCGCGGGCCGGTCCACCTCCTCGCCACGCCGGGCCAGTCTGTACAGCCGCTCGCCCTGGTGGTGGACCGCGCTGACCATCGGCGGACGCAACTCCACGTCACCGACGAGAGAGCGCGCCGCCGCCTCCACCTCGGACGGCTCGGGACAGCGCAGCACAGCCGTCTCGGCGACCTCGCCATCCATGTCGAGGGTGTCTGTGGCGATCCCGAGCACGAGGTGGAACGAGTAGGTTTTGTCGGCGCCCATGACGTACGACTGGAGTCTCGTGGCCGAGCCCAGCAAGAGGATGAGCAGGCCGCTCGCCGGCGGGTCTAGCGTCCCGGCGTGACCGACGCGACGCTGCCCCGCCGCCCGCCTAACAGCCGCCACGACGTCATGCGAGGTCGGGCCCGGAGGCTTATCGACCGGCAGTACGCCTGAGAGCATGGTCGCCATCGTCAACCGTCGGCTCGAGCGCCCGGGTCGGGCGCGGCGTCGAGTGCGTCGCGGATCGCGGCGAGCAGACGCTCGGTGGCCTCTACGAGCGGCGCCTCGATCGTGCAGCCCGCCGCACGGAAGTGTCCGCCTCCGCCGAACCGCGCGGCGATGCCGGCCACGTCGACCGATGAGTCGCGCGACCTCAGGCTGATGCGACACTCCCCGCCGCGGGCCTCGGAGACGAGCGCCGCTACGCGAGAGGAGTCGACCGCGCGAAGCTCCTCGACGATGCCGTCGGTGTCCGTCGGCTCAGCCTGGAGAGACGTTAGCACGGCAAGCGACAGCACCGACCAGACGATCCCGGCATCGGCATCGAGCTCGGCCCCGGCCAGAGCCCGCCCCCTAAGCAGCGTCCGTCGGTACGTCCGCGTCGCGAACAGCCGCACCGCGAGGTCCTCCACGGACGCTCCCGCCTCGACCAGACGAGCCGCGTTGCGGAATGCCTGCGGGGTCGTGTTGGACTGGCTGAACCTCCCGGTGTCATATATGTGGCAGGCCAGCAGGCAGGTCGCCAGGTCGCGGTCGAGCGGGACGGCCAGCATGTCGACCAGGAGCTCCATAAGCAGCTCGCCGGTGCAGGATGCCTCGGGCAGGATGCACCGCACGTCGCCAAAAGCCTTGATTCCGCCATGATGGTCTATGTTCACCAGCGGGGGCGCCGCGGCGATCAAGGGAGCGACCGTGCCGGTGCGATCGAGGCCGTCGCAGTCGAGACACACGCCCGCGCTGAGCGCGCGGCTCTGCGCGGGGTAGGTGTCGGGCTGGGTCACGCGCTCCCACCCCGGCAGGAACCGGTACGACCGAGGGATCGGCTCCTCGGTGACGGGGAGGACGGTCTTCCCCAGCGCCGTCATCCCGTGGGTGAAGGCCAGGAGGGATCCGACGGCGTCGCCGTCCGGCCTCAAGTGCGTCGTTGCGATGAAGCGGCCGCCATCCGAGAGCACGGCGGCCACACGCTCGAGCGCCTCACGGCGTCCCACCGGCATCCCCCTCGCGTTGTTGCTCCGCCGCGATCTCGTGCAGGATCCGAGCGACCCGTTCCGCGTTCTCCGAGCCTCGATCACGGACGAACACCAGCATGGGTGCGTAGCGCAGCCGCACTCTTTCCGCGACGAGCCGCTGAATGTAGGGCCGCGCGCTCTCGATGCCCGCCAGGCACTCGCCGCACTCCTCTTCGGAGTCGGCAAGGATGCTGACACGGACCCTGGCGTGCCGCAGGTCGGCGGATATCTCGACACCCACCACCGTGACGAAGCCGATCCTTGGATCCCTCAGCTCCCGCTGGATCACCTCGGCAACGGCCTCTTGCAGAACTCGGCCTACTGACTGCTGTCTGCGCGTAGCCACGGCAAACACCTCGGCGCCGTCACAGCCACTCCATGTCGGCCCGGAGCACCTCGAGCCGGTCCTCGGACTCCACGAGTCTGAGAGCGCTTTGCAGGACCGCGTCGGCGTGGGCGCGGTCGTTTGCCACGCACGCGACACCGATCTGACCGCGGCGCCATACGTCGTTGTCCCCCACTTCAGCGGCGGAGACGTTGAACTCATTGTGCAGCCTGTCGAGCAGCCCACGCAGCACGCGACGCTTGTCCTTGAGCGAGTCGCTCGCGGGAATGTGCAGGTCCAGGCTGAGCAGCCCGACTACCATTGCTCACCCCGTGCGGCGCGCCACGCGGTAGCGACCGGCGGTCGCCCTGACCGTGGGCCGCCCGTATGCGTGCTAGTCCGCCAGCGAGCGCGTGAGCTGCTTCATCATGTAGCACTCGATTACGTCGCCCTCTTGGAAGCTGTTCCAAGCGCTGAGCGACACGCCGCACTCGCGCCCACCCTCGACAACGTTGACGTTGTCCTTGACGTGGCGCAACGAGTCGAGCACGCCCTCGTAGACGACCTCGCGGCCCCGCTTCACGCGTATCTGTTCGCCGCGGCGCATCTGCCCGTCCATGACCGCGCACCCGGCCACGACGCCGGTGTGGCTGATCTTAAAGAGGGCGCGCACCTCCGCGTGGCCGAGGATGACCTCCTCGAAGATGGGGCGCAGCTTGCCGGTCATCAGGTCCTTCATGTCATCGATGATCTGGTAAATGACCGAGTAGGGCCTGAGCTCGATGCGCTCCTCGCGGGCCAGCGCCTCGACACCGGGCTCGCAGCCGACGTGGAACGCGATGATCATGGCGTTGGCAGCGGCCGCCAGGTTGATGTCCGACTCGTTGACACTGCCGACGCCGGAATGCGCGACCTTGATCTTGACCTCGCGGTGGTCGAGTGCCTCCAGCGCCTGGACGATGGCCTCGAGGGAACCGTGCACATCGGTCTTCAGCACGATGTTCACGTCGGTTACCTCGCCGGCCTGGATCTGCTCCATAAGCCCCGCGAGCGACGAGACGCTGGAGAAAGCGACCATCCGAGCACGGGTGGCGTCGCGCATCTCCCTGGCGATCTGCCTCGCCAACTTCGATGACTCAACAACCTGCAAAGAGTCGCCGGCATCGGGGACGTCCTCGAGTCCCCATACCTCGCACGCATGTCCGGGCTCTACCTTCTTCAGCTTCTTCTGCGACGGACTCAGCAGCGCACGAACCTTGCCCGAGTGCTGCCCGCACACGCACGCGTCGCCGGTCTTGAGGATGCCCTCGGTGACGAGCACCGTGGCAACCGGTCCCCGGGAGGAGTCGCGCTTCGCCTCGATGACGGTCGCCTTGGCGGGGCCGCCCACGTCGGCCCTGAGCTCGGCGACGTCCGCCACCAGGAGGGTCATCTCCAGGAGATCCTCGATCCCCGTGCGCTCGAGTGCCGAGACACGCACGAAGACGGTGTGCCCGCCCCAGTCCTCGGGCATCAGGCCGAGCTCGGTAAGCTGCTGGGCCACGCGATCCGGGTTCGCGTCCGCCAAGTCGACCTTGTTGATGGCCACGACAATAGGCACACCCGCGTCCTTGGCGTGGTTGATAGCCTCGACGGTCTGTGGCATCACGCCGTCGTCAGCCGCGACGACGAGGATCGCGATGTCGGTCACGTGAGCGCCCCGGGCGCGCATGGCCGAGAAGGCCTCGTGGCCCGGCGTGTCGAGGAACACGATCGTGCGACCGTTGTGCTCGACCTCGGAGGCACCGATGTGCTGGGTAATGCCGCCCGATTCGCCGGCGACCACGTTGGTCTTCCGGATCGCGTCGAGGAGCTTGGTCTTGCCGTGGTCGACATGTCCCAAGACCGTGACGACGGGCGGGCGAGGTACGCTTTCGACGGTAACGTCGACCGCGGCGCCCCTAAGGCGCTTCTTGCCCCGATGCTCGACGGCCTCCGCCACGGCCTCCACGGCGGGCACTTCGGGAGCTGCTATCTCGACCGAGATGCCCAGGTCCGCGGCGATGGCGCCGGCGATCTCCCCCGAGATGCTGGCGTTTATGTTCGAGTGCGCGCCGCGTACGAGGAGCTCGCGCAGAATGTCGGATGTGTCGAGCTGCAGGGCATCGGCGAGGCCGCGAACAGAGACCGGGTCGGGGATCTTGACGACCGCACCGACCTCTACGCCCCGCCTCGGCCGCGAGGGCCTGGCGGTCGTGACTTCCCGCCCGCGATCGGGTCGGGCCTTGTCCCTCCGGACAGCCCGCAATTCCCGCCGCTCCTCCTCGCGCTCCCGGCGCCCTTCGCGGGGGCGCTGGCCCTCCCTGCGCGCCGCGGTCTCGGTCGGGGGCGCCCCCGGCACCCCAGCGGCCGGAGGCCCAACCGGCACCTCTATCACGGGCCTGGGTGGCGGCGGTGTCTCGGCAGGCGGCTGCTCGATCGTGATGACCGGCGTTACCGTGACGGGCATTGTCCGGACAAGGGGCGGCTCCTCGATCTCCTCCGTGATGATGGGGGACGTTACGACTGCGACCAGCGGCTCTCCCTCGATCTCCGGCGCCCCGGGATGCTCCATGACCGGCACGGCCGTCTCGACAGCGTGGACCTCGGCTTCGGCCACGTGGCGCAGAGTCACGCGGCCGGTCTCGGGCTTATGCGCTTCCTCACCCGGCCGGGGACGCTCGCGGCCCACCATGTCGGACAAGCGCGCCCCGCCGCCGGACGGGGCCCTACGCGCGCTTCGGCCGGCGCCGGTCGGAGCTGTTATGAGCCCCGAGCCCGCGCGCGAGGTACGCAGCTTCTCGCGGACGCCTTCGGCCTCTTGGTCGGACAGCGTGCTGGAATGGCTCCGGGCCGGTATGCCCAGAACCTCCAGCACCTCCATCACGCGCTTGCTGGTGATGCCCAGCTCACGCGCGAGTTCATGGACTCTGATCTTACTCAAGCACCTCACCCCCGCCGGCTCCGCCTTCCGACAGAGCGGGCGACAAAGCGACAAGCGCGATCTTCGACCGGCTCACAGCTCTGCCCAACGTGTGCGCGGCTCGCCCGGGCAGCCCGGCGTCCCCGATGCACGACCGCTGGCCGCACACGTACATGCCTGTACGCAGGCGAAGCCGCCCGGCCCCGGCATCCTGCGAGTCGAGGCCACCCGGCGCGTCCACGCAGAGCATGAACATGCGGTCCTTGCTGTACCGCTTTCGACAGACGACGCAGGTACGGATCGGCTCCGCACCTACGCGCGGCTCGCTCCTCAATCGCGCTTCACTTCCCGGCCGGGGGCCGCGGCCGCCGACGGCCGTCAACGCGGCGCAGGCTAGGCCACCGGGCCTTCCTCCACCACCTCTTGATTGTCCCCTTCGGGGGCTGGCCCGGACACCGCTGCGTCGTCCTCCGGCTCGGGAGACGGCGCGTCGCCAACTGCGGGCACGTCCGGTTCCCCGCCGATCGCGGGCACAGGCGCCGGGGCCGACTCGGGCGCCACGGAGGTATCATCGGATGACATACGCGGCAATCCCTCTGGGCGGGAGCCGTGGCGGCACGCCTCGGATCCCTTGGAGGCGCGCCGAACGTCGTCGGCCGTGTAGCCGTCGACCGTGCTCGCGTGCGACGCGACGGGGACTCCCATCCCCTGCAGGAGGTCTATCGCGTCCTTGCTGGTGATACCCAGCTCGCCGGCAAGGTCGTAGACGCGAACCTTCACCTCGGCAGGGTCCTGGCTGGCCCAGAGCTCCTCCTGCCTCTGCTTCGCGTGTTCCGCCTCACCGACAACATCGACGCGCCATCCGGTCAGGCGGCTCGCGAGCCTGACGTTCTGGCCCTTTTTCCCGATTGCGAGCGAGAGCTGATCTTCGGGCACGACCACAAGCGCCGAATGGTCGTTGTCCCTCAGGATGACCTCGCTCACCTCGGCCGGGCTGAGCGCCTCCGAGAGATACTGCCTCGGCTCCTCACGATAGCGCACGATGTCAATCTTCTCGCCGGCAAGCTCGTCGACGACGGCCTGCACGCGCGACCCGCGGTGGCCCACACACGCGCCGACGGGGTCCACCTTGTCGTCGTGGCTGAGCACCGCGATCTTCGCCCTGAAACCGGGCTCCCGCTCGACGCCCTTGATCTCGACGATGCCGTCGTACACCTCCGGCACCTCGAGTTCGAACAGCCGGCGCACAAGCTGCGCGTGCGTCCTCGAGACCACAACCTGCGGAGTGCGGGCGCTGCGGCGAACGTCCAGCACGTAGACCTTGATCCTGCGGTGGACGCCGTACGGCCTCTCGTTCGGTATCTGCTCCCTGAACGGCAGGATGGCCTCGATTCGGGGGCCCAGGCTCACGTAGACATTGCCGTCGTCCCGGCGCTGCACCTCGGCCGTGACGACCTCGCCGATGCGGGTCTGGAACTTCTCATACACGATCTCGCGCTCCGCCTCGCGGACCCGCTGAACGATGACCTGCTTCGCCGTCTGTGCCGCGATCCGGCCGAAGTCCTTGGGCGTGACCTCCTGCTCGACGACGTCGCCGACGACGGCGGAGGGGTCGGCCAGCCGGGCCTCGCCAACGGACACCTCGTCCTGCGCGTTCTCCACGCGCTCGACGACCTGACGCAGAGCCACGATGCGCAGCGGGCCGCGGTTGTTGAGCCCGAAGTCGACGCGCAGGTCACCCGTCGCGCCGTACCGGCGACGGTACGCGGATTCCAGCGCCGCGCGCACGGCCTCCATCAGCACCCCGCGCGGGATGCCCTTCTCGTCCTCAAGCTGTCCCAGAGCTGTCAGAAACTCAGGATTCATGGCCTACTCGTCATCCCCTCCGGCCGCGAACTCGCGGCAGGAGCCCGGGTCCTCACGTGGCCTCGTCGCCTTCTGCCGGGCCGCTGCGGATGACCAAGTCATCCCAGTCGAACCGCAGCCTGGCCTCAGCTATGTCCTCGATCGCGAACTCCTCGCTGACGCCGGCAGGCTCCACAAGCACGTGGACCCGGTCGTCATCGGCCAAGCCCAGTAGCTTGCCCTGCAGGCGCCTCGATCCGCCCTCTGGCAGACGCACACGCATCTTGACAGGGCGACCCGCAAAGCGCCTGAAATGGTGCGGCTTGCGCAGCGGCCGATCAAGGCCGGGAGACGAGACCTGCAGCATGTAGGGCCCGCCGACCGGGTCGACCGCATCGAACCAGTGGTTCACAGTCTCATGCGCGCGGGCGCAATCCTCCTGGGTTACGCCGGCCTCGCGGTCGATGATGAGCTCGATGAGGAGCCTTCCCTCAGCCTTGCCGATCACCAGGTCGACCAGTTCATAGCCCGCGGACTCAAGGTCACGCTCGATAGCCCCGGCACACTCGGCCAAGCGCCCCTTGTCGACCCTCGCGAGGGGTGGCCGGGTGCTCGGCGCCCTCTGTCCGCGGCGCCCGTGTGCGTGCACCGGGCTCACATCCCCTCTAACAAACCAAAGAGTGGGTGCAAGCCCCACTCTTCGCGACAACCGCTAGAGCTATCAACCGCCACTATAGCACAGCCGGCCGGGTGGCGCAACCTCGCGGCTCCGAGTGTTGCATCACCGGACGGCATCTGATATTGTAGCTTCCCGCGGCGCGGCCCGACTGGGGCGCGCGCACTGCCAGACGATGCTACCCGCCGCGACGGACTCGTCGGGCCGGTCGTCCGACGCCGGTGGGGCGTGTGTGTATGTACCCACCCTCGAGTGGCGCGGAGAGCGGCATGAAGGTCTTCAGCGGCAACGCGAACCCGGAGCTGGCGCGCGAGATAGCAGGGCACCTCGACATCCCGCTTGGGGATGCGCAGGTGACGCACTTCGCGGATGGCGAAACGCGCGTCACCATCGGCGAGTCGGTCCGCGGGCGCGATGTCTTCCTGGCCCAGCCGACGTGCGCGCCCACGAATGAGCGGGTCTTCGAGCTGCTCGTGATGATCGACGCCTGCCGGAGGGCTTCCGCCAGGCGCATCACGTGCGTGATACCGTACTACGGGTACGGGCGGCAGGACCGCAAGGCCGGCCCACGTGAGCCGATCACCGCCAAGCTCGTCGCGGATATGCTCGTCGCGGCCGGCGCGTCACGGATCCTATCGGTAGAGCTGCACGCGGACCAGATCATGGGGTTCTTCAACATCCCGGTCGACCAACTCAAGGTCAGCGGGCTGTTTGTCGAGCACCTGAAGGAGCATGAACTGCGCGGAGACGACCGCGATGTGGTTGTCGTCAGCCCGGACGTGGGCGGGGTGCCGTCGGCACGTCAGTTCGCCGACCTGCTCGGGGCCCAGCTCGTGATCGTCGCCAAACGGCGCGGAGGCGTTAACGAATGCGAGGTTATGGAAGTCATCGGCGAGGTGGCGGGCAAGCTCTGCATCTTCCGCGATGACATGATCGACACTGCGGGCTCGATGGTGCAGGGCGCGTTGGCCCTGCGGAACCGGGGGGCCGCGGGCGTGATGGCGGTCGCCACCCATCCGGTGCTGTCGGCGGGCGCGCCCGCGCGGCTGCGCAGCGCCGGCTTCGAGCGGGTGATCGTCTCGAACACGATCCCCGTGCCGGAGGACAAGAGGTTCCCTCAGCTTGAGGTGCTGTCGGTTGCCCCGCTGCTGGCGGAGGCGATACGTTGCGTGCATGAAGACCGTTCGGTGAGCGACCTCATAAGGTAGCCCGACGGCCGCGCTGTGGAGGTTGAGGCGAATGCCAGTTTACAGTTTGGACGCCCAGGTACGGACGGAGCAGGAGACGGGCAGTAACGCAGTGGGCAAGCTCCGGCGATCCGGCTCCGTTCCGGCGACGGTGTACGGCCTGAGGCGCGATCCCGTTAGCATCAAGGTCGAGGCCCGCGCCTTCGATGTTCTCCAGCGCGAGATGAAGGGCACTGCCGTCATCGAGCTCAACGTCGGGAACATCCTCGAGCCGGTTCTTCTGCAGACGGTGCAGCGCCACCCGGTCACGCTCAAGCCGTACAACATCGACTTCCTGCGGATCGACATGAGTAAGCCCATCCACGTCAAGGTCCGGGTCCACGTCACCGCGGTGCCGCATGACCTCGAGGGCAACGAGACCTTCCAGGTGCACACCGACGAGCTGCTGGTCGAGTGCCTGCCGCGGGACATTCCTCCCGTGATCGACCTGGACGCGCGCGAAGTCACGTCGGCCCGTCCGGTACACGTGGGCGACCTCGCGGTGCCCGACGCTGTCACTGTGTTGACGGGCCCCGAGACCGTGGTCGCCGCGGTCCACAGGCGCGGCGCGACCGCGGCTCTGCTGCCCGAGGATGAGGAGGCGGCCGCTGCGGGCCAAGAGGAAGCTCAGCCCGAGGCCGCCGAGACCGCTGAGGAGTAGTGTCGGGCAGCCTCTCCGGCTCAGGCATCGCGATGTCCTCTGAGTCCCATTCGCCGACGATCGTCAACCGCCGAGCTCGGCACGAATACCACGTGCTGGACTCGGTCGAGGCCGGCATCGCCCTTGGTGGCTGTGAGGTCAAGTCGATTCGCCAAGGCAACGTGAGCCTGGGCGAATCGTATGCCACCATTGATCAGAAGGGCGAAGTGTGGCTTGTCGGCATGCATGTGAGCCCGTACAAGCAAGGCGGAACCAACAATCCCGCTCCCCGGCGCAACCGCAAGCTACTGCTCAACAAGGGCGAGATACGCCGCCTGAAGCGCTCCGTCGACCAGCGTGGGTACACGCTGGTCCCTCTGCGTCTGTACTTTCATCGGGGCATTGCCAAGATCGAGCTCGGCCTGTGTCGCGGCAAGCAGCTCCACGACAAGCGAGAAGCGCTGATGGAGCGCGACCTGGAGCGCCAGGTACAGCGCGACCTGGCCGGAAGAGAGAGGGGCGAGCGCTAGTCGCGCCGTCGCCCCGTGAGCGGAGCCACACGTGTCTTTGCGGATGGCCGTGACGCGCGCGATCCCCGACTCGGGGCCGCCCATGGCCCGTGAACCGGCGTCCGAGCTCCGGCTCAACGAGGAAGCGAGGGTTCTGACTCGTGAGGGGCCGTTCCTAGTGGCCGAGGGTCGTGGCAGCGCCGGATACGGTCGACCCCGAGGTGCTGAGGAAGTAGAGCGCGTCTCGCGAAGGGGGCTGACGATGGCGCGTCTCAGCATGGCGTGGGGGCTGGTTGTTGCCCTCGCGCTGGGCGGCTGCAACGGCGGCCTTCCCTGGTCGGGCGGCGGCGAGAGTAGCCCCAGCTTGGACGCCGACTACCTGGGCCAACTCGCTTCGGTGCGGGCTTTCCCGCACCCGGACCCGCTGCGAGTTTGCATCGCCTCGACGCTCAGCGATACCGGCGGGCCGGTCCGAGACGACGTCAGGGAGGCCGTGCGAGATGCTCTCGACCAGTGGGACGCGGGCCTGAGCTGGCTCCGGTTCACCTACGTGACAACGCCGGACCAAGCGGACATTGCCGTGCTGTTCGCCGTGATCGCGGCGGATGTGACAGCGGCCCGGACCGACGTCACGACCGACGCGACGGGGCGGCTCATCCAAAGCTCCTCGGTCCTGCTCATCTGCCAGCCTGCGCCCTTCGACGTACGTCTTACAGCCGTTCATGAGGTGGGACGGGCACTCGGGATCGACGGGGACAGCCCGAACCCCCTCGACGTGATGTACTCGCTGCCGAATCTGGTCCACAACCCGACGGCGCGCGACCTTTCCACCCTAACGCGTGTCTACCAGGAGTGTGGCGTTCTGCCCACGGACCAGTGACTTAGGCTGCGAGCGGAGAGCCGACATGCAGGCCTATCCTGAGCCGGACATACCGAGCAACGCCAGGAACGCGAGAGCGACGTGGTTCCAGCGGGCCTTCGTGTGCGCCCTGGGCATCATCATCATCCGGCTGTGGGTCATGCAGGTGGCCCAGGCGGGATACTGGCGCGAGGAGAGCCGTCGCGCCCTCGTAAGGAACAACGCCATCCCGGCCGCGAGGGGCACCATCTTCGACCGGTCGGGCCACCCGTGGGCGGCCAACACCCCACAATGGACAGCCGTCGTGACGCCCGTTTTCGTCGACGGCTACGTGCCCGGCCCCTGGCAATCGCTGCTCGATGACCTCGAAGTGGACAGGAACGGCAACAGGCTCCTCCCCGATCCCCCGCCGGGCTTCCTCACGATAGGCCGCGCCGTCTCGGAGATCGTCAACTCGTCGAGCAGCTCACCGGAGACCCGGGGCAAGAAGCCACTCGATCCCCTCCAGATCGTCGACAAGCTGTGCGACTACAACTGGGATCCGTACCGCTCTGCGCCGGTGGCGGAGGATCTGGACCACACGACGGTGATGCGCCTTGCCGAGCGGCTGTACGAGCTCCGGGGCCTGGAGGTCGAGAGGCAGTTCATACGCAGCTACCGCGCGCCCGAGAATGCCGAAGCGTTCCACCTGGTTGGCTACGTCGGCTCCATCTCCCCGGAGCAAGAGAGCCTCCTGCGCTCAGGGTACGAGCCCAGCGATGTCGTGGGCAAGTGTGGGCTCGAGCGCATGTACGAGGCGGTGCTTAGGGGCAAGAAGGGAAGGGAGGTCATCCGGCCCAACAGCATGCCGGAGGTCGACGAGCCGCCTCACGCGGGGCAGGACCTGACTCTCACCATCGACGCCAAACTGCAGGCCGCGCTCGAGGCGTCCCTGCGTGAGAGCGTTGAGCGGTCGGGCGGAGACGCGGGCGCGGCGATCGCGATGGACCCCCAGTCCGGCGAGATCTACGCGATGGCCAGCTACCCCACGTTCCGGAGCGAGTGGTTCATCCCGGGCCACCCAAAGGAGTACGACACGCTGAGGGAGGAAGTGGAGCAGGATCGCCCTTCGGCGCGGCACGCTTACTCCAACCACGCCATCAGCAGCACGCGGTCCCCGGCGTCGACCTACAAGATCGTGACCCTCGCCGCCGCCCTAGAGGAGGACGTTATCGACCCGCGCGTCCACCACGTGTACTGCACGGGCAAGATGACCCTCGGCGGAACGCCAAGGTACTGCTGGAACAAGGCCGGCCACGGCGCGGTCGGGGTGGTTCGGTCGCTCGCGGAGTCGTGCAACGTGTTCTACTACGACCTGGGAGTGCGGCTGGGCGAGGCGCGCCTTATCAAGTGGGCTAAGCTCTTCGGCTTCGGGGAGAAGACCGGCATCGACCTGCCCGGCGAGGCAGATGGCACGGTCGGCGGTCGTGCCTATGTCGTCAACGTTCTGGGCGAGGAGGGCTGGTTCGCCGGCCACAGCGCGAACTTCGCGATCGGCCACGGCACCATCCTCGCGACCCCCCTGCAGGTGGCGGTGATGACGGGCGTGATCGCGAACGGAGGGAAGCGTGTGGTGCCGCATGTCGTCGCCGCGATCACCGATGCGGGGCGGCCCCAGCCGCCGATAAAGCTCGGTCGAGAGCCCGGCGTCGTCCCCCTCAGCCCGTGGACGCTCTTCTACGTCCGATCCGGGATGAGGGCCGTGGTCCTGTCGGACCGCGGCACGGCCCATGCCGTGTTCAGCGGCGAGAACTACGTTCCCGTCGCGGTGGCCGGGAAGACGGGGTCATCCGAGACGGGCACCGCGGACGCGTGGTTCACCTGCTACGCTCCCTACGCCCCGATGGACCCCAGCAACCCCGAGAGCGTGAGCCGTTCCTCATCCGTGCCGAAGATCGTGGTATCCGCTCTCATCATCAATGGGGGACACGGCGCGGCCGCAGCCGCGCCGGTAGCTCACGACGTGATCCGCGCGGCCTTCGATGACCGCGGGAACTTCCGCATCAGGCCGCAGGCGGCCCAGTAGCTGCCGGCGCCTCCGACGGATGCGTCAGGCCGGCTCCGTTGCGTGCGCCATCGCCTGGCGGCCGGTCGCGTCCGGCCCAACGCCGCCTTCGACCAACGCCGTGGTGCGCTGAGCGTACCGTTCCTTCTGCTCCACCGGCACCGTGCGCCAGATGAGGAACTGCTTCCTGATGATGTTCAGGAACAGCCAGTTGGTCTTCTTCCAAGAGCTGGTATCGCCAGCCTCGCGGTGGATGCTGATCGTCAGCTCGAAGATGCTGTACTCGCCCGTCGGCTCGGTGCGGAGCTCAACCGCCTGGCTCACGCCGAGGTCGTACGGCGCCAACCACACGCGCAGCGACAGCGAGTACCCCTCCCCGTGCTCCCCGCGCACGCCCCCTAGGTGGACGTCCTCGGCGTAGAAGTCGCCCCCCGCGTACCCGACGTACGCCTGGAAGAACTCCTCCAGGAAGGCGTTGCACGCCGGCGCATCGCGCCCGGTCACGGTGAACGGCATCGGGATGACCATCTCATCGCCCTGGGGCTCAGGGAGCCTCCAGCGGCGCTCGATGTCGGGGACGGCGATCTGCGCGGCCTTTCGCGCCGGCCAGACCGTGGACAGGAGAACCGTGGCGAGGACCACAAGCGTGGCGAACACGGCCGAGAGGGAGGAGTAGTTGGTCTGCACCGCGCCTAGGCTGTGGGTGAGGATCAGAATCTTGGTCAGCCCCTGGCCCAGCAGGTATCCGAGGATCGCGCCGATGTTCGCGTAGACGCACGACTCGGCGAGGAACAGCGCTCCGACGTGAGTAGGGGACAGGCCGACCGAGCTGAAAACGTGGATCTCCTTGACGCGCTCCCAGACCGCGCCGAGCATCGTGTTGAGCACGATCATCGCGGCGATCAGCACCGGAATCAGCACCGTCTCGGCGCCATCGAGCGACTTGCGACCGATCGAGGAGAACAAGAACACGCGGGGCTTGCCCCGTGCGTCCTGGCCGGTCGCATAGACACTCACGGCCAGACGCCTCATGTACTCATCCACGACCGTCCGGGTCTCATCGACGCTGCCGATGAGCATCGCGACCGAACGCGTCGTTCCCCCGATCCGGAGGCACTGTGAGTACGCGATGATGACCGTCGCGTTGGCGAGGTAGTGCTCGTAGTTCTGGAGCAGCGACGAGACGCCCATACGGCCAAGCTTGAAGCGCTGGCTCGCCATCTCGCGGACTTGGTTCAGCACCTCCGGCTTGAGCTGGCTGAAGTCTACGGGCGTCAGGCTCTCCCCGTCGAGGTCACGGAAGCCGGGGATGCTCTTGTCGGGATCGTCCTCGTCTCGGTAGCCGTCGAGCACCTCGTCCGGCATGATCCCGATGACCACGTACGCACTCCCGCTCATCACGATGACCGGCGCGTCGGGGCCGAACGCTCCGGCGACAACCCGGACTCTCTCGTCCTGCGTGCGTGGCTGAGGACCCACGGACTCCCGGCCGCTCTGCGAGTTCCACCGGGCGACGGCCTCCGCCGTGATGCCCATCTTGTCCGCCACCGACGAAGGGAGGATGCACGCCAGACTGTCCTTCTCGTCGAACCACCGCCCGCCGGGCAGTAGCTTGTCGGCAAGGACTGAGACCTCGGCCTCCTGTGGGGACAACCCGAGCATCGCGTGGGCGGTGTAGGTCACCGTGGGATCGGTGTAGGACTCGAGGAGGTAGTTCGCCTTCTTGGTGATGTCGGCCGAGATCTGCCACGCGCGAGGGGCGATTGTGTAGCGGCCGGCCCACTCGTTCCGCATGACCTCGGGGATCGTGTCCTCGAGCTGGACCCAGACCTTGTCGCGCATCAGAATGCCGGTGTACGCGGGATCGTAGCCGCGCGGGATCTTGTTGAGCTGCACGCCCGTCCGGACCGACGTGAAGCTCAGCACCGTGAACGTCACCAGTACGAGTGTGACGCACGTGAGCGCCGTCCGCGTGCCGCGGCGCCGCATGTTGGCCACTCCCAGGCTGAACGCCATCGCCGCGGCGCTCGTGCGGCTCACATCCGCCTTGTGGATGCCGCCGAGCTCCTGCTTGAGCTGCTCGAGCTGCTGGTTGAACTTGCCGACCACGATGGTGATGACGATGAGCGCCAGCGCGAGCACGACGAACGCGAGGAGGATTATGAAGGGGTTGATCGCCAGGTCGAATGCCGGGTGCACGAGGCGGAGGAGTATGAAGACCGCGAGGAAGATGCCCACCGACCCCGCGATCCGCCCCTGCACGGTCACCGCCGAGATCACGAGGCGCTCAGCGAAGTAGGTGAAGCTCAGGAGCAACCCGAGGTAGAAGACGACGCCGTAGACCACGTCCCGCGCCGTCTTCTGGACGTCCGGGTAAGCGCTCGACTCGTAGGCCCACGCGGCGCGCGCCAGGGCCACAGCCTTGTCGTACTCCTGTGCGTTGAGATGCGCGTCGACCTGGTCCAGCCGCAGCGCCGCGTCCTTGTGAAGCCCCTCGACCTGGGGGTTCTTGACCCCCTTGAGCACGAAGTCGTTGATCCGCTTCTCGTCAATGAGGTGCATGTCGCGCGCGGCCTGGTAGACCGTGAAGTTGATGCGATTGTGGGTCTCCTCGGCAGTGAAGCCTCGCCCCGCGGGCTCGGCGGGGCTGCTGCCCAGGAGCAACATGCGGGCACCCAGGAGCCCCATCCCGAGGGTCATCTTGACCGGCTCACCGGGCTCGGTGAACACCACCGCGCAGGGCTCCACCGCCAGGCCCGTCTCGCCGGCCGGCGGCGTGAAGATGGGCACCTCGTAGCCGAAGGCGTGCGGCTCCGCGTCCGTCTTGGCGTTGTAGATGAAGACCTGCTCCAGAGTCTCCAGGTACCGCTGGTCAACCAGGTCGAAGAGCGAGATAGGCTCGCACGGGAAGACGATCAGGGGCCGGTCCTGCCGTCCACGCTGCCAGATGGCCCTCGTGAACTGCCGCTCGCCCTCGGGCCCGAGATCGGGCGCGTATCTGATGTTGCCCGTGTCCGGGTCGAGGAAGTAGGCGTCCACCAGCCCGCCGTTCTGGTGGCCTGCCAACGAGAACAGACCGGCCCCGTCCGCGACGGTCATCAGGTCGGTGCGGACACCCATCAGGCCCTTGGACGCGCCGCGCACCACCACCAGCGCGTCCGGCACCGGCGTCTGCGGAAGGAAGGAGGACTGGCGCACAAACTCGAGCACACGCCCCACAAGGGGGTACATCCTGTAGGGCAGCTTTAGCCGCTTGGTCCGCTTGAACGCCGTGCTGTCGAGATCCGGGTCGCTCAGGAACCGCTTGAGGAGCTCGGTGATGTTCCGCGTCTGGAACGCGACGGAACCGTAGTCCACGAGGTCGGGCGTGTCCATCGGAGTGTCGAAGAGCGGACGGCGATCGCTGCCCGTCGCGAGCGTGATGGCCGGCCGGCCGGCGCGCAGAACCATCTCCGACTCGAACGCGACGCGGCCCGGGAAGTAGTCCCACCAGTTCTTGTCCTGCTTCGGATTCGTGCCGTCGAACCACAGACGCTCGAAGTCCCAGCCCTGCTCGCCGGCGAGCTCCTCCGCCGAGGCCGACAGGCGTTTGCCGAGCGGGGAGAGGAAGCGGATAACCGTGGAGTCGTCGAAGTAGTTTCCGGCGAACGCGACCCCGAACTGCCGGCTGCGGCTCGTCAGGTCGAGTGAGATGGCCAGCGGGACGTGCTCCTCCCGCCGGAAGTCGGCCATCAGCCTGAGGTTGTCCCTGAGCAGGGCCACCTGCCGGCGCATTCTGGCAAGCTCGGCGTCGAAGTCGACCGGGCCGCGGGCGGTGAGCTCTAGCTGATAGCGCTTGATGTCCTCGGGATCGGTGCTGCGCGAGAGCTCCGCTATCTTGTCCCTGCGCGTCTCGGTGTCAGCCATCGCCGTCTCGATCCGAGCGATCAGCTTCTCCTCGTCGCGCACGCCACGCCGGTAGAACTCAGCCTGCTCCGCCGGGCGTCGGCCCTTCGCGCCAAACACGTCGGCGAGGCTCCTCATTCCCGCAAGGCCCATGAAATGCCCAGGCGATGCGACCAGCACAACCGAGCGCGCGGGAGGGTCGGCAACGAGGCTCTCCGCGATCGACAGGAACGCGGCGATCCCGCAAGCCTGCTCCGCGCCAGGCGCTAGGTCGGGCACGACCGACATCGAGTCGTAGTAGGCCTGGATGACGATGGACTCCTGTGAGAGCTCCGGGTCCGTACCCTGCAGCTTCGCGATGATCGTCCGGGCCGGGACCTCCTGCCAGTCGACCTTGGCGACGATCTCTCCGGTGATCGATCCCTGCTCGGCCGACCTGACCCGAGCAACCAGCCCGGCGCCGTCAGCCGCCGTCAGGTAGAACCTCGGGAAGTCCACGGGCACACGCGAGAACTTCTCCTGGGCGTCCTGCCGCGTGGTCTCCTCCGGCTCGGCGAAGATGACGGCCGAGGCCCCCAGCATCGCGGCGTTGAGCCAGCGGGTGCCGCAGTTGAAGTCCATCAGCACGATCGAGCCGTCGATGGGGCGGCCGTCGAGCTCGTAGAGCTCCCCGGCCCCGCCCCACACGATCCGGCCATCGGCCTCGCCGGGGAGCACCGTAGACGTAGCCACCAGGTTCGGCCATACCGGGTGAAGGGGGATCACCTCGCCGGATGCGAGCGTCAGAGCGGAGCCCTTGTCGACCGGTGAGACGATGTCGAACTCCTGCTGGTCGAGGTCATCAAAGCCGATCTGCCGCAGCCGATCGCGCACGTACTGCTCGGCTTGCGCGGCGCCGGGATAGCCCGCGACGCGGCTGCCCATCGCCGCGAGCGCGCCGATGTCGGTGCGGAGGCTGTCCTCGAGGCGGTCCTGGCAGGTTGCCGTCGACGCGCCCCACGACAGCCCTAGAGCGCAGGCAAGCGCGGCCAGCGGGAGCGGGCGAAAGACGGGTCGTTCCATCGGCCGAGTGACCTCCAGGCGCCCCACCGCGGCGACTCGCGATCTGTCGGCCGGCGGAGAGGCGTGCTAGAATGCGTCTTCGTCCGCGGACGGGAGCGCTCCTGCCGCGGTAGAGTGGGGCGGCCCAAACGCGAGTCGCGGTGATGTACGATGGCGCAGGGCCCAGCGGAGCTACGCATCGCCGGCTCGACGGCCTTGGTGACAGGCGCCGCGCGCCGCATCGGCCGCGCGGTGGCGGTTGCGCTCGCCGGGCGAGGCGCGAATGTCGTGGTACACCACCGTACGTCCGTGGACGATGCCGCGCGCGTGGTCAAGGAGGCCCGCGTGTCGGGGGTGCGGGCGTGGTCGTTGCGCGCCGACCTCAGTGACCCGGACGAGGTGAAGGCGCTCGTCCCCCGCGCGATCGAGAAGGCAGGCCCTATCGGCATCCTAGTGAACAACGCGTCCGTCTGGCCGCACGGGCCGGAGAGCGACGCCTCGCCTTGTGAGGCGGTGGAGCAGTTGCAGGTTAATGCGACCACCCCGCTGGAGCTGACCCGTGCCGTCGCCGCGCAGGGCATCGCCGCGTCGGTGGTCAACATGCTCGACGCGCGCGTCGCCGACGGCGACACGCCACAAGGGGCCTACCACCTCAGTAAGCGGATGCTCCTCGACTTCACGCTGCAGTGTGCCGTCGAGTTGGCCCCGCTCGTGCGCGTGAACGCGGTGGCACCGGGGCTCGTACTGCCTCCCGAGGGGGAGGGTGGGGAGTACGTCGAGAGGCTGAAGCAGACGAACCTGCTAGGCCGCGCCGGCACCGTTGAGGAGGTTGTCGCGGCGGTCGTGTTCCTTCTGGAGGCCGGCTTCACCACGGGGCAGGTTATCTTCGTCGACGGCGGGCGCCATGTGAAGGGACCGACCAATGCGCGAGGATAGTGACTTGATCGTCATCCGTGGCCTGGTCGCCTCGTGCCTGGTCGGTGTCGAGGAGGCCGAGCGCGCTCACAGGCAGCGTATCGCCATCGACCTGGAGCTCTCCGTGGACGTACGCGCGGCCGGTCGGAGCGACGACCTCGCAGACACGGTGGACTACGCCGCGCTGCGCCGACACGTCCTCGCGGCGGCTGAGGGCGGGGAGTTCCGTCTGATCGAGCGCCTGGCCGAGGTCGTCGCGGAGGTGTGCCTGAAGGACCGGCGGGTTGCCGCCGTCCGGGTGGCGTTGGAGAAACCGGGGGCACTGAGGCGAGCGCGCTGCGCGGGGGTCGTCATCATCCGCGAGCGCGGTGCGGAAGAGGGTTCCGTATGAACGAAGCGCGAGTGGCGGAGATCATCAGGGAGTTGCTCGTCGAGATCGGCGAGGACCCCGACCGCGAGGGGCTTGCCAGGACCCCGGAGCGGTACGCGAAGGCGCTGGCCGATCTGACGAGCGGCTACCGCATGGATCCGAAGAGCATCACGCAGTACGCGGTCTTCGAGTCCGAGGCCAACAACATGATCATAGCCCGCGACATCGAGGTGTACAGCCTGTGCGAGCATCACATCCTGCCATTCTACGGGCAGTGTCACATCGGCTACGTCGCGCACGACAAGGTGCTGGGCGTGAGCAAGCTCGCCCGCATCGTCGACTGCTATGCGCGCAGGCTGCAGAACCAGGAGCGACTGACGGCTCAGATCGCGCGGGAGGTGCTCGAGGCGGCGTCCGCCGAGGGCGTGGGCGTGGTGATGGAGTGCCGTCACTTGTGTATGATGATGCGCGGGGTCGAGAAGCAGAACTCCGTGATGACGACATCATCCGTGCTCGGGTCGTTCAGGCGCTGCTCCGCCACCCGCGCGGAGTTCCTCAGCCTACTCCACCGACCCACGCCAAGCTAGGGGGCTGCCGCTCGCAACGCCTCATCCATCTCGACGGCCGCCTTCATCCCCTCCGTCACCGCGCGGACGGCCGTCGTGCCACCGTTGACGAGGTCACCTCCGGCCCATACCCTGGCCCGCGAGGTCGCCAGGTGACCGGGCACCGTGCGGACAAGCCCGTCCGGGCCGAAGGCGAGGGTGCAAAGGGCCTTCCGCGCCTCCGGGGCGAGACCCTGACCAAAGGCCTCGATCGCCAGGTCGACCGATAGTACGCTGTCCGTCCCGGGGAGCACGTGCGGACTCCTCCGCCCCGACGCGTCCGGATCGCCCAACCCGGCCCGCGCGATCCGTACTCCAGTGAGCCGCCCCGAGCCGTCCGTCTCATACCCGAGAGGCTGCGTGAGGACCAGCACGTGAGCACCACTCCCGAGCAGCCGATGCCGCTCGGCGGGCCAGCAGGGCATCTCCGCGACTGATCTCCGGTAGACCACGTACACGTCCCGGGCGCCCAGCGCGACCGCGGTCATCGCGGCGTCGACTGCGGTGTTCCCGCCGCCCAGGACGGCGACGCGATCCGGCAGCTCGCGCAGTTCACCTTGCTTCACGCGCCGCAGGAACGCGAGCGCGTCAAGGGCACCCTCGGCCGAACCCAGGCTCGTGCCGCTCCCGAGCCCCAGGCCGAGGAAGACGGCGTCGTGACCCGCAAGCAGCTCATCGAGCGACAGGTCTCGCCCGAGTTCGAGGCCCAGCGAAAGCCCCAGACGCCCTGCGGCGAGGGCGGGCGCGATGATCGCGTCCACCTCTTCCGCCGACGTGCCGTACCGCGCCTCGGGGATCATCTCGTCCGGTGTGCCCCCAAGGCGGTCGCCGCTGTCGAACACGCGCACCTGATGTCCCAGCTCGAGCAGCTTGATCGCGCACGCGAGCCCCGCGGGGCCGGCGCCGACAACGGCCACGCTCCTGCCGCTCTGGTCAGGCGGCAGTGGTACTCCGATGATGCCCAGCAGGCGCGCCGCGCGGCAGACGCCGAGCTGGATGTCGCGAATCGGTACGGGTGCCCCGCAGTACACCTGCTGTACGCAGCCGCCTTCGCACTGGGATTCCGAGGGGCACACGTATCCACACAGCTCCGGTAGGACGTTCGAGGCGCGGACAATGCCGTACGCGCCGGCGATGTCGCCTTCCGCGTACGCTCGCAGGAAGGCCGGAATGTCCACGTGCGCGGGACATTCGGGCACACAGGTCGGCACGAGGCAGTCGCGGCACCTGCGGGCCTGCTCCATGAGCGTGTCAGGCGCGAAACGTCTGCCCTGCCGATAGATCGGCCCGTAGACTTGGCTGTCGCGCGCGACACAGCCGACCTGCGACCCGTCGCGCATCATCTGCGAGCAGGCCGAGCACGATACGCAACACACAGCCGGATCGAGCTGCATGCCCGCGAGCACGTGCGCGGGGGCATCGGGGTAGGCGAGGGCGCCCCGCCCCTGTCCGGCGAGCGCGGCCCAGCCGGACTCGAGCATTCCCGCCGCAACGTTGGGCATGAGGTGGCGCAACCACCCGAGCCCCGACGCGATCACCGGCAGCCCGGGTGCAGCCCGCTGCACCTCCTGAGTGATTGCCGCGAAGCGCGCGACGCCCACGAGCGGATGCTCAGCCGGCACCGGTGCCCCGACAGCGGGCGCGTCGAACGGCCGACCAAGGTGCGGGTTGTAGTAGGGATTGCCGAGCGTCAGGTTGAGCACCGGCAGGCCCTCGTCGCGCAGGAGCCGCACCAGCACGAGGGGCTCGCGGAGATCAGGCTCCGCCGGGTCGCCGGGCTCGGAACCCCACCCGCACGGCGACCCGTACCCGTCGAACGCATTGAGCCTGGTCGTCACGAGGAGCCCGGGCGCCTCAGCCCGCACCCGCGCGAGCGTCTCGCGAAGCATCCGGGTGCGGTTCCCAAGCGGCCCGCCGTAGCGCCCCTCGCGTGTGTGCGCCCCCAGGAGCTCGGCGAGCAAGTAGCCGTGGCAGCTCTTGATGTCGACGCCGTCGAAGCCGGCCTGTCGCGCCAGCCTTGCCGCCGCGACCAAAGTGCCTTGGAGCCGGTCGAGGTACTGGTCCGTGACCAGTGGGTGGTCGGGCCCTAGCCCGAGCTTCGGATCGAGCACGGCGCTGTGCTGAGCGACGATGGGCTCCGGAATGCCGCGTGGCTTGCTGTAACGGCCCGAGTGTGTGAGCTGGAGGATCAGCACCGGCTCGCAAGCGGCGGCCTCGCGCGCCGCCGTCCGCGTAGCGTTGACAAGCCGCGCGAAGGCCTCCGCGCTGCCGCTGTGCAGCCAGAACTGTGCCGGATTGGACCTAGCCTCCGGCAGTACCGCGGTAGCCTCAAACCAGATCAGCCCCGCGCGCCCCCTCGCGTACCGCTCGTACCGGCGGAACGCGAGTTCGCCAGGACGGCCGAGGGGGTCCGCGTCGAAGCCCTCCATCGGCTGGACGACGAACCGGTTCGGGACCGTCAGGCCTCCCAGCTTAACTGGCTCACCCAGCACACTCAGGTCGTCGGAGATGGGGAGCGACAGGTCGAGTTCCGCGAGCTTCGCGCGTAGGTCGTCGAGGGTCCGCAGCCGGAACCGCTCGTGCACACCGCCGTGGGAAGCCGACACGCTACCCGTCACCACCCGCGCGGCACGCCTGTGCGACGCGGCGTAGGTCCCGGAGCGACACGTCGGCCCTGAACAGGTCCCAGGTGTTGGCCCTGTCCTTGAACCCCGCGCCGCTGGAGTAGTAGATCGCCACCCGGCCGTTCTCGACCAGGATCTCGCCGGTCGGCGTTGTCAGGAAGTCGGGGTAGAGCCGCTCGAGCCAGTCGGAGCCGCGTGGGTCGGGCACGTCGATCTGCGGGTACACGTCGCCCGGCATCACCGCGTCCGCGTCCTGGCGAAACAGCCCGTCGCGCGACGCGAGGATCCCCAGCTTGCCGGTCCCGTAGGCAGGCCGTATCAGGTAGTACGTGTCACCCAGCGGCTTCACGTCCGTCTGCGCGAACCTCGCCACACTGCCCGCCGGCACTGCGGCGCCGTTGGCGGAACGGAGCGAGAGCGGGAAGCTCCGTGCCGCGTGGAAGTACGGGTTGTCCGCCTCAACGCGCACGATGAAGTCGCCCGGGCCGGTGCACGAGTCGACGTAGTGGAGCACGAACCGTCCATCGCGGCAGAAGGCCGACGGTTGGCCCAGGCCGTACCGCTGCCTGCCGAAGTCGAGGTTCTCACGCGGCGCGGCGACGACGGGCTGCGGGCTGCGGTCGGAAAGGCGCTTGTGCCAGGCCCGGCCATCGTCGGAGGTCGCAACGAAGACCTGATTGTGGTACTCGGACTCAAGGTACGGCGACCCGTCCGCCCGCTGGCGGGCGAGGTAGTCGGCGCACGTTTCGTAGTACATGAAGTACGTCCCGCTGACCTTGATGACCGCCGGAGTGCCGACGTGGTTGATCTCCTGGCGCGACTCGGCGGGGGCGAGGACCATCGGCGCGACGCCCAAGGCCCAGTGGACCCCGTCCGCGCTCTCGGCGTAGTAGACTCTATCGCCCCAGTCGGGGTAGGTGAAACTCAATACCCCGCCGTCCGGCAGGCGCGCGCTGAACGGGAAGCGCTTCTCCTGGCCCGTCCCGCCGAGCCGCACCCACCACATCTTGTACAGGCCGTCGTCGTCGCGCATCACGGACGGGCCCCAGTCGTACCGGCCCTCGGGTGTCACCGGCTCGGACTGCAGCGAGGTGATGCTGACGGGACGGATGGTGAGCCCGTCGGCCAATGCTGCAGCAGACAGGGCGAGCCAGAGGGCAAGCGCTATTGGGAGCCGCGGGCTTAAGCCTGCGGCTAGGCCCGCTGCTCTCCGCCCTTCGACGTAGGGGCGGCCCACCGTGCCCGCGCGCGGGCGAGCACATCGGCTCGCGCCCACACACGCCCCGGGAGAGGGCCGTGCGGCGGAGGAAATGGGCTTGGGCCCATTGTCTGATAGCTTGGTCACTCCTCATTCACCGCCTCGATCAGCGCCAGGATGTTCTCCGGCTTCGCGTCGCCCGGGATGGCGTGCGCGGGCGCGATGATGTACCCACCGCCCTCGCCGACCTCCCGTATGAGACGCCTGGCCTGTGCCTTCACTTCGTCAGGCGTCGCTCGCGGCAGGAGCTCCTGCGTGCTGACGCCGCCCCAGAAGGCAAGCCTGCCCCGGTACCGCCGCTTGAGCTCGAACACGTCCATGACCTCGGGCTGGAACGGGTTGAAACCGTCGAGGCCGATCTCGACGAGATCGGGGAACAGCTCCTGCACCCGCCCGCACGAGTGGATCGTCACCAGCTTGCCGGCACCCTTGCCGGCGGCGTACTGCCGGGCGAGGCGCGGCTTCAGGAACGTCCGCCACATCTCCGGGCTGATGAGCAGCGCGCGCTGCGAGCCCCAGTCGTCCCCGAAGTGGACCGCGTCGATCGGGTACCCCAGGGCGCCCTCCACCAGAGCCACGTTGTAGTCGCAGATAGCGTCGAGCAGCGCGTGGACGAAGTGCGGGCGCTCGATCATGTCGAGCATGAGAGCTTCCATCCCGCGAAGGGTCCACGCGCGCTCGAACAGGGAGAAGCCGATGCAGAACTGCAGCGCTTTGCCTTGGTCGGTTCCTCGGCGGCAGGCATCCCCCAGGCCGGCGAACTTCGCCGGGTCCCTTGCGTCCGGGAACTCGATCAAGTCCAGGTCGGGTTCGTGCAGCACCTGGTTGCGGACATTGCCGATGTCGCGATCTATGCTGCGGTCCCAGCGGACGCCGAACTCGTCCTGCCAGGTATTCTTGTCGAGCCACAGGTCCCTCGGTCCCGGGTTCGCCCTCATGTCGCAGAAGCAGTTGTCGATCTGCCGCAGGAAGCCGTCCCCGCCGTAGTAGGCCACGGTGGCCGCGTAGGCCTTCTGCGTGAACCCGATCGCGTACGGGGTACGGTCGGGCTGCTCGTGGTGAAGGGCGGCAAGCACGCGCTCGCGGTTGGTCATCGGGAGCCTCCTGGGCGACGGCGGCGATCAGCCAACTCTTCGGTAAGGGCTCGCAGGTGCCGAATCCCGCCGGCAGGGACGTCGGCTCTGGGGGGTGGTACGGTCCACGTTGCGCCTACCCTGAGAGAGCCAACCTCCGTGCCGGCGGATCTCCGGAACGCCACTAGCCATGCCCCGTCGCGTCACTGTCGGAAATGCGGTCTCTTGCTCCCTTCGTCCTCCTGTGCACCGACTCCCTGCTTCTGGTAGGATTACGGCCGGATGGGGCGCACCGGAGTCGTGGCGGATGAGCGCCGTCTGCGCACACGCGATCGGCATTGAGGCGCCGCTGGAGGCGCTGCTGCGGGAGGTGACGTTCGAGGACGTCTGCCTCGCGTTCTCATACGTGTGCGACGCGGCTCGCCTGGCCGGCCTGTCGAAGCCCGACTGGCTGCCCGCTGTGATCGTGTCAGATGACGACGGCCGCTACGGCGTCTGCCTGAACAACCCGTCCCACGCAGTGGGAGCAGGCCAGCGCGAGGAGCTCGAGAGCGCTGTCGAGCGCGCCCTCACGCTCGTCCCCGCTCCTGAGCCGATGAGCTACGCCTCGCTGCCGGACCTATGGGGGAGGGTCCACGCGGCGCACCCGACGTTCCGCCTCCGGACGGAGCACTGGCGGTGGCTGGCGCGGTCGATCGCCGACTCGCTCGCCATCGCGGTCATGGAGGCGGAACGCGACGGCTCGAGCACGCCCGCGACTCCTCTCCTGGGGCGCGTGCGCGTGGGCTCACGGCGGAACCCGTTGCGCGAGTTCGCGGACGCACTCGAGCCGGACGACCTGGTGGCGTTCGCCGAGCAGGTCGCGGAGGGACCCGATGCGCTTCACCTGCGGCTCGCGTTTCTGGTGCATCTGTCGGCGCTTCGGCGTGTGCGCGAGGAGCACCCGTGGACCTGGCGGGAGGTCGACTTCCTGCTCGGGATGATCGAGTCCGAGGTGATCGGCGACTACCACCTCGACGGCCAAGCGGCCGTGCGTGCGCTGCGCGCGGGCCAATGGGACCGCACGCTGCAGGCGTATGACCTGTGAGCTACGCCCGGTAGCTCAGGCAGAGGTCGCACCTCGGCATCGCGGAACCGGACGAACATGGACCACGCCCCGCTCCAGCCCCGCGACTACCCGATCCTCGAGTTCGATCCGTCCCGCGACGCGGTGATCGAGCCGTCGAAGCTGCTGCCGGCGGGCAAGCTGCCGCGTCGGTGTGTCCTGTGCTTCTTCGCCGAGGTCATCCGGAGCGTCTGCGAAGAGCCTGGCTTGCCGGTACTCCATGAGATGCGGTCGGAGATGGGGCCCCACCCCATGTACGGCCTCGACACGCCAGGGGGCACTGTGGCGGTCGCGCATCCCGGCGTGGGCGCCTCGCTGGCCGGCGCCCTCCTCGAGGAGTGTATCGCCCTCGGGGCCTCGGAGTTCATCGCCTGCGGCGGCGCCGGGGTGCTCGACAGCGAGATCGCGCCCGGCAAGCTCATTGTCCCGACATCGGCCGTGCGCGACGAAGGCACCTCGTACCACTACGCTCCGCCCGGTCGCGAGGTGGAACCGTCGCCGGAAGTAGTCTCCGCCATCGAGCGGGTGCTGGAGGCGCACGGGGTCGAGTACATCCTCGGCAAGACCTGGACCACCGACGCGTTCTACCGCGAGACGCCGGCCAAGGTGGCCGCCCGCAAGGCCGAGGGGTGCCTGACGGTCGAGATGGAGGCAGCCGCCTTCTTCGCGGTAGCCCGGTTCCGTGGCGTGCGATTCGGGCAGATCCTCTACGGTGGCGACGACGTGAGCGGGATCGACTGGGACCCGCGCCGCTGGGACCGCCGCGCCGCCGCCAGACACGCGCTCTTCGACCTGGCCGTGGAGGCGTGCCTGGCGTTGCGAGAGTCCCTTCGTGGTCGCTGCATAACGCCCGCCGACCTCA
>Ga0315282_10001260_pt1 | contig 48410 bp, 35 predicted proteins | sample YL17G07_20_MG_FD_203693 | JGI IMG/M metagenome (GOLD analysis project Ga0315282, IMG submission 203693) | Sediment microbial communities from Yellowstone Lake, YNP, Wyoming, USA - YL17G07_20 | ecosystem: Environmental > Aquatic > Freshwater > Lake > Sediment | place: USA: Wyoming | collected...
AGGCGCAGGGCTGCGTCCCCGGCGGCCTTCTCCAGCAGGCGCTGATAAATCGGGCCGGCCGCCTGGTAGTCCCGCTGCCAGTAATGGAGCAGGGCCAGGAGATGCAGGGCCTCCGAGTCGTTCGGGAACTGGGCGGCTTCCTCTTCCTGGAGGGGAATGGCTTCGGCAAAGCGGTCCAGGGAGACCAGCAGCTCCACCAACTGGCGCCGGACCAGGGGGGTCCGGGTCAACTGGTAGAGGCGCTGGCCATAAGTGATGGCCAGGGGCCGGTCATAGCTCCCCTGGGCCGCCAGGGCGGCGGCGACCGCCAGCAATTCGACGTCCTCGGGGTTATCCTGGAGACCCCCGGCCAGCAGTTCCAGGGCGCCCTGCCGGTCACCCAGGCGATCCAGGGCCTGGGCCTGAAGTTTCAACCCCCGGGAAGTCTTAGCCTGCTGGGGAGGGAGCTGGCGGGTGAGGTCCAGGGTCTCTTGCGGCTGCCCGGCCTCCAGACAAATCTGTCCCAGGGACAGGCTATAGTCGGCATTTCCGGGCTCCCGGGACACGGCCTTCCGGGCCAGCTCCAGGGCCCGGGGCTGGTCCCCTCGCTTAACCGCCTCCTGAGCCAGCCGCATTAGGGCAGCCGGGGAGCGCCAGAAATCCGGGTCAAAATGCCAGGCAAGGGCAAAGGTCGAGGTCACCAAGCCCAGGGGAACCGCCCAAATCAGCCAACGCCAGCGATTAGCCATAAACCCGCCTCGGATCCATGGCGGGACTCCATCTGGGCCTTTCCACCACTGCCAGCACCAGGTCCCCCAGGATCCAAATGATCCCCGCCGAAAAGACGGAGTTGAAGAAGACCAGCCCGGGCGCGGCCCAACCCTGCCACATGGAGATGATGGGCAGGGTCAGGTGCGGGATGATGAACCCCACATGGGGCGCCCAATGCCACCAGCGCCCGGCCTCGGCGAAAGGCAGCTGGTTATTCACCCGGTAGGCGGGCTTGAGGCCCGGAGGATAGAACAGCGCCGCCCCGATGGCCAGGGCGTGCACCGGGAACAGGCTGCACAACATCTTGAACTGCTTTAAAGGCTCGTGGTGGAAAAAGAGGTAATAAAACATCAGCACCGTAGCCGCCAGATAAGCGAGGCGTAGGACCCCGTAAGGCAGCTCGTAGCCCTGCAGGAAGGAAAGGCCCCGCAGGTAAACGAGCAGGGGCAGGGAATAGAAAATGGGGAAGGCCAGGCCGCTCACCAGATAACTGAGCATGACGATGAGAAAATGCCGCTTCTGGGGCCACTTCAAGCCCCGTTTCCACAGGGGGTTGTCCCAAAAAAAGAGGCGCATGGCGTCCAGAGACCACTGGAAGCGTTGCCGATAGACCCCCGCCAGAGTGGTTGGGGCCAGCCCCCGGGAGAGGGCATAGGGAAAGTAAATGGACCGCCAGCCCCGGCTCAGGAGCTCGTAAGAGGTGGTGAAATCCTCCACCAGGTTCCAGGTGGCAAAGCCGCCCATTTCCTCCAGGGCCTGGCGGCGATACACCACCCCGGAGCCGCAAGAGACCACAGCATTGGCCTGATCGTTGCTCAATTGCAGGGTCTCGTAAAAGACCCGATCGCTGTTGTAAAATGAATCGCCCTCGGGCAGGAAGAAGGCCTGCCGGCTTTGCACGTAAGCCACCCGGGGAAGCCGGAAAAAGCCTACCAGCCGCTGAAGAATCTCCGGGACCGGCACCTGATCCGCATCCAGGACCAGGATCAAATCTCCCCGGCTATGCTGTAAGCCGAAATTGAGATTGCCGCTCTTGGAATCCCGCAAAGGCAGGCCCGAGCCGGGCCGGGAGAGATAATGGCAGCCCAGAGAATCAGCCAGGCTGGCCACCTGCCGGGAGGCGCCGTCATCCAGGACGTAGATTTCCGTGGTCTCGTAGGCGATTCGTTTGACGGCGTGCAGGGTGGTTCTGATGACTTCGAAGGGCTCGCTGGAGCAAGGCACAAAGATGTCCACGGCCCACCGGCGGTCGGGGTTCAGGCCCTCGGGCCGATGGCTCCTCAGGTGCCAGACGTCAAAGACCAGCAGCCAGAGAAGCAGAAAGGAGAGGCTCTCGGCCGTCAGGAACAGGAGATAGGCGGCAGCACTGTTTCTGACGGTCAGGCGGCTGAGCCAGAAAAGATAGGCCAGGCCCAAGACCAGGGTCAGTAAGGAGAAGGCCTGGGCGCGGAGTCGTCGGGGGCGGTCTCGGAGGTCCAGATACCGTCGGTGGGGCGGGCGGCGCCAAAGGTCGGACCAAAACAGCACAGGTCCCCCTTTTAAGGAAGCCACCTCCTAACTTAATGCATCAGGAGGCTAGTCCGTGCCATCTACATTCCCTCCTTGGATTGGCATGGTTGAGTTTTTTAAGATGCAGCATTTTTTTATTACCAAGTTTTTTAAAGCTTTGTAAAGCGATATTTTACAAAATTAAAAATTTATAAAAAATTATTAACCTCCAGACAAGTTAGCCGGATTTATCTGAAGGGCCTGGTGCTGCCCTAAATGGCGCCCCGCAACCTGGCCCAGACGAGGCCCAGATACTCATAAAAAGCGATTTCTACTGCATGCAAGGCACTGCTGGCGGGAAAGAAGCTGGCGGGAGACCACCGGGGCGTCTGGCGCACCAGATGACCGGCGGGCACAGGCACCGCCTCCAAGCCGAACTTGTGGAAGGTGGCCAGGGCCCGGGGCAGGTGGGAGGCCGAGGTCACCAGGAAAAATTTATCCCGGCCCACCATGGGTTTTAGGAAGCGAGCCTGCTCCTCGGTGTCCCGGGAGGCCGATTCCAGGACGATATCTTGGGGGTCCACTCCCATGATCAGGGCCACCCTGGCCATGACCTGAGCCTCGGGGACCGGGTCGAACACCGCACCGCCGGACAAAATGAGCTTGCGTCCCGGCCCGGCCCGATAAAGTCTGACCCCTTCCAGAACCCGGAACAGGGATTCGGTCCCGATCTGGGAGGTGACGGGCAGTTCCGGGTCGTTGGTATGGCCTCCACCCAGGACCACAATCCATTGGCCGGCTGGAGCCCCGATCTGCCCCGGGGCGGTGGTGGGGCCGGCGGCCAAGTCCGGCGCCGGCGGATACCTCTGTTCCAGCGGCCGCAAGACCAGATTGGGGACGAAAGGATAACTGAAGATCAGCAGCAGGCCGGTCCCGACGCTCACCAGGATCTTGCCGGCCTTCTGCCGGCGCGTGCACCACAGCAGGACCAGGCCCAGGAGCAGCAGCTCCAGGCACAGGGGTAAGGGAAAAAAGAACTGGGCCACGATTTTCTTAAATAAGAACATACATCCTCACCATTATGGTAGCCGCAGGCTTTACCGTGAAAATCAAAATGCCCCTAAATCCTCCTTTGAAAAAGGGGAGTAGGGGGGATTTTCATCCCCGGCGGATGGCCGATACCGGCATGAACGTTTACCGTGCAAGTCCCGGTGGGGGCGGGTTTAAAACCCGCCCCGCAACGCGGTCATCTTCGGAAGTGGCCCAGAGTGGCCATGAACGTTTAGCCTGCGCCGCACAGGCGAGACGCCCGTGCCACCGGAAAAATAATCATTTGTCCGCAACCGGTATGAGAACCTAAATGAGCTAAGGAAGGCCGGGGTGCGCCACCACTCTTTTCCCGAAACTCGAAACTTTGATTAAATACTCAAGGCCGGATAGCCCAGCAGGCGGTTGACTTCCTCCACCAGGTTGGCGGAAGGGGTGAGGCCCAGGTCCTGGGGCAAGGCCAGGACGGCTTCCTCCCGGGGGTCAAGGAAATGCAGGAAGGCCGGCACCGGCCCGCCATGGCGACCCAGGATTTCTTTGAGTTGCACCAGTTGCTCCCGGGTGACGGTGGCGGCCTGGAGGCGCAGATCGAGTCTCTCCGGCCAGGGCGGCAGGGCCATTTCCAGGGGGGCGATCTCCAGGGCTCGCAGTTTGGTGCCTTGCTCTTCCTGAATCACGGCGCCTTTCAGCCAGAGGGGGACGCTGGGCTGGTGCAGCCATGGCGCCGCCCGTTCATAAACCTCGCCGAAGACCAGGACCTCGACGCTGCCGGCCAGGTCTTCCACAGTGAGAATAGCCAGACGGCCGCCTTTCTTGCCGACCTTCTCCTTCAGGGAGGTGACTACCACCCCCAGGGCCACCTCCTGGGAATCGGGGAGCTCGGCCAGGTCGGCGGTGGTGACCTTAACCCGGGTCTTGAGGAGGGCGCGGTGGGCGTCCAGGGGATGGCCGGAGAGGTAAACCCCGAGGGCCTCCTTTTCTCGGGCCAGTTTGACGGATTTATCCCAGGGCTCCGCCTCCGGCAGCCAGTCGTCGTCGTTCTGGGATACGGTCAGGCCGCCGAACATGGACATCTGTTTGTTGGCCTGCTGGCGCTTCAAGTTCTGGGTCTTTTCCAGGGCTTCGTCCAGACCGGCCATCAGGCGGGAGCGCCGGGGCTGCAAGGGGTCGAAGGCGCCGGCCTGGATCAGGGACTCCAGGACCTTGCGATTCACCTTGTTGAGGCTGATTCTTTCCAGGAAATCCCGGAAACTCTCGAACCGGCCCGGCCCCCGGGCCTCCAGGATCTCCTGGATGGCCCCCAGGCCGACGTTTTTCACCCCGGCCAGGCCGTAGCGCACCTTGCCTTCTTCCACGGTAAAATCGCGGTTGCTCTTGTTGATATCCGGCGGCAAAAGCTCGATCCCCTGGTCCCGGGCCTCCATGATGTGTTTGGCCAGGGCCGCGGTGTTGCTGATTTCGCTGTTCAAGACCGCGGCCAAAAACTCCAGGGGATAGTGGGCCTTGAGATAAGCGGTCTGATAGGCCACCAGGGCATAGGCGGCGCTGTGGGACTTGTTGAAGCCGTAGCCGGCGAATTTTTCAATCAGGTTGAAGAGTTCCGTGGCCTTGGCCTTGGCCACCCCCCGGGCCACCGCCCCTGACACGAAGCGGTCCCGCTGGGCCGCCATCACCGCCGGATCCTTCTTGCCCATGGCCCGGCGCAGCAGATCGGCTTCCGCCAGGGAGAAGCCCGACACCGCCGCGGCGATCTGCATCACCTGTTCCTGGTAGAGGATGACGCCGTAAGTCTCTTTGAGGATAGGCTCCAACTGCGGCAGCGGGTATGCCACCCGGGCCTCGCCGTGCTTGCGGCGGACAAAGTCGTCGTGCATGCCGCTTTCCATGGGGCCCGGCCGGTACAGAGCCACCAGGGCGATGATGTCTTCGAAGGTGGAGGGCCGCTGGCGCACCATCAGGGCGCGCATCCCGGCGCTTTCCAGTTGGAAGACCCCCGCGGTGTTGGCGGCCTGAAGCAGTTGGAAAGTGGCGGCATCGTCCAGGGGGATGGTGTGAATATCGAAATCGGCCAGGTGAGTCTTTCTGATCAGCCGCACCGCCTGGTCGATGACCGTCAGGGTGCGCAGGCCCAGGAAATCGAACTTCACCAGGCCCACCTTCTCCACCCCCTTCATGTCGAACTGGGTGACCAGCTCACCCTTGTTGCCTTTGTAGAGGGGGAGGTACTCGATTAAGGGGCGGTCGGCGATGACCACCGCCGAGGCGTGGGTGGAGGCGTGCCGGGGCAGCCCCTCCAGGACCGCGGCGATGGCCAGGACCTCCTGGACCGCAGGGTTGTTATCCCGGAGCTCCCGGAGCCGCGGCTCCATTTGCAGTGACTGCTCCAGGGTGACGTTCAGCTTCTCCGGCACCAGCTTGGCGATCTTGTCCACTTCCGCATAAGGTACTTCCAGGGCCCGGCCCACGTCCCGGATCACCTGGCGGGTCTTCATGCTGCCGAAGGTGGTGATGTGGGCCACGTTCTGCCAGCCGTAAGTCCGGGAGACATAGTCGATGATCTCGCCCCGGCGCTCGTAGCAGAAGTCCACGTCGATATCCGGCGGGCTGAGGCGCTCGGGGTTCAGGAAGCGTTCAAAGAAAAGGCCGTAGGCCAGGGGATCCAGATCGGTGATCCCCAGGGCATAGGCCGTGAGGCTCCCGGCGGCGGAGCCCCGGCCGGGCCCCACGGGGATCCGCTGCTGCCGGGCGTAATTGATGATATCCGCCACCACCAGAAAATAGCCGGCAAAGCCCATCTTCACCAGGATGTCGATCTCGTATTTTAGGCGCTGCCAGTAGGCCTCCTCCGCCTGGCGGGGATGACCGGCGGGGGACCCTAAGCGGGCCTTGAGCCCCTCCCGGGCCCGTTCGGCCATGAGGGACTCCATGCTCTGGCCCGCGGCCGCAGGGTAGACCGGGAAACGGTAGGTGCCCAGGTCCAGGGTGACGTCGCAGCGGGCCGCGATCTCCCCGGAAGCGGCCAGGGCCGCCGGGTGCGGGATGGACCGGGCCATTTCGGCGGAGCTTTTGAAATAGAGCTGGTCGGTCTGAAACTTCATGCGCCCGGCGCTGTTCACCGTCTTGCCCGTCTGGATGCAGAGCAGCGCATCCTGGGCCTTGGCGTCTTCGGGCTTGAGGTAATGCACGTCGTTGGTGGCCACCAGGGGCAGGCCCCAGCGGGGCGCCAGCTCGAAGAGCGCTTCATTCACCTTGAGCTGCTCCGGCAACTCGTTGGCCTGGACCTCCAGGTAGAAGCGCCCGGGGAAGATCTCGGCGTATTCCCGGGCCGCGGCCTCAGCCCCCTCGGGGTCGTCGTTGGCCAGGCGCTGGGCCACCTTGCCGTGCAGACAGGCGGACAGGGCGATCAGGCCGCCGTTCAACTCTTTAAGGAGCTCCAGATCCACCCGGGGGCGGTAGTAAAAACCCTCCAGGTGGGCCCGGGTCACCAGCTGGATGAGGTTTTTGTAACCCTGGTTATTTTCCGCCAGCACCACCAGGTGGTTATGGTCCCCTTTGCCCCCCTTGCGGTCCTGGCGGGACCCTGGGGCCACGTAGAGTTCGCAGCCGAGAATCGGCTTGATACCCGCGGCTTTGGCCTTTTGGTAGAAATCCAAAACCCCGAAGAGCGAGCCGTGGTCGGTGATGGCCACCGCCGGCATCTCGAAGGCCGCGGCCTGGACCAACAGGTCCTTGACGCGGGCGGCGCCGTCCAGCAGGCTGTAGGCGGTGTGCACGTGGAGATGGACGAACTGGGACTCGGACATAGGCTCCCTGTCTTTAAGATAACCTTATAAAATTATAACAAAAATTATGTAGAGAGGGAATGTTGTTGCTATCAGCCACGCACTACAGGTGCCTTATGTTCTTTTGGGCTGGAGAAATGTAGTTGGTGGCACAGGCTTCCAAGCCTGTGCTGCGCAAGCCGGAGGCATGTGCCACTAAAATCAGGGCACAGGCCGGCCGCCTGCGCCGCCCATTTGGAGTCCCGGCCATCATACCTCGAATGGCGGGCCCGGGGCAAGGGGGAATTGGACCGGGAGGCCCGTTTGGCAAAAGACCTTCCTTGACAATCCCGGCCCCAAGATAATAATATGAAACACTTAATTTTTTCAATAATCTTGGCAGCCTGTTGACGGCAAATCAAGGAAATATCTCATTATCCCCGAGGGAGGGAAGAACATGAGGCAAACAGATGGCATCCGGTGCTTATGGGTGGTAATGCTGGTCCTGTTCCTGGCGGGTTGTACCGAGACTTACGCCTATCTTCCTTCCGTCGGCAGCAAGCCGGTCGAGTCCCCGCCCCCGGCGGCCGCGGCCCCGGAGGCGGCGGGTCAGCCCGCCCCGGCGGTGGAAACGCCGGCGCCCAAGCCGGATCTGGCGCAGCAGGTCCAGAGCCTGGAGGCCCGGGTGCAGCAAATGGAGAACCGGCTGGCGCAAATGGAAGCCCGCCCCGCCGCCCCCAGCGCCGCGGCGGTTAAGGGCAAGGAACGCCCCAGCGCGACCCCGACGCCGGCACCGGCGCCGGCCGCCGCTGCCGATAAGGTCTATGCCGAGGGGCTACGCCTCTACCAGGCGAAGAAATTCGCCCCGGCCCGGACCAAGTTCTCCCAATATCTGAAAGAGCAGCCCAAAGGCCCCAAGGCCCCGGAGGCCCGCTATCACCTGGCCGACAGCTTTTATCAAGAGGGCAAATACCAGGAGGCCGCGGTGGAATTCAATAAACTGGCCAGCCAGTCCCCTAAGAGCATCCTGGCCCCCGCCGCCCTGTTGCGCCAGGCCCTGGCCTATCAGAATTTGCATCAGACCGCCTCTTACCGCAACACCTTGAATAAGCTGATCCAGGCCTACCCCAAGAGCCCCGAGGCCAAAGAGGCGGAAAAATGGCTAAAGGAAGGCAAAAAGGAGGCCCCCGCCAAGGCCCCGACGAAGACCTTACCCAAACCGGAGTAACGGAAAAAACCAGGCGAGTCCTTTTAAAGGATGACTTTCGGATATCGACGTCTTAAGTTGGTTGATAAGCTTCAGCAGCAGCAAAGGCCATAAGCTCATTCAAGGCCTGACCTCCAAATAGATGTCATTCTGAGCGCAGCGAAGAATCTCGAGGTTGATCTCGTTCCCCAGCTCTGCGTGGGGATTATTACTTAACGGCCAAAGTCGCCGATGGATTAACTTAACATGCTGAAATTTATACGAAAATATTCGCGGTCCTGGTTTATCTGGCTGTTTCTCGGGGCCATCATCGCGGTCTTCGTCTTATGGGGGGTCGGCGGCTTTGAGTCGCCCCGCTTCCAGGAAGTAGCCACAGTCAACGGCCAGCCCATCCTGGTCACCGCTTACCAGCGGCAATTTATGGAATTGGTGAAGCAGTACCAGGAGCAGAACCGGGGCGAGTTGACCGAGGAGATGGTCAAGGCCATGCGCCTCAAGGAAGCAGCCCTGAACCGTTTGATTGATGAAGCCCTCATCATCCAGGCGGGGGAGCGCCTGGGGCTTAAGGTGACCGATGCCGAACTGCGGCAGGTAATCCAGAGCTATCCTTTCTTCCAGAGGGACGGCAAGTTTGATGAAAAAACTTATTTCATGCTGCTGTCCCGGAATCGTCTGAGCAGCGCCGACTTCGAGGAACAGGAGCGCCAGCGCCTCCAGCTGAAGAAGATCATCGAAGAACTGGGTTCCCTGGCCAAGGTCTCCGACCCCGAAATGCAGGAAATGTTCCGCCTGGGCAAAGAGGCGGTCAAGGTCAGCTACCTGGCGGTCACTCCGGATAAGTTCATGGCCAAACAGCATCCCGGTGAGGCCGACATCTCCCGCTATTACCAGGAGCACCAGGCGGAGTTCAGCGTGCCTTCCAAGGCCCGGGTGAGCTATCTTATTTTCCGCACCCAGGATTTCCAGGATAAGGTAAAAATCTCCCCCGCCGAAGTGGCAGATATCATCAAGGACCACCCGAGCGAATACTATCGCCCCAAGGTGATGCGCGTCCGCCAGATACTGCTGGCCCTGCCGCCCAAAGCCGACCCGGCGGTGCGGGAACGCCTGAGCAAGCAGGCCCAGGAGATTCTCGGGAAATTGCGGGGTGGGGAGGACTTCGCCCAACTGGCCAAGAGCCAATCCCAGGACCCTGGCAGTAAGGACAAGGGAGGGGAGGTGGGCTATGTCCAACGGGGCCAGCATCCACCGGAATGGGATCGGGCCGCCTTTGCCCTGAAACCCGGGGAAGTGGGCCGGGCCGACACTCCTCAGGGCATCTATGTGCTCAAGGTGGAGGAGGTCAAGGAAACCGAGAAAATGCCGGACGCCGAAACCAAGGTGACCCAGCGCCTCAAGCAGGAGCGCGCCAGAACCATGGCCCAGGAGGCGGCGAGAGAGGCCCGCACGGCCATGTCGCAAGGGGCGGCGGCGGAGGCGGCCAAGAAGTATGGCGTCAGTCTGAAAGAAACCCCCTTAATTGGCTCACAGGATCAGGTCCCGGACCTGGGCCCGGCGCCGGCCTTCAACCAGGCGGCCTTGCAGCTCAAAGCCGGGGAGACGAGCCGGGTGGTGGACCTGCCCAACGGCTTCGCGGTCATGAAGTCCCTGGAATACCAGGCGGAACACGTGCCGCCCCTGGAGCAGATCAAGGATAAGGTGGCGCAGCAGGTGAAGAAGCAAGGGGCCCTGAAGGAGGCGGATCAGGAAGCGACCAGGTTGCTGGACCGCCTCAAGAAGGGGGAAACCCTGGCGCAGGTGGCGGCCGCATCCGGCCTGCCCGTCAAAGAGAGCGGTTTTTTCACCCGGTTTGAGGGCCTGGAGGGCCAGCGTCAGGCCGAGGCCTTGACCAGCGCCGCGTTTCTACTGTCGAAAGAACGCCCCCATCCCGACCGCCCGCTGCCCTGGCAGGACAAGTACTACATTATGGCCTTCAAGGAACGGCGGCCTGCCGATATGACCGAGTTCCAGAAGGACCGGGAAAAGATGACGAACCAATTCCTCGAGCAAAAGAAGCAGGAGCTGTTTTATGCCTGGCTGGACGCCGAGCGGCGCCAGGCCAAAATTAAGATTTATGAGTTGCCCTAAGGCCAGGTCCCACGACCCGGATTAGCTCGCGCAGCTTTGCAGATATACCGAGGCGCCGGAACCACTGCCTGTCCTTGCGGGGAAATAACTGGCGGCACCCGGCTCCGGTTGTGATAAAATTTTCTTAGAATCCCTGGAGGCGGCCAAATTGCCGTCCAGCCCGCCAGCCTGGGCTCTCGCCTGTGCCGGCGCCGGTTAAAGCAGTTTTCATGGTTTGGGGTGGTCAAAGATTCATCAGCCCGGCCCTGAGAGGAGAAGACATGCTTCAAGGTTTGGTTAACATACTGGCGAGCCCATTCACTGAAATCGGAATTTTAGTCTTACTGCTCATAGCTTTTATCACTCTCCGAAAAGATCCCCGCCTGGTGGTTTCGGGCATCCGGATAGTTCGCACCATTATCCTGGTGTTGATTTTCTTCTATCTGATGTTCGTCTGGGTCAGCGCCATCCGTCCCGCCTTGTCGACCATCAGCATTTTCGGGATGTTCCTGATAAATCTGATTATGCTCTACAACCTGGGCCTGGCCAGATTGGAACGGCCGTACCGGGACGCCCTGGCCGCCATGACCAGCAAGCCGGAAAGGCATGAGCTTATCCATAATGTCTGGCACACCGGCAAAAGATTCTATTATTTACGTTATGCCTGGTCTTCCCTGTTCTGCGGCGCCAACCCCCTTCACTTCCTGCATGACCTGGCCACCGACCGGGTTCGGGATGACATCAAAGACACCCTGCGGCACTACGGGGTGGAGCAAAAAATGATCACCCTGCCGATGCTGGCGGGTTATTTAAAGAGCCGGATTGCCTGCGACGCCACCATGCCGGTGGACTTTAAGGATCTGATGGAAAAGGCCATCGATGATTTTGCCAAGCACCCCTGGATCCAGGAACAGGGCAACGATTTCCTGCGCCTCGCCACGGAGAGGCCCGAGGACCTGCACTTTCCCGAATGGATGGCTAACTTCGAAGCCTGCGTCAGAACTTACAAATCAAAAAGCCCTGCCTGAAACCATTGGACCCTGCCAACCCTGCCAAGATTTCTCAGCCAGCTTTGCCCCTTAAGCCGGGTCCGACGCCGGCGGTCGGGGCTGCCGGCCACGTGTTTTGTCAGCCGGAGGAATGATGGAACCGCGGTCAGTTACGGAAATTGCTTCCCGGGCTGCGGCCCTGCAACGGGCCCTGGCCGAACATAACTTCGACCTGGCCCTGGTGCGCCAGGGCGCCGACCTGTTCTACTACACGGGCACCCTGGTGGACGGCTTCCTGGCGCTATCTCCCCGGGGCGGCCCCGTGCTCCTGGTGCGCCGGCCCCAGCACCGGGCCGCGGCGGCCCCGCCGGCTTGGCCCCAGATTTTTTATAAGGATATCAAGGAGCTACCGGAAATCCTGGAGCGCGCCGGGCTCAAGCCCCAGGGGGCGGTGGGCCTGGAACTGGACGTCATGCCCGTCGCGTTTTATCAAAGGCTGCAGGAGAAACTCTTCCCGCAGCAGCCCATTATGGATGTCTCTCCCCTGATCCGGCGCCAGCGCATGATCAAGAGCCCCTTCGAAATTGAGCAGCTGCGCCGGGCTGCGGCCATTATCGATCGGGCCTATGAGCAGGTGCCGGAAATTCTCAAGCCGGGAATTTCTGAATTGGAGCTGTCCGCCGCCCTGGAATACCGGCTCCGCCTCCTGGGACATCAGGGGCTGGTCCGAGTCCGCAACTGGGACCTGGACCTTTTTTACGGGCACGTGCTCTCCGGGACCGCGGGACTGCACCCCGCCTATGCCGATACCCCCAGCGGCGGCCTGGGCTTCAGCCCGGCCTTTCCCCAGGGGCCGTCATTGAAGAAACTGGCCCCGGGTGAGCCCATCAGCATCGACCTGGTCTCCTGCGTCAACGGTTATCTGGTGGACATGACTCGGATGTACGCCCTGGGGTCGCTGCCGGATCGGGCCTGGGAAGCCTGGGGACTGGTGCAGGAACTGCACCAGATCTTTCAGGAGGAGGCCCGGCCGGGAGTAACGCCCGGCCGACTCTTTCACCGCCTTTGGGACCTGGTCCGGGCCCGGGGGTGGCAAGACTGTTTCATGGGTTCGGGCCCCGACCGGGTGAACTTTCTGGCCCACGGGGTGGGGCTGGAGCTGGACGAATTTCCCTTCATCAGCGCCCGCTTTCCCTTTCCCCTGGCGGAGAACATGGTGCTGGCCTTCGAGCCCAAGTTCTTCCTGCCGGAGATCGGCATGGTGGGCCTGGAGGATACCGGGGTCATCACCGCCGCCGGAGTGGAGTGGCTCACCCGCAGCCCCCGGGATCTCATGATTATTTGAATCTCTGGATCAAATTATTTGCAGGGGGGCAATATTTCCTTGACCACAAAAGCACTTAGTGATATCAAATAGTTATAAATGTGTACTATATTGAGCATGATCCGGTCGGGCCGGGAGAGAGGTATTGGACTCCGTCATTAACTGATATGAACCTCAAAAAATTTTTCATCTCTGTAAGTTACGGCCCACTAATAGCCCTTTTCCTATTGGCGGCCTGGCCGTTGTCGACCGCGGCGGCGGAGCCGGGGATTATTTGGGGCGGACCCCCACAGGTGAAGCAGGTGGCCCTCACCTTCGATGACGGCCCCTCGCCCCGCTGTACCGCGAAAATTCTGTCCTTGCTGAAGCAATATCAAGCCCACGGGACTTTCTTCGTCCTGGGGGCCCACGTGGAACGCTATCCCTGGCTCGTGCAGGCCGCCATCCGGGACGGCAACGAGGTGGGCAACCACAGTTTCGCTCATCCCCGCCTCACCAAGAGCGATGAGCTTTCCCGGGAACAAGAGCTGGAGCGCACCGCCCTGGACCTGGAGCTGTTGGGGTATCACCCGGACCGTCTCCTTTTTCGCCCGCCGTTCAGCGCCTATGACGGCCGGCTGCTGGCTTACCTGGCCCACACCCATCGGCAGATGGTGCTGTGGGGCATCGACTCCGGCGACTGGCGCGGCCTGCCGGCGGCGGATATTGCCCACAATGTCTTGGACCGGGTGCGTCCCGGGGCCATCATCATTTTTCACGACTGCGATGAAAAGGAGCAGGCCGACCGGGGCCCCACCGTGGAGGCCTTGAAGGTAATCCTGCCGGCCTTGAAGGCGGCCGGCTACCGGATGGTCACCGTTTCGGAACTCGTGGCCGGGAGAAATGCCATGAAGCGCGCTTCGAGCCAATCGGAGCCCCTCCTGAAGCAACCGGTCAAACCGCGCCTCGATCCCGCCGGGAAGAAGATTAATTCCGGTTCGCTATGATAATGCGGGGCCTCATCCCGGCGATGACATCCAAAACCTTTAATTCTTCTCGACTATTTACCAAATAATCCCGACAAGTTAGATCCATACCTGCTGATCTGCGCGCGGCCGTGGCGCCGCGGCCGGGACAGCCGCGGCCTGACGAAACCCTTTAAGAAAAATCAATAACTAGCCGAATTAAGGAAATATCCTTACCAGCGGATACCGTTTCCTTAAACCCTTTGGCAAGGCAGGGCATTGGTGTCTGGCGCGAAATCTGATCCGCCGTTATGTCGTTCCCAAGCTCCTCTTGGGAACACCAATTTGCCTCAGACCCTGGCGATAAAATCGTGATGTGCAAAAATAATTATAAAATCCTTCTGGTCGCCCTCATCTTTGGCGCCCTTGCCTGGGTGGTCGAAGCCAGCATCGATTTTTTTCTAAATCCTGCCACGCTGGAATTTAATCAGTTATTCTCCGGCCTACCTCCCCACGAGCTTTATGAGCACTTATTTCTCACCGCCTTCGCCATGGTTTCTGTGGCCATTGCCTTGAAAACCGTTTCACTTCACCGGAAAACCAAAGAGGCCCTCTGGGAAGGCAAGAGCTTGTTGGAAAGTATTTTCGACAGCATCCAGGATGGCTTGATCATCAAAGACCGCGATTTCAATATCCTCCGGATTAACCCGGTGGTGGCCCGCTGGTACGACTACGCCATGCCCCTGGCGGGCCGTAAGTGTTACGAAGCTCTCAAAGGACTTGAGTCACCCTGCCCTGACTGTCCTGCCGTTAAAGCAATAGAGTCAGGCAAAGCCGCCCACGAGGTCGTGCCCAAGCCGGGACCCGGTGGACAAGAGGCAGGCTGGCTGGACCTCTATGCCTATCCTTTGGCAGATGCGGCGACGGGGGAAATGAGGGGGGTCGTTGAATTTGCCCGGGATATCACGCAAAGCCGGCAAGCGCAGGAGGCCTTACGGGAGAGTGAAATTAGATACCGGATGCTGGTAAATACTATCCCGGCCGTGGTTTTCAAAGGTTACGGGGATTGGCGCATCGAATTTGTCGATAACAAGATCGAGGAATTGACCGGATATCACCAAGACGAATTTAACTACGGCCGGATGAAATGGCGCGACCTGATTCTGGTGGAAGACCTGGGGGAGACGCAAAAGCTATTCGTTCAGGCCTTAAAAACCACCCGGTCCTATACCAGAGAGTACCGCATCAGGCGGAAGGACGGTAGGGTCATCTGGATCCAAGCCCGGGGCCAGATAATTTGTGATCTCGCCGGGAAGATTGAATATGTTAGCGGGGTCTTTTTCGACATCACCGAGCCTAAGGAGGCCGAAGAGGCCTTGGCGGAAAGTGAAAGGCGTTACCGGCTCCTGGCGGAGCACGTCACCGACGTCATCTGGACCATGGATCTGCAAATGAACCTCACCTTTGTCAGCTCCTCCATCCGTTGGCTCACCGGTTACGACGTTGGGGAGTGCCTGGGTTTTTCCCTGGATCAGATGCTTACCCCTGCTTCTCAGGAGCTGGCCCGAATCAAGCTGCAAGAAGAGCTGGCTCTGGAGGAGGCTTTTAGGGACCCGGGCAGATCGGTGACCCTGGAATTGGAGCTGCTTCGCCAAGACGGCTCCACTGTTTGGGTCGAAGTCAAGGCCTCTTTATTGCGGGATGACCAGGGGCGGCCGGTGGGCCTCCTGGGGGTGACCAGGGACATTTCGGCCCGGCGGAAGCTGGAGGCGCAGCTGCAGCATGCACAGAAAATGGAAGTGGTGGGACGCCTAGCCGGGGGCGTGGCCCATGATTTCAATAATCTGCTCACCGCCATCCTGGGCTACAGTGAGATGTTGCTGGCCAACCTCGACGTCCGGGATCCGACTCACCAGGACGCGACGGAAATCAAGAAAGCCGGGGAACGGGCCGCACTGCTGACCCGGCAGCTCCTGGCCTTCAGCCGCCGCCAGGTGCTGCAGCCCAAATCCCTGCAGCTCAACCTGGTGGTCGAGAATCTTGCCAAGATGCTCAAACGGCTCATTGGTGAAGATATCGGGCTGGAGATCACTTCCGGCCCCGATCTGGGGCGGGTGATGGTCGACCCGGGCCAGATTGAGCAAGTCATCCTGAACCTCACAGTGAATGCCAAGGATGCCATGCCCCAGGGCGGCAAGCTCACCATTCAGACGGCTAACGTGGAACTGGATGAAGCTTACGCCCAGACCCATGCCCAGGTGCGGTCCGGTCCTTACGTGCTGCTGGCGGTGACCGACACCGGTTACGGCATGGATGTCGCCACCCGCTCCCATATCTTCGAACCCTTCTTCACCACCAAAGAAACGGGCAAAGGCACCGGCCTGGGTCTGTCCATGGTCTATGGCATCGTCCGTCAAAGCAACGGCCACATCTGGGTTTATTCCGAGCCCGGCCAAGGGTCCACCTTCAAGATCTATCTTCCCAGAGTGGCGGCCGAGACCGAATCCGCCTTGCCTGGTCGAGTCGCCGAGACGACACCCCAGGGCCATGAGACCATCTTGCTGGTGGAAGACGATGACGGCGTGCGGCAGATAGCCGGCCGGATTCTCAGGCGGAGCGGCTACCAGGTCCTGGAAGCCCGGGATGGCGGCCAGGCCCTGCAAATCTGCCGGGAGCACCGGGGTGACCTTCACCTGGTGTTGACCGACCTGGTAATGCCCGGGATCAACGGTCGTGATTTGGTGCTCCGCCTGGCCTCCCTCCGTCCGGGGATCAAGGTGGTTTTCATGTCCGGATATGCCGAAGACTATGTTTTTGACCAGGATGGGTTAGACCTGGGCCTCGGGTTCATCCAAAAACCCTTCGCAGCCCAGGTTCTGACCCGGAAAATCTGGGAACTGCTGCACTCCTCCTGATGGAATGGAATCCCGGCGGCCCTCCCCTATTGACTTTCCGATAGGCCCAAGCCGTGGCCCGCTAAAGTTTCCCGCCCCGGGCTAAATGGACCTCCAGCCGCATTGCTATGGCCCCGCTGATGAGTTAATATTATCCAGGAGTTTTCGAATCGTTTCCACCTCCGGCCCGTTGTCACCGGAGACTGCCGGTGACGCCGGTCCGGGGCGCCCTGCCTGCCTGCAGCTGGCGGCCAAAAGGGGCGGCCTGGAGGATTTAGCCAACGTGACCACGATGTCCTTCCTGCAACATCTGGAGGAACTGCGCAAGCGCCTCATTATCAGCCTCTTCGCCCTGGTAATCGGCATGGCGATTGCCTGGCCCCTGGTGCCCACGGTCCAGAAATATATCACCCGGCCTTTGAACGAACCTTCCATCACCCAACAATGGCACTACTCCCTGGAAACCTTCCTGCTCCGGAAATTTCCCGATGCCGCCAAGGGTTTTGGCCTGGAGCAGCCGGAGGCGCCCAAGATCACGCCCCATAAATTGAACTACATGGCCCCGCTGGAGCCTTTTTTCGTCCAGATGAAGATCTCCATGATCACCGGTCTGGCCCTGGCCTTTCCCATGATCCTCTACCAGTTGTGGCTCTTTTTCGCCCCGGCCCTTTACCCTAAGGAAAGAAAGATCATCCTCCTCTTCATTCCCATCGGTACGGTGGCCTTTATCCTGGGAGACCTATTTTTCCTTAATCTGGTCTGGCCGCTGATCATCTCTTTTTCGTTACGGTATGAGAGCGAGTTCCTCTTCTCCATGCTCAATCTGACCCATTTTGTTAACTTCTGCGTGCGCCTGCTGCTGTTGTTCGGCTTGATTTTCGAGTTGCCTCTGATCTTGATCATCCTGGCCCGCACCGGGATTGTGGAGGTGGATTTCCTGCGGCGCCAGCGGCGTCTGGCCCTTTTGCTCAGCGCCGTGGTGGCCGCCTTCCATGCCGATGTGCTCACCATGATGGCCATCGCCATTCCTATTTATCTCATGTACGAACTCTCTATTCTGGGGGTCCGTCTGTTTGGCCGGGCCGGCCCGGTGGAGGATACGGCAGCAGAATCGGTCCCGGCGGAAACGGAAATCGGCCCCCCCTCGGCCTCCTGAGGTTTTCTCAGCGTAACGATGCTCTGGTGGGGCGGGCCTTCGTGCCTGCCCAATTTCGGCGGCCAGAGACGGCCGCCCCACCTGACAATCGCTACCATTTCGGTTGACAGAATCAGGGACTTATCGATATATAGAACACTTAGCAGAACGGTAATCAAAAGGTTTCGGCATGGCCAGTGAGATTAAAGAACCGGGCAGCAACGTCCCGTCCGAACCCGAAAAACCCAGAAGTTGGCTGGGCCGGACATTGAGCCGCCTCGCCGGCTGGCTGAGTGGGCACGAATACCACTACGCCGGGTATCTTCCCAGCACTCCCGGTTTTTTATTGCGCTATACCCTGGACCCCTTTTTTTCCCGGGTCACCGTTAATCCCCGGCACCTGGAGCGTCTCCAAGAACTGTCCCAAAAAGGCGCGGTGGTCTATGCCCTGAAGTATCGCAGCCACGTGGATTTTCTCTTTTTTAACCGGCGCTACCAGAAGCTCGGGGGCATGGCCCCGGAGGTGGCCTTCGATCTCAACCTGTGGATGTGGCAGCCCTTCTCCCATATGGTGCAGATCGTTTCCGCCACCCTCAATTATGTTACCCGCCGCCGGGCCTGGCCCAATCCCTTCCGAGACAGCTACTTTTTGAAGACCTTGCAGGATCGGCGCGGCTCCCTCCTGTTCCTGGTGGACCAGGTGGGCTTCCGGCAGCGCTTCCTCAAGCCCCGGGAAGACCCCATCCGCCACCTCCTGGAACTCCAGGAACAACTGGACTTCCCCATCTTCCTGGTGCCTCAGATGGTGATCTACGAGAAGGCGCCGCTCCGGGAAGACAAAGGCTTGCTGCAACTATTTTTCGGCGACGTGGAAAACCCCGGGAAGTTGCGAAAGCTGGTCCTCTGCTTCTTCAAGGCCAAGCAGGCCGTGGTGGAAGTGGCCGAGCCCGTTAATCTCCAGGAAGCCCTGGCCGCGGCCCCCAAGGATGGCCGCCTGCGGGAGGCGGCCCAGGATATTCGCCGGGAGCTGATCCAGCGCATCGACCTCAAGCGCCGGATGATTACCGGGCCGGTGATCAAATCCCGGGAGGAGGTCATGGAACTAACCCTCACCGACCCTGCCCTCACCCGGGCCATGGAGCACCTGGCCGAGACCGAAAAGAAAAAGCTCTATAAAATCAAGAAGGACGCCCAGGACTATTTCTGGGAGATCTCGGCGGATTGGAACCAGTTTTGCATCAGTGGGATGATCTATGTCGTCACCTGGTTGTCGAAGCACCTCTTCGACGGCATCGCCTTCGATACCGAAGGTTTCGAGCGGGTTAGGGAGGCAGGCCAGCGGGGCAGTCTCATCTTCGTGCCCTGCCATAAAAGCCACCTGGACTACCTCATCCTCAACAACCTGATTTACCAGCACCACATGCACCCGCCCCGCATTGCCGCGGGCAGGAACCTGTCATTCTGGCCTTTGGGTCCCATCTTCCGGGGCTCCGGAGCCTTTTTCATCCGCCGCCGCTTCCTGGGGGGCAAGCTTTATGCCGAGGTGCTCTACACCTATATCAAGACCCTCATCAGCAGCGGCTATAACCTCGAGTTTTTCATCGAAGGAGGCCGGAGCCGCACCGGGAAGCTGGTGCTCCCCAAACTGGGCCTCTTGAACATGATCCTCCGGGCCTACGAGGAAAAGGCGGCGCCCGATCTCCTGTTTGTCCCCACCTTCATCGGCTACGACCAGGTGCTGGAAGAAAAGGCCTACCTTAAGGAATTGGAAGGGCGGGCCAAGGAGACCGAATCCGTGGGCCAACTGATGAAGGCCCGAAAGTTTTTGCGGAAACGCTACGGTCGCGCCTATATCCAATTCAGCGAGCCCATCTCCTTAAAAGAGTACCTGGGGCAGACGCCGGATCAAGGGCTGCGCAACCACTCCCAGAATCTGGCCTACCGCATCATTCAGTCAATCAACGACATTTCCGTGGTCACCCCCTTCTCCCTGGCCTGCGCCGCGCTGCTCACCTACCCGCGCAAGGGCGTCTACCGCCGGGAACTGCTGCAAATCATCCAGGTGCTCCACGATTACCTCCAGACCCGGGGCGTCCCCCGGGCCGATTCTCTGGAGAACCTCCCCCTGGCCGTGGAAGAAACCCTGACCCTGTGCGAGGCTCGCAAGCTCATCACTCCCATAGAAAAGGAAGAGGGCCTCACCGACGAACTGGGTTTGGGCGGCTACAGCATCGACGAAGCCAAGCGGCCCTTGCTGGAATATTACAAGAATAATATCATCCATTTCTTCCTGCCGGCCTCCCTGGTTTCCCTGGCCATCCTGGCCCGCCAGGGGTTTGAGTTCGACCGGGAGCAGATCCTGGCCGACTTCGACTTTCTCAAGGACTTTTTCAAAAATGAATTCATCTTCGACACCACCGACCCCCAAACCCAAGTAGATGAGATCCTGGAATACTTTGGCTCCCGGGGCGTGGTCATCAAACTGGACTCCCAGACGGCCGCCTACACCCTGTCGGCCTCCGGCCTCAAGGAACTGGCCTACTTCGCCAACCTCCTGTACAACTACTTCGAATCGTACTGGATCGTCTTCCGCTCCATCAAATACCTGCAAAAGAAACACCGTAGCGAACGGGAGTTCCTCAAACGCTGCCAGTCCATCGGCCAGAAACTCTACAAGATGGGCGAGGTGGAGCGGGCCGAAGCCCTGTCGGAAGCCACCTTCCAAAACGCCCTGAAACTCTTCGGGGAAAAGGGCATAGTCCTGAAAAAAGCCCCCGAAGGCAAAGGGGCCACCACCTTCAGCCGCCCCACCGACGAAGACGCCAGAGAATACTACGGCCGCCAGCTAGCGCGGTTTTTGAGAAGGTAGAGGGGAAAATAAATTTGGGGGCGGGCCAGGGCCAGTGGCACAGGCTTCCAGCCTGTGGGAAACCCTGCCCTCCCCCAAGCCCCCTCCCAACCCGCATAAAAAGGGGCGACCCGCTGGGTCGCCCCTTTTTATCATAAATGTTCTTCCGATCCTCATTCCAAAAGGAGTAGATCCATCGCCGGGCCGGGATTGCCCGCGGCAAGCTTGAGCACAAAGGCGTCGGTATTACCGCCCCCATATGAATAGATGGGGTGTTTCAGGGGGAAGTCGGTTGAACCGGTATATCCCGTGAGGTAGATGTTGCTGGCGCCATCCAGGGCGATGCCGTTGCCCCATTCGCTGCTCAGGCCGCCGATACAGGTAGAATACACCAAGGCGCTGCCGGACGGGTTAATCTTGGTCACAAAGACGTCGTCAAAACTTTTCCACGGCGTGCCGTTCTTGATGGGGAAATTGCCCGAGTCGGTAAAACCGGTGACGTAAGCGTTGCCGGCTTTGTCCACGGCGATGGCGTTGCCCCGTTCATTTAGCTGTCCCGGCAGAAAGGTCGAGTAAACCAGGTTGCTGCCCGCCGGGTTGAGCTTGCTCACAAAGGCTTCCTGGCCCGCCTGATAGGGGAAGATGGGGTTTTGGGTGGGGAAACTCGAAGAAGAGGTCCCGCCGGTGATATAGGCGCAGCCGCTGCCGTCCACCGCAATCCCCAGGGCAGTGCCACCTGCCAGGGTTTTGGTATAAACCTCTGCGGGGACGTTGCTGGTTTGGCTCAGTTTGGTGACGAAGGCGAAATAGGCATCGGTGAAGGGTGGCGTAAAGACGTCTATCCCACCGGCCACGTAGGCTTTGCCGTCTTTATCCACCGCAATGGCATTGCCAGTCTTCATGCCCTCGCCCCCCAGGTAAGTGGAGTAGTCCGGCCAGCCGGCGGTAAGGCTGGCGAACTTGGCCACGAAGCCATCCTGTTCCCCTTTATAGTTATGGACGAGCCAATGGATTATGGGAAAATTTGGCGAAGTGGTCTCGCCGGTGACATAGGCATTGCCGGCCGCGTCCAGGGCGATGCCATGGGCCATGTCCCAACCGCTGCCACCCAGGTAGGTGGAGTAGAGCAGGCTGGTGCCGTCGGCCTTGATCTTGGTCACAAAGGCATCCCGGCCGCCGCCCTGGAAGGTACTGATAAATTGACTGTGTAAGGGAAAATTGTCGGAATCGGTATATCCCGTTACCCAGATATTCTGGGCGCTGTCCACCGCAATGCCCGTGCCGCCATCGTGGCCGTTGCCCCCAAGGAACAGGGAGAAGACCAGCCCGGTGCCGGCGGCGTTGATTTTGGTCACAAAAGCGTCTTCGGGGCCGAGCAGGCCCCCAAGCGGGTGCGTGGGAAAGTTGGCGGATTGGGTCACCCCCGTAACGTAGACATTGCCCTCCTTATCCACCGCGATGGCGTTGCCCACATCCTGGTTGACGCCCCCCAGAAAGGTTGAATAGACCAAAACCGGGTCGATGATCAAGGAATGCTTCCGATCATAAGAGGCTACCTGAAAGCCATACCGCCAGTGGTCGCCCACCCGGGCCACCTTGAAGCAGCCTTCCCGGGGCTGTCGCTGCCCGGCGATCTCCTGGTAAATGAGGGGCTTCTTTTGGAGCAGCTCACCGCCGTCCGCCAGGGTGATGACCAGGTCCCCCGTCTCGGTCAGCGCCAGCCCCTTGATGCCTTCGTACTGGAATTGCACCCGGCCGGGATCGGCTCCCGCCTTGACGATGATGTCGTACTCCAACTGGCGGCCGGTGCCATAAAACTTCAGATCGATGCCGGCATAGGCCTCCCGATAGAGCACCGCCTGATAAGTGGGCAGATTGGTGCGCCATTTCTTGGGGTCGTTGCCGAGGAAGTAATGAACCTTGCCTGCCTGGGGCTCCTGTCCGGTCAACTCCACGCCTCGCCGCATTCCCAGGGGAGTGAGCCGGACCGGCGCCCCGTCGCCCCTGGCCGAATGGAGAGAGAGCCCTTCAGGGGCGAAGGAGAAAGTCAGAGGGCCGCTCTTGGCGTAGAACTTCACCCGGGCCGGCGCCTGCCCCTCGTTGGCCACAAAATGGAGCGGCAGACGGCCATAGAGCTCTTGAACCTGCGGTTTCTCTGCCTTGGCTAATCCATCGGTTGAGGCCGCAGCCGAAGAGGCCAGAAAAAATAAAGCGCTCCCCACGAGCGCCGCCATGATCAACAGTAGTTTGCCGGGGGAAAGACTTGGGAGCTTCATAACGCCTCCTGGATTACTCAGGGGCGTCCCGCCCATGAGCCGAAACACCAGTTTCCAACCGTTGCGAGGAACATTCAACCACTTTCAAGGTATCATGAGCACATTATAGACTTTCCCTTTAATTAGTCATTTAAATTTTAAAACGGAAGGGGTTGGGTTTCCGGGCCACTGCCCAGGTCTCAGCCCGCCTCCTCCAGGGCGGCCCACACCAGGGCCACGGCTTCCTGAGCGGTGGCGGCGCGCTTAAGGTCGCGTAGATCCCAATCGGCTCTGAGGGCCACCACGGGTTTGCCCAGTTTGAGGGCGATGGCGGCCTCCGAGATGGTGCCGTAGTCGCCGTCCACCGCGATGACGGCGTTGGCGCTGTGGGCGATGAGGACGTTGCGGGCGTGGCCCAGGTTGGTGGCAATGCTGTAAGTCAGGTAGTGGTTGGCCCGGCTGCGATCCGCCTCCGGGAGAATTCCCAGGCTGACCCCGCCGGCCTCCGAGGCCCCCTGGGCCGCGGCGGCCATCACCCCGCCCAGGCCGCCGCAGAGCAGCACCGCGCCCTTACGGGCCACCTCCCGGCCCACCTCCCGGGCCAGGGCGGCGATCTCCGGGGTCACCTGGCTGCCGCCGATGACCGCCACGTAAACCATAGCACTAGAACCCATTTCAAAACCTCTCTTGAGGTGCTAACTATATTCTCCATCAGGTAAAAGTTGGGAACCGCAATTTTAAGTCCCCCTTTTCTAAAGGGGGATTTAGTGGGGATTATTAAGCGCTTATTAATCCCCCCTGCCCCCCTTTAGAAAAGGGGGGTGCTTCTTTCCCAACTTAAACTCCCTCGGCTGATTTAAGATGACGCCGGAACCCGTTTTGTAATGACTACCAATCCTTTTACCTTTTTTGGTGGCACAGGCGTCTCGCCTGGGCCGCCGCCCACGGCTTTATTCGAATGAGGTTTGGAAAAAATTTCAGTTATTATAAAATAAAGGCAAGGGAAATAAGCGGCTAAAATTTGCTAAATTAATAGCAGGCAGGAATTTCTGCCTCCCAACTCGCGGTCATGCACTCCCGGTCCTGTAGGTTCACGTTATCTCTGGCCTTGGGGCTCACCCTCCTGGTGGCCGCCTGCGCCACTGCGCCTTACACCGGCCGGCGCCAGGTGCTCATGGTGCCCGAAAGCAACGAAATCGCCACAGGCTCCAAGACCTTCGAGGAATTGCAGAGCCGCTACCCCCGGTGCGGAGACCCGGCCATTAACGATATGGTGTTCAGGGTGGGAAGCCGCATCGCCGCCGCGGCCAATCGTCCCGACTACCATTGGGAATTCGTCGTCCTGGTCAACGACCGGGAGGCCAACGCCTTCTGCCTGCCCGGGGGCAAGGTGGGGATCTTCACCGGGCTCCTGAAGGTCACCCGGGATGAGGCGGGACTGGCCACGGTGCTCTTCCACGAGGCAGCCCACGCCCTGGCCCGCCACGCCGGGGAGCGGCAGAGCCAGGCCATGCTGGCCCAGATGGGGGGCCTGGGACTTGGCCTGGGGGTGGGCGGCATGGGCGGCATGGCCGGACAGGCCATCGGTGAGGGTTACAGCATGGGGATCAGGTATGGGATCCTGCTGCCCTACAGCCGGGCCCAGGAGCTGGAGGCGGATAAGATCGGCATGATCCTCATGGCCAAGGCGGGCTATGATCCGGCCCTGGCCATGGACTTCTGGCGGCGCATGATGACCGACGAGGACGTCAGGCTGCGCCCGCCGCAATTCCTCTCCACCCACCCGAGGGACCACAGCCGGATGCAGGCCATGGTGGATTTCCTGCCCGAGGCCGAAAAGCATTACCTCCCGGTGGTAGCAGCGCCACCGCCGCCGCCGGCGCCCCCGGAAATGATGCCCCCGGCTCCCGTCCCACCCGCGGCCCCGCTGCCAACTCCCGCCCCGGCCCCTCCCGCCGAGAAGGCCCCGGAAGCCGCGCCGGCTCCCAAGTCCGCGCCCAAACCTGATTCAGACTTCGATGATCTGGAATTGAAGCCCATGGATAACCGGAGCCCGGCGCCGTCGGCCCCGCCCTGCGGGCAGTGGGTGCCGCCGGCAAAATAATAAAAATTAGGAAAATTTCGTAGGGACGAATCTTGTATTCGCCCCATTACGGTTACGTCTCGCTTTAAAGGGTCGACGGCTTTCTTGGCAATTTTTTGGTGGCACAGGCTTTCCAGCCTGTGCCAGCGCAGGCTAAAGCCTGCGGCTACCAAATGATCAATTTTTTTCCATTAAGGGCGAACACAAGGTTCGCCCCTACGGGACAACAGGCAGGACTTCCAGGGCCGGCGGCAACGCTCCCGGCCTTGTTTCTTTTACATATGGGGATTGGGGGAGGGGTTTGGGGAGGGGGTAAGGGCCCTCGGCCCTTAGCCCCCTCCCCAAATATCTTTTTCCTTCTTGCCCTACACTCCCTCCCGCAGTCTCCTGGTCTCGCCCACCCGCACCGTGGTGCGGGCGGTGTCGAAGTATTCCAGCAGGGGGATGGTGAATTTGCGGGAGGTTTGGGTAAGGTCCTTGAACTGAATGACGGTGATCTCTTTATTTTTCTTAAGGAAGTCCACCAGTTGGGCCTTGATCTGGTCGATGGCCTCCTGGTGAAAGTAGAGGTCTTCCTTGACCTTGACTAGGCGGCCCTGGTTCACCAGCACGGTGAGGAGCTGCTTGACTTTGTCCGGCGTGACCTCCAAGGCGGCGGCAGCTTCCTTGAGGGTGGGGGGCGACAATTGGCCCTGTTTATAAAGAGCGGCCAGGCGGCTGACGTGCTCCTCCTGGTCCACGCCCAGGGTGACCCGATGGCTGGCGAGGCGCACCAGGTCCTTTTCCAGGACGATCTGCTTCTTTTGCACCAGGTCGTTCAACAACTGGTTGAAGAGGCGCACCTCCAGCCGGGCCGGCAGCTGGGTGCGCAGCTCTTCCTTGGAGAGCCCCGGTTTCATAGGGTTCTTGCGGTGGTAGGCGGACAAATTGCCGCTGATCTCCTGTTTCAGCTCCCGGGCGGTGGCCGTGAGGATGTACCTCTCTTTTTCTGGGTCGTAGTTGATGGCCTGGCCTTGTTTGATGAGGCTGTTCAGGAGCGCCGTCAGGTCGCCGGGGTCCCAGGGCAGGAGGGCCTCCAGTTCGCTGCGGGAGCGGCCGGCGGCTCCGGCCTCTTCCAAGTAGAGGGGCAGAATCTGTTCGGGAGCGCCTTTCTCCAGGGTCGCCAATTTGGCCAGCAGCGCCTCCTGCCGCCGCCGGTGGCGGGGCGGGTTGACGTGCAGGGTTTGCCCGCCGCCCCAGGTGAAGGCCGGCGAGATGCAGCGGATCACCAGGCGGTCGCCGGGCTTCAGGGCCAGGGGTTCGCGCAGGAAGAACTGCACGTAGCCGGAGGCCCCCGGGGCCAGCTCGTCGGCGTCCAACAGCAGCGGCATGGCGATGCGCTCGCTGGTGCCGGTATGGAGGCGGACCGCGGCGCGGTGCTTCAGGGGCCGGGGGGCGCTGGGCAGGATCTCCACAAAGGCGTCCAGGCGCCGGGAAGGCAGCAGGGCCCCCGGGGGCGCCAGCACCATGCCCCGCTCCACCTCTTCCTTTTCCAGCCCCTGGAGGTTGACCGCGGTGCGGTTGCCGGCCAGGGCCTCTGCCACCGACTGGCCATGGACCTGGAGGCCCCTTACCTTCGCCTTGAACTCAGGGGGATAGACCGCTACCGCCTCCCCCACCTTCAAGCGGCCGGAGATGGCGGTGCCGGTGACCACGGTGCCGAAGCCCTTGATGGTAAAGACCCGGTCGATGGGCAGCCGGAAGATGCCCTTGACGGGTTTCGGCGGGACCTGCTCGGCCAGCTCCGCCAGGGTGGCCAGGAGCTCCGCCTTACCGGCTCCGGTGGCCGAGGAAAAGCGCCGGATGGGCGCCCCCTCGAGGAAGGTGCCCTGGAGGGCCTCCCGCACCTCTTCTTCCACCAGCTCCAGCCAGTCCTCCTCCACCAGGTCGGTTTTGGTGAGGACCACCAGGCCTTGCTTGACCTGGAGGAGCTGACAGATCTCCAGGTGCTCCCGGGTCTGGGGCATGACGCCTTCGTCGGCGGCGATGACCAGGGCCACCAGGTCCATGCCGGTGGCGCCGGCCACCATGTGGCGCACGAAGCGCTCGTGGCCCGGGACGTCGACGATGCCCAGATGCCGGCCATTGGGCAGGACGAGATCGGCAAACCCCAATTCAATGGTGATGCCCCGGAGTTTTTCCTCTTTCAGGCGGTCCGGGTCGACCCCGGTGAGGGCCTTGATGAGGGAGCTCTTGCCGTGGTCGATGTGGCCGGCGGTGCCTAAGATGATGGGGGCGGTTGCCATAGTAGTCAGTTGCCAGTTATCAGTGGTCAGTTACCAATAAATGCTGGGTTCTTGGACAGGTTATTAATCTGTCAGAAGGGTTGATGCTTATCGAAGATAGCATAAATTTAAGTAAAAATCTTTTACTGGCAACTGACAACTGGGAACTGGCAACTACTTCGCCGGCAACTCATGGGTGAGTTCGTAATAATCCCGGGAAAAGCCGGGCTGCGGGGTAATTTCCACCTGGACCTGGTGCTCCTCGGCCAGCCGGGCCAGCAGTGGTTGGCCTTCCTGCTGCAGAATGGCGGCCACCAGGGGATGGACCGCCAGGTTGAGGCGGCAGCCCTGGAATTCCTGGGCCTCGGCGGTCAGGCGCCGCATCAGGTCCCAGGCCAGAATCAGGGGGCTCAAGACCTCCCCGGTGCCGTCGCAGCAGCTGCACGGCTCCGTCACCGCCTGCTCCAGGGTCTCCCGCAACCTCTGCCGGGTCATCTCCAGGAGTCCCAGGGCCGAGATGGGCAGGACCGTGGTTTTGGCCCGGTCCCGGCTGACCATTTCCAGCAGGGCCTGATAGACCTGGTCCCGGTGGGAGGCCTGGTCCATGTCGATGAAATCGATGACGACAAGCCCGCCGATATTGCGCAGCCGCAATTGCCGGGCAATCTCCCGGGCCGCTTCCAGGTTGGTCTGCAGGATGGTCTCCTCCAGGTCGCGGCGCCCGACAAACCGCCCGGTATTGACGTCGATGGCGGTGAGGGCCTCGGTGGTATCGAAGAACAGGTGGCCGCCGCTCTTGAGCCAGACCTTGGGGGCCAAAAGTCGCTGCCAGTCGATCTCCAGACCGAAATGGCTGAACAGGGGCTCCGGGTCGGCATAGAGCTCCACCCGGTGCTTATCGTAGGGGTGCAGTGATGCCAGGTAGTCCTGGATCTTGGCGAAGGCCGCCGGGTCATCGACCAGGACGCGGTCGATCTCCGGGGAAAAGAGTTCCCGGACGACCCTAAGTGCGGTCTCCAGTTCCTGATGGAGCAGCGCGGGGGCCGAAACCGAGCCCTGCCTGTGGAGAATCCGCTGCCAGCGGGACAGCAACAGCTCCCGTTCCCGGAGGAGTTTCTCCCGGCTCTGGCCGCGGCTGGCGGTGCGGGCGATGAAGCCGCCCTCGGGGAGTTGCAGTTCCTCCAGCAGGGCCCGCAGGCGCTGGCGCTCGGCTTCGTCGGTGATGCGCCGGGAGATCCCGAGATGAGGCAGGGTGGGAGTAAACACCAGATAATGGCCCGCCAGGGAAAGGTTGGTGGTGAGGCGGGCCCCTTTGGTCCCCAGCGGCCCGCGTAACACCTGCACCAGGACCTCCTGGCCGTCGTGCAGGAGGTCATCGATGGCAGCCGGGGGCGATTTGGCGCGTGAGGCTGCCCCCGGCTCATCATTGAGCCACAAGCTGTAAAATTCGTCCTCCCGGGCGCTGACGTCCTCGGCAAACAGATAGGCGGGCCGCTCCAGGCCGATATTGACGAAGGCCGCGGCCATGCCCGGCAGGAGCCGGAGCACCCGGCCCTTATAAATATTGCCGGTGGGGCCGTGGTTTGTCCGGCTCTCCAGATAGAACTCCACCAGCCGCCCGTCTTCTACCAGGGCCACCCGGACATCACAATCCGCCACGCTGATGAGCAATGAGTTTGACATGGGAAAATTAATTTTCGCTAAATGCTCCGCAATTTCAAAATCTGCAAATCCCGGCTTTGGTCTTCGTTCAGGTTAAAGATATGCCTCAGGGCCTCCGCCGCCTTGAGATTGTCACGCTCCCGGAGGTGCAGGTGCAGCTCCAGGTGCAGGGCGTCCGCCACCGTAAGTTTGGCCACCAGTTGTCGCAGATCCACGGCCCGATCTTCTTCCCGGCGCCGCTTGGTCACCAGAAATTCTTTCTGGGCCAGAAAAGTCTCGGCGACCTGGCTCTGAAAGACGGGCTCCGGGCTGGCCACCCGGTAGACCGCCGTTTCCAGGCGGGGTGGGGCCAGCCGCTTGGGCAATACGGCGGCGGCCAGGATCTTGAGACCCGGGGGCAAGACCCGGTTCAAGGTTTGCACCAGGATGGCGGGCTCCAAACTTGAGGCCAGATCCACATCCAGGGTTTCCGCCAGAGACTCCACCCCCACCGGCAGGGCGCCGTGGAACGACAGCCGGGGCAGGGGATGGAAACCCGCGGTGAAAATTAGGGGCAGCCCGGAACGGCGCAGGCTGCGGTACAGGGCGGAAACCAGCTCCAGATGGCCCAGCCAGCGGGCCTGGTCCAGTTTGGCATAGGTCAGGCGGTACCTCACCGGCGACGGCGGCGCCGCCTCGGCGCCGGCAGGCGGCCCCGGCTGGGCCGCGGGAGGGCGGTCGAGCCGGAGAGCAATGTTCTCGTGGTCGCAAACGCCGCAGTCCTGGCAGCCGGCCTGGCGGCAGTCAGGGGTCTCCAGCCCCTGGGAGGCTCGCTGGCGCTCCGCCAGCAGAAACTCCCGGCTGACCCCACTGTGCAGGTGATCCCAGGGCAAAACTTCATCCGGGTGGCGTTCCCGCAAATAGAAATCCGGGTCCACCCCGGTTTCCTGGAAGGCCTGCCGCCAAGGCTCCAGGCGCAGGTGCTCGCTCCAGGCGTCCAGACGGCAGCCCAGGCGGTGCGCCGCCAGCAGCACCGGGGCCAGGCGCCGGTCCCCCCGGGAGAAGATGCCCTCCAACCAGGTCTGGGCCGCAGAGTTCCATTTCGCCTGGACCTGCCGCGAGCGCAGACCGTCCTTGACCTCGTGGAGAAACTGGCGGCATTCTTCCAGGTTCGCCTGCCGCTCCCACTGGAACGGGGTGTGGGATTTGGGGATGAAGCTCCCCAGGCTGACGTTGAGCCGGACCCGGGAGGAGCCGGTCTGGAGAATTTGCCGGGCCAGTGCCGGAATGGCCTCCCGGTCCGCCTGGGTCTCGGTGGGCAGGCCCAGCATGAAATAGAGCTTGAGCAGTTGCCAGCCCGCCGCGAAGGCCTGCCGGGCCGAGGCCAGGATGACCTCCTGCGGCAGGTTCTTATTGATCACCCGGCGCAGACGCTCGGAGCCGGCCTCCGGGGCCAGGGTCAAGCCGGTGCGCCGTACCCTTTTAAGCTGCGCCATGATCTCCGGGGTCAGGGTGTCGGCTCTGAGCGACGGCAGGGAAATGGCCACCCGCCGCTGGGAGAGCCGGTCCATGAGCTCCGTGAGCAGCCAGTTGAGGGAGCCGTAGTCCCCGGCGCTCAGAGTCAAAAGCGACAGCTCCTCAAAGCCCGTGGCGGCCAGGGCCGCTTCCGTCCAGGAAAGCAGCTCGGCGGCCCGCCGCTCCCGGGCCGGGCGGTAGATCATGCCTGCCTGGCAGTAGCGGCAGCCCCGGGTGCAGCCCCGGGCGATCTCCACGTTGAGGCGGTCATGGACGACCTGGCAAAAGGGCACCAGGACCCGGGGCGAAACCGCCACCCGGTTGAGGTCGCCCAGGACCCGCTTGTTAATGACGGAGCGGCGGCCCTGGGGGATGATTTCCCGAAGCTGGCCCTCTGCGTCGACCTCCATATCGAACAAGCCCGGCACATAGACGCCCTCCAGCTCTTCCAGGGCCTGCCACAACTCCAGGCGGCTGCCGCCGCGGCGCTTCCAGGCCGAAACCACCGCGGCCAGCTCCAACACCACCTCTTCCCCATCGCCCAGCACCACGGCGTCCAGGAAGGGGGCCACCGGCTCGGGGTTGAAGCAGGTGGGGCCGCCGGCCACCACCACCGGGTCGCCGGGACCGCGCCCCGCCGCCAGCCGGGGCACGCCCCCCAGTTCCAGCATATTCAGGAAATTGGTGTAGCTCAGCTCGTATTGCAGGCTCACCCCCAAAAGGTCAAATTGTGACAAGGGGGTGCCGGACTCCAGGCTGGTGAGGGGCCGGCCGCGGGAGCGCAGTTCCGCCTCCAGGTCCGGGGCCGGGGTATAGGCCCGCTCCGCCCAGATGGCCTCTTCCCGGTTGAGGATGCCGTAAAGCAGGCCCAGCCCCAGGTGGGACATGCCCACTTCGTAGAGGTCCGGAAAGAGCAGGACCATCCTCAGAGAGATGGCGCGAGGGTCTTTTAGGACGGCGTTGATCTCCCCGCCCAGATAACGGGAGGGGCGCTGGACGCGGCTGAGATAGGAATTATGAGTCAAATTTTGAGTTTCGAGTTTTAGGATCGCCACCTGTCAATCTGAGGGAGCGAAGCGACCGAAGAATCTCATCTTTTGGTGGCACAGCCTTTCCAGGCTGTGCCGAAAATAGTGCACAGGATAGAAAGCCTGTGCCACCGGGATCCTGCGCTGCACTCAGGATGACAGATCGCCAACGTTCATCGGCGCCTCAATCCTTCTGGGCCAGCCTGATGGCCGCAGCCAGATCCAGGCTGCCGTCGTATAAGGCCCGGCCGGTGATGACCCCCACCACCCCCAGGGGCTCCAGGGGCAGGAGGGCCTCGATATCCGCCAGGCTGCTGACGCCGCCCGAGGTGATGACCGGGAGATTCACGGCTTCGGCCAGGGCCCAGGTGGCGCCGATATTGACCCCCCGTTTCACCCCGTCCCGGGAGATGTCGGTGTAGATCAGGGCGGCGGGCTTAAGGGGCTCCAGGGCTTGGGCCACCTCCAGGGCGGTCTTGCGGCTGGTCTCGGTCCAGCCCTCCACCGCCAGGAGGCCGTCTCTGGCGTCCAGGCCGATGGCGATCTTACCGGGAAACTCGGCGCAGGCCCGGGCCACCAGGTCCGGGTCCTTCAGGACCACGGTGCCCAAGATCAGGCGGTCCAGGCCCAGGTCGAGATAAGCCTTGATGGTGTCCAGGGTGCGGATCCCCCCGCCCAGTTCGATGGGAATATTAAGGGCCTCACGCAGGCGCCGGATGGCTTCCAGATTTTGGGGGCTGCCGGAAAAAGCGCCGTCCAGGTCCACCAGGTGAAGCCACCTGGCCCCGGCCGCCTGCCACTTCAGGCCGGTGGCCACCGGATCGTCGGAGAAGACCGTCATCTCCTCGGCCCGCCCCTGGCGCAGACGCACGCACTGGCCGCCCCGCAGGTCAATCGCCGGAATAATCAGCATAATATTTAAATTTTAACTTAAAGCCCGGCGGACTGCCATTACCTTGTGGGCGTATAATTCTATCTGAAAAGAAAATGTCCTTGAAGTTCTGGGGTTGAGCATCAATAATATTTGTGGTTCAGCTGTCGTGCAGAAGGTTGAAAGATGTCCGATTTCGCCCGTTTTCTCATCATCATCGGCGTCATCCTGGTGGTCGTGGGCCTGGCGCTGCTTTTACTACCCAAGATTCCGTGGCTGGGGAAGCTGCCGGGGGATATCGTCATCAAGCGGGAGAATTTCACCTTCTATTTCCCCCTGGGGACCTCCATCCTCATCAGCGTCATCCTGAGCCTGATCTTCTGGCTGTTTAGGCGGTGATTTGGTATTTAGCGGCACGGGCCTACGGCCTTTGAGCACAGGCTGGAAAGCCTGTGCTACCGGTAATTTAGCGTGCCAGCGAGGCCCTGTAGGGGCGGCTCGCGAGCCGCCCCTACCATCTCGCAGGGCGGCCTTGTCCCCTGGACAAAGGGAGCCAAGTGCCATATCATATATTAGGCATGGCCCACTTGAGGGCCATGTCTGCCTAATGCCTTGCAAATTTTCCCTGGGAAAGTATACTGGGGGGCATCCCCATGTCCCCGGAGACCGAGGTCAGGAGGGCCGCGAGCCCCCTTCCCATGAGCCGGCGGGGGCTTGGAGGCGGTATATATGCCGGAACTACGCAAAGACCCCATTATCGGCCGTTGGGTGATCATCTCCACCGAACGCGGCAAGCGCCCCCATGACTTCCTGGTCGAACCGGAAGTGACCAAGGGCGGCTTCTGCCCCTTCGACCCGGGCAACGAACACACCACGCCGCCGGAGATCCTGGCCTACCGGGAGGCGGGCACCGAGCCCAACACCCCGGGCTGGCTCCTCCGGGTGGTGAACAACAAATTCCCGGCCCTGGCCAAGGAAGGGCAGCTGGATCGCCGGGGCGAAGGCATGTTCGACCAGATGAACGGCATCGGGGCCCACGAAGTCATCATCGAAAGCCCCGACCACCAGGTCACTCTGGCCACCATTCCGGTGGACGGCTTCTTCCGGGTGCTCACCGCCTACCGGGACCGGATTGTCGCCTTGAGCGAGGACCCCCGCTTCAAATATGTCCTGATCTTCAAAAACCAGGGGCGGGCCGCCGGGGCCTCCCTGGAGCATAGCCACAGCCAGCTCATCGCCCTGCCGGTCGTGCCGGAACTGGTGATGGAGGAACTGAGCGGCGGCAAATTCTATTTCAACTACAAGGAACGCTGCGTCTTCTGCGATATGATCCGCCAGGAACTGCAACAGCAGGTGCGGGTGGTCCTGGAAAACTCCGAGTTCGTGGCCGTCTGTCCCTTTGCCCCCCGGTCTCCTTTTGAAATCTGGATCATGCCCAAGACCCATCTCTCTTCTTACGTAGATTTGCAGGAGGCTTCCTACCACCTGCTGGCGGAGCTCTTTTCCGAGACCCTGAAGCGCCTGGAAAAGGCCTTGGGAAAGGTCCCCTATAATTTTATTTTGCACACCGCGCCCATCGGGGAGCCGGAGTTACCGCATTATCACTGGCATTTCGAGATTGTGCCCAAGCTCACCTTGATTGCTGGTTTCGAGTGGGGCTCGGGCTTTTACATCAATCCCACCCCCCCGGAAGATGCTGCCCAGTATCTCCGGGAGCTCAAGCTGTAACCTTAGAGGGATAACAGATGCGTATCCTGATGGTTACCCCAGAAGCCAATCCTTTCGCGCAAAGCGGCGGTTTGGCGGAAGTGATTTATGGCCTGGCCTGGACCCTGGCGAAGCTGGGACACGAGGTCCGGGTGGTGCTGCCCCTGTATCGCCAGGTGCGGGAATCAGGGCAGCCCTTGACCTCCACGGGCCTCACCCTCTCCATCCCCCTGTCCTGGAAAAATCTCTCAGCAGAGATCTTTACCTCGGAGATTGACCACAATCTGAGGTTTTACTTCATCGCCCAGGACGCCCTGTTTAACCGGGAGGGCCTCTACGGCACCGCCTACGGCGATTTTGAGGATAATGCCGAGCGCTTCATTTTCTTCAGCCGGGCGGTGGTGGAGATGATGGAAGCCCTGGAGTTGGACTGCGACCTCTGCCATTGCCACGAATGGCAGACCGGCCTGGTGCCCGTGTATATGCGCACCCTGTACAGCGACCGGCCGCGTTTGCAGCGTCGGGCCACGGTCTATACGGTCCACAATGTCGGCTACCAGGGCCTCTTTTCCTCCTTCGACCTGCCCCTCACCGGCCTGGGTTGGGAGCTGCTCTCCCCCAAAGCCCTGGAGTTCTATGGTCAGCTCAACTTCATGAAGGGCGGCCTGGCGTTCGCCGACCTGCTCAACACCGTGAGCACCAGGTACCGGGAAGAGATCCTGACCCCGGAATATGGTTTCGGCCTGGAGGGGCTTTTCCAGGAACGGGCCCACGAGTTGTACGGCATCCTGGAAGGCGTCGATTACGACCGCTGGGACCCCAGCCGGGATGCCTTCCTGCCGACTCCTTATGACCGGGAGCACCTGGAGGGCAAGCGGGCCTGCAAGGCGGCCCTGACCAAACGCTTCGGCCTGAACCTGCCGCCGGACCGGGTTCTCCTGGGCATGACCACCCGCTTATTTGAGCGCAAGGGCATCGACCTGGTGGAAAACATCCTGGACGATTTGATGAGCCAGGAGGTGGGCTTGGTTATCCAGGGCACCGGAGAGGAGCGCCACCATTATCTCCTCCAGGAGATTGCCGCCCGCTATCCGGAGCAGCTGGGTTTAGTCATCGGTTACAGCGACGAACTGGCGCACCAAATCATCGCCGGGGCTGACATCTTTCTCATGCCCTCCCGCTACGAACCCTGTGGGCTCGACCAGCTTTACTGTCTGCGCTACGGCACCATTCCGGTGGTGCGGGCCACCGGCGGTTTGGATGAAACGGTCCAGGAATACGACCCCGAGACCAAGGGCGGCACCGGCTTCAAGTTCTCCGGCTACACCCCGGCGGAACTTATGAGTGCGGTGCGGCGGGCCCTGGCCCTTTATCAAGACCGCCCGGCCTGGGAGGCCTTGATGCGGCAGAACATGGCCCTGGACTATTCCTGGAACAACACCGCGGGCCCCAAGTATTTGGAACTGTACCGCCTGGCCGTGGAAAAACGGCAGCGCCTTTTGGGAGGGTAGATTTTCATGGCATCGGAGCGGGCCGGCTTCTTGACCCAGATGGTGGAAGTCTTCACTTCCACCGTCAGCTTTGGGGAGCGGCTCAACAACATGGTCCATCTCCTGGCCCGCTATCTGAAGGTGGACCTGGCTCTCTATTTTGGCCTGGATAAGGCCAAAGAGACCCTGGTGCTGAATATCAGCAGCCAGGGTCCCATTCCGCCGCGTATGCGGCTGGAATTTCCCCTGGGGACCGGCCTGGCGGGAGAGGCGGCCGCCACCCGCAAGTACCGGGTGGTGCACCGGGATCAAGCTGGGGTCCAGGAAGCCAATGCCGCCCTGGAGAAGTTAAACCCGGCCTATCAGACCCTGGCCGCCTTCCCGGTGGCCGACGACAATTTTCTCTACGGCGTCTTGCTCCTGATGGACCGGGCCGACCGGGCCATCACCCCGGCGGAGCGCCAGAACATCCAGCTGGCCTGCCTGATGTTGTCGGGTACCTTGCGCCAGGCCATCGTCCAGGAGGAGGCCAAAAAGCGCATCGCCGAACTCTCGGTGCTCTTCGAGGTGGGCAAGGCCCTCAGCTCCACGATGGAACTGGACGAACTCCTGGAGCGCATCGTCAGCACCACCGCCAAGGTGATCACGGCCAGGGGTGCGGCCCTGCATATTATTGACGCCGCCAGCGGGGAAATGCGGGTCTCGTCCCGCTACGGACAGATTCCGTCGGAATGTCCGGCCCTCCCCACTATGCCCACCGGCGCCGGAGGAACTGGAGAACCGCCGCATTTCGAGGGGCAATCCGTGGACCCCGAGGGCCGGAGCCACTATTGCCTGGCCGTGCCCCTCACCTTCAAGGGCCAACTCGAGGGCACCTTGGGTGTCTACGACAAGTTCAGCCCCAGCGGCGAATTCGCCCCCTTCGATCCGGAGAACCGCCAGCTGCTCTACACCATGGCCGGAGTGGTGGTCAACGCCATCGAAAACGCCCTCACCTATCAGCAGGTGGAGGCTCTGGCCGAGAAAAACGAACGCATGGTGCGAAACCTCACCACCCTGCAAGAGATCTCTCAGGTCTTGCTCACCACCGTTCAACAGGACCGGCTGTTGGATATCATCCTCCAGGGACTTATCCTGGAGCAGGGTTTGGGCTTTGAACGGGCCATCGTCTTTATGGTGGATGAAACGACTCAGACCCTGAAAGGGGCCAAAGGGGCCCGCCGGGCTGCGGCCGGCCAGCCGGTGAGTTTCAGGGCCCTGCTGGCGCCGCCGTCGGGGCCGATCCCGGTGGCCGATTGGGAGCTCCCCCTGCGGGCCGACCAGGGGCCCCTGGCCCTGGCAGTGCTGCGGAAACAGCCCTATCATTACCGCCAGACCGGCCAGGGGCCCGGCTTGCCCGCTTCCCTGCTGGGAAAATACGCCCCCGGGGAATTTTTCGTGGTCCCCCTGGTGGTGAAAGACCAGGCCACCGGGGTGATTATAGTGGACAACCAGGATTCCGGGCGTCCCCTGGAATCGGAGCCCCTGGACGTGCTGCAGATGTTCGCCACCCAAGCGGCCCTGGTCCTGGAGAATGCGCACCTCTACTCCACCATTGAAGCCAACAACCGGGAACTGCTCCTCATCCGGGAGCGCATGCTGGAATCGGACCGACTGGCGGCCCTGAGCAGCCTGGCCTCCGGCATGGCCCACGAAATCCGCAACCCTCTGGTGTCCATCGGCGGTTTCGCCCGGCGCATCGCCAAGATGGTGGAGGTCAACTCTCCCTTAAGGGGCTACGTCGAGGTTATCCAGGAAGAGGTGACCCGCCTGGAAAAGCTCCTGCGGGAGATCCTGGATTTCAGCGGGGAGAATCTCTCCTATTACGGCGATCATGAGATGGCCAAGCTCATCGATGATACCCTCATCCTGGTGCAGCGGGACCTGGATACCGCCAAGATCAAAGTGGTCAAAGAGTTCGCCCAGATGCCCCGGCTCCATTGCGACGACCGCCAGATGAAGCAGGTCTTTTACAACCTCTTCCAGAACGCCATGCAGGCCATGGCCCAGGGGGGCACCCTGACCATTCGCACCTACCCGGTGGAGAAACCGGACGGCCTCTATGAGGCGGTGGCCATCAGCGACACCGGCGGCGGCATTCCCCTGGAAGTGCTCCATAATATCTTCAATCCGTTTTTCTCTACTAAGGACTACGGCACCGGCCTGGGTTTGGCCATCGCCCAGCGCATCATTTCCCGGCACTATGGCCAGGTCGAGGTTAACAACGAGATGGGCAAGGGGGTAACCTTTATCGTGACCCTACCGGTGGCCAAATATTGTCTGGTGAAGGACGTCGGCCAGGAGGCGGTTCCGGCCAGCGCCTTGAAGGCCCCTAAAGGAGGACGGCGATGAAAAAGATCCTGGTGGCAGACGATGAGATGAGCATTCGCCTCCTTTATAGCGAGGAACTCAAAGAGGAAGGCTACGAGGTCTACCTGGCCGCCAATGGCCGGGAAGCCTTGGAAATTGTCGAAAAAATCCCTCTCGATCTGGTTATCCTGGACATCAAGATGCCGGAGATGGACGGCATCGAAGCCCTCCGGCAAATCAAGGAGAGGCGGCCGGACCTGCCGGTGGTGCTTTCCACCGCCTACGGGGAATACCGCCAGGATTTCGCCACCTGGGCCTCGGATGAATACCTGGTGAAATCGTCGGACCTGGAGGATCTCAAAGCGATGGTGAAGCGCCACCTGAAAGAGTAAAGCCAAGAGAGGCGGCTGTGAATAAATTAAAACTGGTCCTGCTCATCATCCTGGTTGCGGTCCTGGTTGACTTTGCCGCGGAGAATCCCCTGCCTCGCCTGGAACTCAAACTCTTCAAATTCAGCTTGGGGCAGGTACCCACCTTTCTGCTGGCTTATATCGGCCTGGCCCTGGGGCTGGTGGCGGGTTGGTTTGGCCATGTGCTGCGGACCAGGAAAAAGCGCCGCCAGGCCGCGGCGGTTTTGGCTCAACAGCAAGCCCAGGCCCAGCAGGGTCAGGAAGCTGCCTCATAACTCCCGGGGCGATGTCCCTCCAGACCTCCGCTGCTCAATGTCGTCCCTGACCTCCTTGGGGTTGGCCAGGCCGAACCAGAACATATCGGGCTCCCCGGTTTTATCCCTGATGATGAGATTGCCCACCCGCAGGATCGTCTGGATGAGCCCCCGGCGCACCAGGACCTCCCCCAGGTTCTCCCAGGTGATTTCCTGTTGCCGGGGGGACGGCCAGCGCCAGACCGTCACCACCCCCCGGGCCGTAATGCGGTACTCCCGGCCCATTTTCATATAGACCACCAGGGCCAGCACCAGGAGCCCCAGGACCGTGCCCACCGCCAGGGAAAAATGAAACACCCCGAAGATCCAGACCTCCGGGTTGAGCCGCGGCCCCAGCAGAAAGATGGCGATGGCCACATAGTAGACAAAAAACGCCCGGGAGCAGGGCTTGAGAACCATTTCCGGGGCAGGCGCCACCTCTTTTTCCGCCATTATCAGCCCTCCAAACAATGTGGCACAGCCGCCCCGGCTGTGCATAAATTCCTCAACCAATATGTCATAATTCACTAAAGCTGCTCAAATTTCGCTTCATATTTTAATCTTTTAATCCTTCCACCCATTCCCGCCAGAGCCAGGGATAATCTTCTTCGGATGCAACTAAGCCTTTTCGCACCGGGTTTTGACAGATGTATTCGACCTTGCTTCTGATGGCTTCCTCAGATCGCAGAATATGATCGAAAGACTCATCCTGCCATACATGGCCGCTGCGATTGAGGGCCTTATTAAGACTTTTGGCAGAGGCTCCTTTAATACTGTGCATGATTTCTGCCAAACCATAAGGATTACCTTCCGAGTCCTCCAAGGGAGTAAATACTAGATGAACATGGTCCGGCATCACCACCATGCCATGTACCATCAACTTCAGGCCATGATCATGGAGGCAGTGTTGGAGCACTAAACCTCTGACAGGCTCTGGAAGCTGCCACCGTTCATAAGTCGCGAAGGTGATGAAAACCGGTTTGCCCTCTGCCTGGAGATGTGGGAGATTTCGACGATAAAAATCTTTGGCAGGTTTTGCTTGCGGAATCTTCATATATCACATGTTAAGCTTTTTATGCACAGCCGGGGCGGCTGTGCCACATAAAAACCCATGTCCCTATTTTCTTAAGTTCCCGGCAGTTACCGAGGCTTTGGTTATCAATTCCTTAGAGAATTCTGGCACAGCCGCCCCGGCTGTGCTCAATAAACCACCCGAAAATCCATCAGGTCCCCCTGGTAGGGCTGCCAGTCTATCTCGACGTGGTCTACATACGCATAGGGCGGACCTTTATGGCACCAGGCCAGCATGTTCTCCACCACCGGCCGGTCGCCTTCGAAGAGCGCCTCCACCCGGCCGTCCGCCCGGTTGCGGACCCAGCCCGCCAGGCCCCGGGCCTGGGCCTCGTCCCGGGTGGCGGCCCGGAAGAAGACCCCCTGGACCCGGCCCTCAATCAAGACATGGACTCGCGCCTTTGGTTTTTCCGCCATCACGAACTCCTCCGCACCAGTTCCTCAAAGGCCGCCTCATCCAGGATGGTCACCCCCAGTTCCACCGCCTTGGCGTACTTGCTGCCCGGGTCCGCCCCCGCCACCACGTAGTCGGTCTTGGCCGACACCGAGGAGCTCACCTTGCCGCCCCGGGCGGTCACCAGGGCCTTGGCCTCCTCCCGGGAAAGGCGGGGCAGGCCGCCGGTGAAGACAAAGGTCTTGCCCGCCAGGGGGCCGGCGGCCCGCGGCTCCGGGGGCCGCTCCTGCACCCCGGCCTCCCTGAGCTGCCGGATAATTGCCTGATTCCGGGAGGTGTCGAAATACTCTCGGATACTGGCGGCCACCTGCTCTCCCACTCCTTCAACTTCCAGCAATTCTTCTTTGCTGGCCTGCTTCACAGCATCCAAGCTTTGAAAGTGCTGTGCCAGAACCTGGGCGGTGGCCTCGCCCACGTAACGGATCCCCAGGGCATTGATCAGGCGCCAGAAAGGAGGATTTTTGCTGCCCTGGATGGCATTGACGATGTTTTGGGCCGACTTTTCGGCGAAGCGCTCCAGGGGAATGAGATCGTCTTCGCTTAAGCGATACAGGTCGCTGACGTCCCGCACCAGGCCCACCGACACCAGTTGCTGGATGATCTTTTCCCCCAGGCCGTCGATGTCCATGGCGGTCTTCCCGGCGAAGTGCATGATGGTCCGGGTTTGAGACCCGAAGCAGTCGGGGTTGGGGCAGCGGGTCACCTTTTCGCCGGCGGGCCGCACCAGGGGCGTGCTGCACACCGGACAGGTTTTCGGCATCTTAAAAGGCGCCTCGGCGCCGGTGCGCCGTTCGGTGATGACCTTCACCACTTCGGGGATGACGTCGCCGGCCCGTTGGATCAGGACCCAATCCCCCAGGCGCACGTCTTTGCGGGCCACTTCGTCTTCGTTGTGCAGGGTGGCCCGGCTCACCGTGACGCCGCCCACCTCCACCGGCTCCATCACCGCCATGGGGGTGACCGCGCCGGTGCGCCCGACGTTGACCACGATGTCCAGCACCCTGGTGGTCTCCTGGGTGGCGGCGAACTTGTAGGCCAGGGCCCAGCGGGGGCTCCTGGCCTTGGCGCCCAGGCGTTCCTGCAAGGCCAGGGAGTCCACCTTGAGCACCATGCCGTCGATTTCGTAGGGCAGGCCGTGGCGCTGGTGCTCCAGGCGGTGGTGACAGGCGATGGCCGCCTCGATGCCCACCCCCCGCTCAATCAGAGGATTAATCCGGAAGCCCCATTTTTTCAAGGTCTGCAACACTTCCCAATGAGTTGAGAAGCTGCGGCCCTGCACCTCCCCAATCCCGTAACAATAGATTTTTAAGGGTCGGCTCGCGGTGATATTGGGGTCGAGCTGCCGGAGCGACCCCGCCGCGGCGTTGCGGGGATTGGCGAAGGCCGGCTCTCCCTGGGCCAGGCGCTGGTCATTGAGCTTCCGGAACTCCTCCAGGTCCATGTAGACCTCGCCCCGGACCTCCAGCAACTCCGGGGCCGGCTCTTGCCGAGTCAGCACCTGCAAGGGAATAGTATGGATGGTCTTCAGGTTCTGGGTGACGTTCTCCCCGCGGATGCCGTCGCCCCGGGTGGAGCCCACGGTGAAGCGGCCCCGCTCATAGACCAGCTCGATGGCGGTGCCGTCCATCTTGGGTTCCATGACGTAATGGAAATCTTCGCTGCTGCGCAGGAACCGCTTCAGGCGCTCGTCAAACTCCCGGGCCTCGGCCTCGCTGAAGGCGTTCTCCAGGGAGATCATGGGCTGCCGGTGCCGCACCGTTTCAAACTTTTCCAGAGGCGCCGCTCCCACCCTCTGGGTGGGGGAATCCGGGGTCACCAGCTCCGGATACTGCTCCTCCAGTCTGGTCAGCTCCTTAAGCAGGCGGTCGAATTCCGCATCGGAGACCACCGGATCATCCAGGACATAATAGCGGTAATTGTGGTAATTGATCTGCTCCCGGAGCTCATTTAACCGGGCCAGGACGTCCTGGGGGATGCTGCCCTGTACCATGACTTGCCTCAGTAGTATTCTGATAGGGCGGCCGTCGCCGGCCGCCCCATTGCAGGCGGGCCCGGAGGCCCGCCCGACCCGGACCATGACGTCGAAAAAGTCTCTTTTCTGACCATGATAGGGAGTTTTGCGGTGGTTGGCAAGGCAGAAAGGGGTATGGGCTATCGTCAATTATTTGACTAATTGTCTGAGAGAGGGACTTTGGGCGGTCTTTTGCAGGTCTTTGGTTGACTCGGAAAGCAGGACAAGGGTTTTGGCAGCCAAAGGCCTTGGCCGGCGCCGGCGAGACGCCCGGGCCACCGGCCGCGCTATAACTAGGCGAAACCCTTTATCTTCGCAGGACTACTACTGCGAAGGACGCACCCCACCAAAGTTGCCTGGAGCTCCTCCAGGGCAGCCCAAAAGCCCGCCCCACCATCTTTCATGGATCCGGGTGCTCCCAAGGCTCAGGATTGACTGGTTCCGCCGGCGAGGTTTCCCGGGCCAGACGGTGGATCTCGCCGACGATGCGCAGCACCTTTTCCAACTGCTCGCTGATCTGCCGCACTTCCAGCAAAGTGGGGTCGGCTTGGTCCAGTTCCAGCAGCAGCAAGTCTACCAGTCCCGTGAGCACAGCCAGGGGTTGGGCCAGGCTGTGCAAGGATTGCCGGATATTCCATATTGTGTCTGCGGATACCGTCGTTGCCATAATTGCCCACTTCCTGCTTGGGTTTACGGCAATTTCAAGCAAGAAACAGGCCAACCACGGCAGGGGCGGCGAAAAGAGTCTTGCGAGAGAATGAGAGGGGTTTGCTTCTGGAACCGAAAACTGCCTTTAATCCCGCGGCACCGCCAACATGCGCTCCACTGCCCGCAGGGCCCGCAGTCGGATCTCTTCGGGCACCGTGACCTGGTAGCGATTTTCCTTGAGGGCGCTCAAAACATCGCCCAAGGTCATGCGCTTCATGGGCCGGCAAATCAGGCGGCGGCACGGGGAATGAAAGACCTTGCCGGGGTTTTCCTTCCGCATGCGATGCAGGATGCCTTGTTCCGTGCCGATGATGAATTCTTGGGCCGCGGCTTCGTGCACATACTGGAGCATACCACTGGTGCTGCGGATGGCGTCGGCCTGATCCAGGACCTCGGGGTTGCATTCAGGGTGCGCCAAAAAGACCGCCTGGGGGTGGACCTCCCGGCATTGCAGGACCTCCTCGGCGCTGAGGCCATCATGGACGTTGCACCAACCCTCCCAGGTAATGATTTCCACATCTTTGGGGGTGTGGCGGGCCACGTAGAGGGCCAGGTTCTGGTCCGGCAGCATCAGGACCCGGCTGGCCGCCAAGGAATTGACCACCCGGACGGCGTTGGCGGAGGTGCAGCAGATGTCGCTTTCCGCCTTCACCGCCGCGGTGGAATTGACATAGGTGACCACCGGCACCCCAGGCAGTTCTTCTTTCCGGGCCTTAAGTTTGTCGACCTTGACGGACTCGGCCAGGCAGCAGCCCACGTCGGTGCGGGGCAGGAGCACGGTCTTGTCGGGGCAGAGGATGGCCGCGGTCTCCGCCATGAAGTGCACCCCGCAGAAGACGATGACTTCGGCGTCGGTCTTGGCCGCGGCCATGGACAACTCCAAAGAATCGCCCACCAGGTCGGCCACATCCTGGATCGGCCCCGGCTGGTAGTTGTGCGCCAGCATGATCGCCCGGCGGCGCTCCAACCACTGTCTCACTTCCTGCTGCTGGGAGGTAAATTCCATGGTTGATCCAAAGTATATACTTGTAGGGGCGAATCTTGTATTCGCCCTCTTAACCGCGGCACAACCAGGGCGAACACAAGGTTCGCCCCTACGACCCCGGAGTCTCCCGCACCACCTGGACTCCCGGCGGCGGCGTAAAGCTGAAAAAATCGGCCCCCAGCTTCACATCCAACTTCATCTGGGAAAAAGCGAAGCGGGTCTCTTCCCCCAGGGCATTGGCAAACTCCAGTTTATCCACCAGATAAGTCTTGGGGTTGATGGTCAGGGTGAGGCGTTTCAGCTCCGCCTGCTCCTTTTTGGGGAAGAGGTCGATGACCAAACTCTCGCCCGCCTTGGGCGGCTGGTTCCAGGAGATGGTGAAATCCTTCTGGAACTGGCCGATGCCGGAGAAAAACCGCATCACCAGGTCGGAGCGCAATACCTGGTCCAGCTTATAGACCATGACCAGGGCGTCCTGGGGCATGTACATCCACACCAGGCGGCCGTCGGAGACCACTTCCTTTTTCTGCTCCGCCGGAATTTCATACTGCCACCGCATGCGGCTGGGCTTCATAAAATACATCCAGCCCGCGGCGGTGTCGGTCTGCTGCATGGCCTTGAGGCGCGACTCCTGCTGGAAGCGGGCCTGAAAGGCCCCGCTCTTGTCGTACTCGGCCTGGACCTTTTTCATCACGTCTTCGGGGTTGTCGGCCCCGGCGGCGGTTAAGGGGGCCAGCAGCAGGAGCAGCGGCAGCAGGCAGAGGAATATCTTGGTTTTCATTAGCTTTCCTTGCATGAAAAAATGACTGGGTTAAACTTATTAAATTTATCAGATACAGGGATTGACGTCAATTAAGCCGTGTCCTTGTAGGGGCGGCTCGCGAGCCGCCCCTACAAAACCCGGGATGCAGATTCCAGGGCGGCGGTTTTACCCGTTTGTCGGCGATAAAATAAAATGCCCTTGATCGAAGATTACGACTACCATTTACCGGCGGCGCTGGTGGCCCAGCATCCCCTGCCCCGCCGGGATTCCTCTCGCCTCCTGGTGCTCAAGAGGGCCACGGGTGAGATTAGCCACACCCATTTCTGGGACCTGGCTAATTGGTTAGACTCTAATGATTTGCTGGTGGTTAACGATACCCGGGTCTTTCCCGCCCGCCTCCATGGGGTGAAAGAGAGCGGCGGCCGGGTGGAGCTGCTCCTGCATCACCTGCCCCAGCCGGAGGGGAACGGCGCCGTCATGGTCCGGGCCAGCCACCGGGGACGACTGCGGCCTGGCCAGGTGCTTCATTTCGGCCCCGACTTGCAGGCCGAAATCATTGCTCTGCCCCAACCCGGGGTAGCAGAGGTGCGGTTTTTGGCGGCGGGAGGGGTATTGCAAAAGGTACTGGAGCGTGGGGAAATGCCCCTGCCGCCTTACATCCACCGCCCGGCCGGCCAGGAGGATCTAGACAGCTACCAGACCAGGTTCGCCCGGCAAACCGGAGCCGTGGCCTGCCCCACCGCGGGCCTGCATTTTACCGATGAGGTTCTCCAAGACCTGGGGCGGCGGGGGATCGAGACGGTAACCATCACCCTGCACGTGGGGCCGGGCACCTTCATGCCGGTGCGCCAGCAGGATTATACCCGGCATCAGATGCTGCCGGAATATTTCGAACTGTCCGCGGCCGCGGCGGCCCGGCTCAACCAGGCGCAGGCCCGGGGACAGCGCCTCGTGGCGGTGGGCAGCACCAGCACCCGGGTCCTGGAATACTGCGCTGCGCCCCAAGGTTTCCAGGCAGCCCGGGGCTGGTGCGACCTTTATATCTATCCCGGCTACAAATTCAAGATGGTGGACCGGCTGCTCACCAACTTCCACCTGCCCAAATCCACCCTGCTGCTGCTGGTGAGCGCCTTCGCCGGCCGGGACTTGATTAGGCGGGCTTATGCCGAGGCGGTAAAAGAGAAGTATCGGTTTTATAGTTATGGGGATTGTATGTTGATTTTGTAATTTCGAGGGGAGAAGCAAAAATGTGGCACCGGCGCCTCGCCGGTGCAGCACAGCCGAGGCGGCTGTGCCACATAAAACCCGATTTTTTCCTGGTTCCCAAGCTCCAGCTTGGGAACCCACTTTTGTGCAAAGCTCTGCTTTGCATGACTTATAAAAAGAACTTTTTGCCATATTGCACAAGTTGCCCAAGCAGAGCTTGGGCCAAAATCTGCGTTCCCAAGCAGGAGCTTGGGAACGAGGTTGGGTGAATGTTTGAATTTCATCTAAAAAAATCCTCCGGCCCGGCCGGACCCCGCCTGGGGGAGATCGTCACCTCCCGCGGCGTTGTTTCGACCCCGGTCTTCATGCCGGTGGGCACCTATGGCACGGTGAAGACCCTGACCCCGGAGGAGCTGCGGGCCATGGGCGCCGGGCTCATCCTGAGCAACATGTACCACCTCTATCTGCGTCCCGGGGTGGAGGCCGTCGCCCAATTGGGCGGCCTGCACCGGTTTATGCACTGGGACGGCCCCATCCTCACCGACTCCGGCGGCTTTCAGATCTTCAGCCTGGCGCCCTTCCGCACCATTACCGACGCCGGCGTCACCTTCCGCTCGCACCTGGACGGCTCCAGCCATTTTTTGGACCCGGAGAAAGTGGTGGCCTTACAAGAGGCCCTGGGGGTGGACATCATGATCTGCCTGGATGAGTGTCCGGGCTATCCCGCCCCGGAAGATGAGGTGCGCCGGGCCGCGGCCCGGACCCTGGCCTGGGCCCGGCGGTCTCAGGCGGCCCGGACGCATCCCGAGGCAGCCCTCTTTCCGGTGGTCCAGGGGGGCATGCTGCCGGAGCTGCGCCGGGAGCAGGCCCAGGCCCTGCGGGAACTCGATTTCGACGGCTACGCCCTGGGGGGCCTCAGCGTGGGCGAAGAAAAGGAACTCACCTGGGAGACGGTGGCCGCCACCACCCCGGAGTTGCCCGAGGGCAAGCCCCGTTATCTCATGGGGGTGGGCACCCCGGAGGATTTGGTGGCAGGGGTGGCCCTGGGGGTGGACATGTTCGACTGCGTCCTGCCCACCCGCAATGCCCGCAACGGCATGGCCTTCACCGAAACGGGCCGGGTCGTCATCAAAAACGCCGCCTACGCCCTGGACCCGGGGCCCCTGGATGAGGCCTGCGACTGCTATACCTGCCGCCATTATTCCCGGGCCTATCTGCGTCATCTCTATGTTTCCCGAGAAATTCTGGCCTTTCGCCTTTTAACCTTTCATAATTTGTATTACTATTTAAAGTTAATGGTTAAAATACGGCTGGCCATCGCGGCAGATCGGTTTGCCGCGTTTCGCCGGGAATTTTACGAAAATCGTCTCAACGGAGGTAAGAAAAGTGGATAATTGGGCATATGCCGCAGCTCAGGTGCTCCCGGGGGGGGGCGAAGGGGGCGGCTCCATGGTAAGCTTTGTGCTGCCCATGGTCTTCATGGTGGTAATTTTTTATTTTCTCCTGATCCGGCCGCAACAGAAAAAGGCCAAAGAGCACAAGGCGCTGCTGGACAACTTGAAGAAGGGCGACCGCATCATTACCAGCGGCGGCATCATCGGCACCATTATCAACATTGACGACCAGATCGTCAGTCTGGAAGTGGCCGACAAGATCCGCATCGAGTTGGGCCGTCCCTACATCGCCGGTTTTGCTCCCAAGAAGTGATGCACCTTCTCGCTCCCCGACAGGAAATCTAGGGTGCCGGAGACTGCCACGCCCCAGGGATTGATCCGGGAAATCGAACCACTCCAGGAGTTGGCCCGGGACTGGACCCGCCTTTTTCCCCAGGCGGCATCCCAAGGAGAGCACTGGCTACGCGTCCTGGGACAGGTGCGGGCCCACGTCAGCGAAGACACCTGCCGCCTGGCGGTGGTGGGCGCGGTCAAGTCCGGCAAGAGCACCATGATCAACGCCCTGGTCGCGCAAGACCTGTTGCGCCGGGGGGCCGGCATCCTCACCGCCATGATCACCCGGGTGCAGCCCGGACCGGAGCCCCGGGCGGTCCTGCAATTCAAGGACTGGGGCGAAATCAACGGCGAGATTCACCGGGCTCTCGGGCTGCTGCCCAGTTCTCGCCTGTTGGAGCGGGCCGGGCCCCTGGACCTGGAACAGCCGGAGGACCGGAAGCTCTTACACCAGGTGCTGGCCGAAGCCCAGGGCCTCGACCTGTGGCGCAATGGCAGCCTGGATCAGAATTATCTCCTCCTCAAGTCCTACCTGGAAGGCTACGACCTCGTCAAAGACCTGATGCCCGGAGAAGGGGCCTTGACCCTGACCGGCCCGGAACTGGCCCGGCACCGGGAGCTGGTGACCCGGGAGGCCACCGCGGTCTATCTCAAGGACGTACTCCTCACCATTCCCTTTCCCTGGCCGGCCCAGGGGGTGGAGCTGGGGGACTGCCAGGGGAGCGACTCTCCCATCCCCCAGCACCTGGGCCAGGTGCTGGCCTACCTGGTGAAATGCGATCTGGTCCTCTATGTCATCAGCTCCCGGGTGGGGCTGCGCCAGGCCGATTTCCAATTTCTCAGCGAGCTGCAACGCATGGGGCTGGCCCCCCATATCCTGACGCTCCTCAACCTGGACCTGGGGGAGCACACCTCTTTCCAGGAGTTGGCCCGCCTCCGGGACCGGGTGGTACAGGAGCTCAGCCCCTGGCAGCCCCAGGTGCGGCTCTACGCTTTCTCCGCCCTGAAGCTCCTCCTGGACCGTAAGCGGGCCCGGGGCGAGGCCCTGGACCCCCGGGAGGCCGCGGTCCTGCAAGTCTGGGCTCT
>Ga0315282_10001261_pt1 | contig 48385 bp, 38 predicted proteins | sample YL17G07_20_MG_FD_203693 | JGI IMG/M metagenome (GOLD analysis project Ga0315282, IMG submission 203693) | Sediment microbial communities from Yellowstone Lake, YNP, Wyoming, USA - YL17G07_20 | ecosystem: Environmental > Aquatic > Freshwater > Lake > Sediment | place: USA: Wyoming | collected...
GCGCGACTCGTAGCAGGGCGGGCCCGCGAAGAAGTCTATGTTCGGGTCCTCCATCACCTGCTGCCAGGAGTGGTCGTGCGCGCCCACCTCCATCGGCGGCTCGTGGAAGATCCCCACCAGCCGCCCCTCCCCCCGCTGCTTGGCGGCCTTGCAGCAGGCGTGGATGCGGTCCCCGATGTTCTCCATATAGCACTGCTGGAAGTCAATCACGCGCCGCCCCTGGGAGGGATCGAAGAAGTCGCCCCGCGGCGTCGCCTCCTGCTCCTTCTGCGTGGGCACGGTGGCCGACTCGAAGGTGACCGCCTTGTCCTTCCATCCCCTGCGCAGCGCCGCGACCGTCTTGTACTTCGTCCTGAGCCACTCCCGGAACGCGGTGGTGACGACCGGCGCGTAGTCCATCTGGTCCGGGCGGGGGAAGGGAATCCACTCCTGGGCCGCCCCGGCCTCGATGAAGAAGCCGATGATGCGATGGCCCAGCGGGTGCTTCCGCGCCCACTCCACGTGGGCCTTCACCTGCCGCACGCCCTCCGCCTCGAACGCGCGGGAGAAGAGCGAGTAGGCCATGGTCACCAGCCCGCCGTGACTGCGTTCGTCATAGGAATGAGAGGCCTTGCCGTCGAGGCCGCGGGCGATGTCGTCCGGATGCTCCTTCGCCCATCTTTCATCCACGCCCAAGTACATCCCCAGGATCACCAGCGTCTGGTCGTTGAACCCGAGAATCTGGCGCACGTTCTCGTCCACGGCCTTCCAGTACTCGGACTCCGGCTGGTCGAAGTGGCGGGGGTGGGTCATGAAGAAGATGCGGTGGCCGGAGTCCGCGAACTTCTTCATGTACCTGAAGTCGTGATGGATGCGGTTGCGGTAGGTGATGGTGGGGACGGCCTCTCCGTTCACGTAGAGACGCGGGAGGCCGTTGATCTTGCGGATCTCGACGCGCGGCGCCGCGGGCATGGTGTCCTCCTCAGGGCGAGATAACTCTGCACGGATCGCTCCCGTCCTGTTCGGGAAGGGGGAGGTCGTTCCTGCCCGCTCTTGCCCGAACCGAAGAAGGCGATTAAGATAGCGGCGGAACTCCCGCGATGGTCTATGGACTGATCTCCGATATCCACGCCAACCTGGAAGCGCTGGAGGCCGCGCTGGCCGAGCTGTCCGGCGTCGAGGCCTACCTCTGCCTGGGCGACATCGTCGGCTACGGGCCCGACCCCTCGGCCTGCCTCGCGCGGGTGCGCGCGCTGCCGGGGCTGGTGTGCATCGTGGGGAATCACGACCTCGCGGCCGTCGGCGCCTACGACCTCGACTGGTTCAACCCCTACGCCCGCCATGCCGTCGAGTGGACGGCCGCCCAACTCTCCCCCGAGGAAACCGACTACCTCCGCGCGCTGCCGGACAAGGAGGAGGTGGCCGGCACCGTGCTGGTGCACGGGTCCCTGCCCCAGCCCGAGTTGATGAACTACATCACCACCCCCGAGGACGCGCTGGAGTGCTTCGACGCCTTCGGGGGAGCGCTCTGCTTCATCGGGCACACGCACCTCACCGAGTACTATCACCGCGCGGAAACGGTGCGCGCCTGCCGTCGGGTGGGCCTCTTCCGCGGCGGCCGCCTCGAGCTTCAGCGCGACCGGCGCTACCTCATCAACCCCGGCTCTGTCGGCCAGCCGCGGGACGGCAATCCGCGCGCCAGCTTTGGGATCTACGACACGACGGCCAGGACGGTCGAGATCAGGCGCGTGGCCTACGATCTGCCGACCGTGCAGAAGAAGATGAACGAGGCGGGCCTGCCGCGGTATCTCAGCGAACGGCTGCGGCGAGGGGTGTAGCCGAGGTTCACCGCAGGAAGAGCGCGAGAACCGCGTAGCCCAGCGGCGCACAGAACAGCAGGCTGTCGAACCTGTCCAGCACGCCTCCATGCCCCGGCAGCAGCGTCCCCGAGTCCTTCACTCCCGCCCGCCGCTTGAGCAGCGACTCGAACAGGTCCCCCACCTGCCCGCCCACGCCCAGCACGGCCCCCAACGCGAGGCCCTGCCCCACCGTGAGCCCCAGCGTTATCCCCAGTCCCGCCGTCCACGCCATTGCCGCCACGAGTCCGGCGATAGCGCCCTCCACGGTCTTGCCGGGGCTGATCTTCGGCGCCAGCTTGTGCCGTCCGATGGCCCGGCCCACCAGGTAGGCCGCGGTGTCCATGACCCAGCAGCAGGCGATCACTAGGAACACCCAGCCCGCACCCGCGGGGAGCCAGTGAGGCAGGGGGCGCAGGGCCTCGAGGCCGCGGAGTTGGAGCAGATACCCGAAGAGGAAGGGGACGTAGGCCCAGCCGACTGTCACCGCGGCGACCTGACGGAGGAGCGTATGGACGCGTTCCCGCCGCTTTCGCGCCAGCCAGGAGGCGAGTTGGCCGAGTGCGACCAGGAGCGCGATCCCCAGGCCGGTGTAGTGGTAGGTACCGTGCGGCGCGACCCTCGCCCCTACCACGAGCGCCGCCGCGCCGAGGTAGCCGAACCCGGCGATGAACCGGTCCTCTACCTTCGTCAGCCCGTAGAACTCGTGTACCCCCAGCAGCGCGAGCAGCGCGACCGCGGCCGCCAGGTACCACCCGCCGAAGTAGATCACCAGCAGCGCCAGCGGTATCCCCACCAGCGCCGTCAGCGCCCGCTGTCCCAGCCTTCCTCCCCTCGCCGCGGTGGACATGCCCGCACACTTCCCCCCGGCCCGGGGGCTCTCCTGCAAACACCAGGGGCGGCCCCGCGGGCCGCCCCTGGCAGAACTGCACGGATCCGCAACCCCCTAAGCCGCTCCGCCGCTCTCCTCGTTCTCCGCGGTGAGGCCCTCCAGCGAGTAGTGAAAGGCGATGACCTCCTCCGGGGTGATGGCACCCATGCTGGAGAAGCGGCGCAGCTCGTCCTCGCTCACCCGCACCTCGCTGTGCTGCAAGACGGTCGGGTCCCAGTGGTTCTCCTGCACGAGTTGCTCGCCCACCCGCTTGCACCGCCCGCAGCGGAAGCGAACGTAGACGTAGCTGGGACCGGACGCGCTCAGGTACAGCCCGGTCTGAATGACGTCTTTCCGGAAGATGCGGTGACCGCAGTTGCAGCGGATAATGGTCTTGTTAATGGCCGTCTACCCCTGCTGCCAATCTCGGAAACCCCTGCGCGGGATCTCGATCTCGAACTCCGGGTTAGGCCGTGCCCTCTACGGCCCCACCAGTAATACTTTTTCGCCGGGAGGCCTCGCCCTCCTGCGTCCCATCTGCCGATTCTTGTCCACCCCCGCGCACCCGCGGTCAGACGATGCTGACTTCCCGCTCCCCCGCCTCGATGCGCCCCAGCCGGAAGACCGTCTCTCCGCGCGCGGTAAGCCCTTCGGTGGCCGCTCCGGCCACCGACTCCTCCACCACCAGGACGAACCCGATGCCCATGTTGAAGGTGTGGTACATCTCCTCGTCCGGCACCCGCCCCAGGTCCTGGATCACGTCGAAAATCGCCGGCGCCTTCCAACTCCCCCGCTCCACCACCGCCCGGCAGCCCTCGGGCAGGCACCGCACCAGGTTGTCCGGCAGCCCGCCGCCGGTGATGTGCGCCATGCCCCGCACTTCGATTCCCTCCAGCAGCGGCAGCACCGCGGGTGCGTAGCAGCGATGCACCCGCAGCAGCTCCTCGCCGAGGGTGAGGCCGAGCTGCGGAACGTGCTGGTCTACAGGCAGGCCCGCGATCTCGAAGAACAGCTTGCGCGCCAGCGAGTAGCCGTTGGTGTGCAGGCCGTTCGAGGCCAGCCCCAGCAGCACGTCGCCCGGCCGGATACCCTCCCCTGTCACCATCTTCCCCCGCGTCACCACCCCGGTGATGAACCCCACCAGGTCGTACTGCCCCTCCTGATACGTGCCCGGCATCTCCGCGATCTCGCCCCCGATCAGCGCACACCCCGCCTTCCGGCATCCCTCCGCCAGCCCCGCGATGAGCTGCTCGATCAGCGCCTCGGACAGCTTCGACGCCGCGATGTAGTCCATGAAGAACAGCGGCCGCGCCCCCTGCACCAGAATGTCGTTCACGCAGTGATTGACGATGTCCTCACCCACCGTGTCGTGGCGGTTCATCATCCCCGCCACCATCACCTTCGTCCCCACGCTGTCCGTGCTGCTGCACAGCAAGGCGTTCGGCCCCACCTCCGCGAGCGAGTACATCGCCCCGAAGCTGCCCACGTCCGTCGCCACCTGCCGCGAGAAGGTGCTGCGGATCACCGGCTTCGCCCGCTCCAGCGCCCGCGCCTTCAGGGCGATGTCAACGCCCGCGTCCTTGTAGGTGATCGGGTGCGTCGCGGTTACGTGGTTTCCTCGCCGAGACGACACGCCGGCTCCTCCAGATCGAGCTTGCTTAACTTCACGTCCGGCGGGATGGGGATGGGGTACTCGCCGGTGAAGCAGGCCAGACAGAGCTGGTCCTCTCCCATCCGCAAGGCCTTCAGGAACCCCGGAATGGTCTGGTAGCACAGGGTGTCGGCCCCGATCTCCCGCCGAATCTCCTCCACCGAGGTGAGTCGCGCGGCGATCAGGTCGGAGCGGTTGCTGGTGTCCACCCCGTAGTAGCAGGGCCAGCAGTACGGCGGCGCGGTGATGCGCACGTGCACTTCCTTCGCCCCCGCGTCCCGGATCAGTCTGATGACCCCGCGCTTGGTGGTGCCCCGCACGATGGAGTCGTCCACCATCACCACCCGCTTCCCTTCCAGGGCCTCCCGCAGCGGATTGAGCTTGATCCGCACCCCCATCTCCCGCAGCCGCTGATCGGGCTGGATGAAGGTGCGCGGGATGTAGCGGTTGCGGATCAGCCCCTCGCCAAAGGGAATGCCGGAGCGCTCCGCATACCCGATGGCCGCCGGCCACCCCGTGTCCGGGACCGGCATCACCACATCCGCGTCGGCCGGGCAGTCCTCCGCCAACTGCATCCCCAGACGCTTGCGCACTTCGTGTACCAGATGCCCGCCGATGGTGCTGTCCGGGCGCGCCATGTAGATGTACTCGAAGACGCAGAAGGCGCGCACCGCCGGCGCCATCGCCTGCCGCGCGCGCACCCCCTCCGCCCCCGCGATCACTATCTCCCCCGGCTGCACCTCCCGCGCGAACTCCGCCCCGATCACGCTCAGCGCGCAGGACTCGGAGGCGAACACCGTGGCCTTGCCGTTCACCGTGCCCAGGCACAGCGGGCGCACCCCCGACGGATCGCGCACCGCGATCACCTCGTTTTCCGTCAGCAGGGTGAGGGAGTAGGCCCCTCGCCATCGCGGCATGCAGGCCACGATGCCCTCCTCCAGGCTGCCCAGGTGGTTCGCCTCCCGCACCACCATGCGCACCATCACCTCACTGTCGCTGGTGGCCTCCAGGTGCTCGCCCTCGGCCTCCAGCTCGTGCCGCAGCTCCCGCGCGTTGATCAGGTTGCCGTTGTGCGCCAAGGCCACCTGGCCCCCCCGCCACTCCATCACCATCGGCTGCGCGTTCGCAATCACGCTCGATCCGGTGGTGGAGTAGCGGGTGTGGCCGATGGCGAGATCGCCCTTCAGCCGGTGGAGCGTCTCCTCGTCAAATACCTGCGAGACGAGGCCCATCTCTCGATAGCAGGAAATATGGGCGCCGTCAGATACCGCGATCCCTGCGCTCTCCTGACCCCGGTGCTGCAACGCAAACAGCCCGAAATAGGTCAAGCGAGATACGTCTTCCCCGGGTCCGTAGATCCCGAATACACCACACGCCTCGCGCGCCTCCGGGCGCGCGAACCGCGACCAATGCCCCTTCATTGCCTCTCTCTTACGCAGCGGAGGGTTCACCCCTCCCCTCTCCTGACTACTCTCCCCCACGCCGGGAATCCTGCCCCCAACCAACACCACGCATCACTCGCCCACCGGCCTTTGCCTCAACACTCGACGGTCTTCAGCAGGCCGTTTCGACTCCTCGCCTCTCGCCTCTTCGCCTCTTCGATGCCCTAGAGCAGCTCCCGCAGCGCATTGCGCCACCTCCGCTCCATCCCCGCCACGGGGCGGGAGATGAGCGCCTTCCCCTCCGCCGCAATCTCCAGCGTCTCGCCGCCAACCGTGCCCAGCACCACCGCCGGCACGCCCGCCCCCTTCGCCATCTCCTGAATGCGGCCCGCGTTCTCCGTGCTCGCCGAAAGCACGATCCGTGACGGCGACTCGCCGAACAACCGCGCGTCCGGCCGCAGCCCGGCCTCGCTCTTCGGCAAGGTCACCGCCGCGCCGAGCCGCCCCTGCAAGCAGCTCTCCGCCAAGCACACCGCCAGCCCGCCATCCGAGCAGTCGTGCGCCGAAGCGGCCAGCCCCGCCCGCACCGCCGCCAGGCACACCCCCTGCACCGCCCGCTCCCGTGCCAGGTCCAGCGCGGGCGGCTTGCCCGTCACTTCCCCGTGAATCCGCGCCAGGTACTCCGTCCCCCCCAGGTCCTCGTGCGTCTCCCCCAGCAGCAGGATCACATCTCCCGCCTGCTTGAACGCGGCCGTCGCGTGGCGGCGCACGTCGTCGAGCACCCCCACCACGCCCAGCACCGGCGTCGGGTAGACGACCGACCCCGGCGTCTCATTGTAGAAGCTGACGTTGCCGCTCACCACCGGCAGGCCCATCGCCCGGCATCCGTCCGCGATCCCCTGCACGCACCGCGTGAACTGCCAGAACCGATCCGGTTTCTCCGGGTTGCCGAAGTTCAGACAGTCCGTCACTCCCGCCGGCTCCGCCCCCGCGCACACCAGGTTGCGCGTCGCCTCCGCCAGCACCAACTGCGCGCCCGCGTACGGATCGAGGTAGCAGTACCGCCCATTGCCGTCCGTCGTGAGGCCGATCCCCTGCTTGTACCCCTTGAGCTGCAGCACCGCCGCGTCCGCGCCGGGCGCGACCACCGTGTTGGTCTGCACCATGTGGTCGTACTGGTGAAACACCCACTCCGCGCTCGCAATGTTCGGGCTCGCCAGCAGCGCGTCGAGCACCCAGTTCATGTCCGCCGGCAGGGCCAGGTCCGAGAGGTCCGCCGCCTGCACTTCGCGGTAATACTCGGGCTCCTCCGTGGGCAGCGTGTACGTCGGCGGATCGGCCAAGGTCTGCGCGGGAACGGCCGCCTTGACCTCGCCGTGCTGGAGGATGCGCAGCATCCCGTCCCCCGTCACGTGGCCCACCACCACCGCGTTCACGTCCCACTTCTTGAAGATCGCGATGACCTCGTCCTCCCGGCCCTTCTCCGCCACCAGGAGCATCCGCTCCTGCGACTCGGACATCATGATCTCCCACGCCTCCATATCCCGCTCGCGCAGGGGTACCTTGTCCAGGTCCACGTCCATCCCATGCCCGCCCGCCGCCGACATCTCGCAGGTAGTGCACGTGATCCCCGCCGCCCCCATGTCCTTCAGGCCCACCACCGCCCCTGTCCCCAAGGCCTCCAGGCACGCCTCGATCAAACACTTCTCGGTAAAGGGATCGCCGACTTGCACCGTCGGTCGCTTCTCTTCGCCCGCCGCGAATTCGTGGCTGGCCAGAATGCTCGCGCCCCCGATCCCGTCCCGGCCCGTGGAGTTGCCCACCACCAGCACGGGGTTGCCTACCCCGGTCGCCCGGCTGGTGGCGATCTTCTCCGTCTCCACCACCCCCACGGCCATCACGTTCACCAGGCAGTTGCCCTTGTACGGCTCCTCGAAGCGCAGCTCGCCCCCCACTGTCGGCACGCCCAGGCAGTTGCCGTAGAACGAGATCCCGTTGACCACGCCCTTCAGCAGGTACTTCGCCCGCGGGTCGCTCAGCTCGCCGAAGCGCAGCGGATCGAGCACCGCGATGGGCCGCGCCCCCATGGTGAAGATGTCGCGGATGATCCCGCCTACCCCCGTCGCCGCGCCCTGGAACGGCTCCACCTGCGAGGGATGGTTGTGCGATTCCATCTTGAAGAGTACGGTCAGGCCGGGCGTGACCTCGATCCCGCCCGCGTCCTCGCCCTCCGCGCGGCTCGCGTACTTCCCCTCCTTCGGGAACAGGCGCAACAGCGGCCGGCTCCGCGGATAGCCGCAGTGCTCCGACCACTCCACCGAAAACATCGCCAGCTCGGTCGGGCTCGGCTCTCTCCCCAGCGCCTTCAGCACGCGCTGGTATTCATCATCACTCAACCCCAACTCACGCCACACGCGTGGTTCGATCGCCATGGTTGCTCCCGAGCCCCTCCGGCCGTTTCGACTCTTCGCCTCTTCGCCTCTTCGCCTATCGCCCTAGTAAACTCTCCCACACCAACCGCCCGTCCGCCGACCCGAGGATCGGATCGCTGCACCGTTCCGGATGGGGCATCATCCCCAGCACGTTCCGGCCCGCATTGCAGATCCCGGCAATGCTGTCGAGGGACCCGTTCGGATTGCCCTCCGGCGTCAACTCCCCCTTCTCGTCACAGTACCGGAAGATGATCCGATCATGAGCGCGCAGCTCCGCCAGGGTCGCCTCGTCGCAGTAGTACTGCCCTTCGCCGTGCGCGATCGGGAGGCGCAGCACCTGCCCCTTGGTCATCGCGCGGGAGAAGACCGTGTTCGTGGACTCCACCCGCACCGTGAGGTACCGGCAGATGAATGACTGCGCCGCGTTGCGCAGCATCGCCCCCGGCAGCAGCCCCGCCTCCAGCAGGATCTGGAACCCGTTGCAGATTCCGATCACCAGCCCGCCCTTGCTCGCGAAGTCCGTCACCGCGTTCATCACCGGCGAGAAGCGGGCCACCGCGCCGGTGCGCAGGTAGTCCCCGTAGCTGAACCCGCCCGGGATGATGACGCAGTCGTAGCCCTTGACTTCGGTCTCCTGGTGCCAGATGTAGTTCACCGGCTGCCCCATCACGTCGTGCAGCGCGTGCCACGCGTCCGTGTCGCAGTTCGAGCCGGGGAAAATCACCACGCCGAAGCGCATCTTGGTGGCGACGGCCATAGCTTCAATCCTCGATCTGGATGCGGTAATCTTCGATGACGGGGTTCGCCAGGAGCTTCTGGCACATTTCTTCCAGTTGGCCCGCGGCGGTGGCGTCCACCTCCATCTCCAGATACTTGCCCATGCGGAGGTTTTCGACGCCGGTGTAGCCGAGGTTGTGGAGAGCGTTCCGGATGGTCTGTCCCTGTGCGTCCATAATCGTCTTCTTGGGAGTGATGATCACCCGCGCCTTGGCCATATCTTCTCTCCTGGTAGTTCCGTCCCTACGCCGCCAGCCGGTCCTTGTGGACTCTCGCCGCAGAGGCGAGGCCCCCTCTCGCCTTTTCGCCTCTTCGACTCCTCGCCTCTTCGCCCGGCCATGTTTCGTCGGCCCTCCACGCTTCCCCTTGTGATGGAAAAACTGCGCGCGCGGCAGAGGAGAAAGCTGGGTATAGGTGGTAGAAACATACTCTGAAGTTCCTCCGTCGCCGAGGGGCTGGAGGCCCGACGAATCCATTGGTTCCCCATCGGGACCGCAGGGCGCGCGGCACCGCGCGCCCGAGCCGGGCCGGCACCGCCGTGGAGGCGTTGGTCGGGATGTCTAGCTGTCCGAAGTGCAAGACGCTCAACGATGAGGCCGCAACCCGCTGCCGGGCCTGCAATGCCGTCATGCCGGTGCGACTGGGGACGGCGTCCGCAACGCTCTACGAGCGGGAGGGCCTCCAGGCCGGCCTCACCGCCCTCACCTGCCGGAGATGCGGCGCCACTAATCCATATACCCGCTTCAAATGCGAGAAATGCGGCGTCTCCCTCACCCAGTACAAGCCCCCCTCCCTCCTGGACCGCGCCTGGATCTTCGTCGGCCTGGGCCTCCTCGCCGCCCTGCTCCTCACGCTCCTCCTGCGCGCGCTGTAGCCCCGTCTCGCCCCGCGCGCCTCTGCTTCGATACTCGCGGCGCTTCCATGTTTAGCCCCCGCGAATGACGGGTAACTTGCCGCCGAAGGGCGGGAGCGACCGCTTTCGCTCGCCCTTCTGGTTGTGCCTTCTGAGTTACCCTGCAGAGCAGTGCCCGGGAACAGCTGTCCCACGCGCGCCGGCCGGGACATTCGTGCCCCGACGCGCGTCTCACTGCGGACACACTACTAGCAGGAGGCAGTACCATGCGACGCTGGTTGGTACTCGTCGGCGCCGGACTCTGGTTGCTCGCACTCGCCGCAACCCTCACCGCTTCCGCCTCACCTCCCGTAGAGCTGTCGCGCAGTCGCTACGGAACCATGTGGTGGTCCACGCCGTCATCCGTGAACCCCAGCGATGGTTCTATCTGGCTAGGGGAGGGCCCAACCATCACGCACATGTCGGCCGAGGGAGTGCTGTGGTGGCGTTCGGAAACCCTTCACTCCGGCGTCGGTTCCGTAGTCGTGAACCCGGCGGACGGTTCCTGTTGGGCGACGGACGGATGGGGCACCCGACTCCTGCATTACTCTTCGGAGGGGGTTCGGTTGGCAGCGGTGGCCGACTACCGCACCGACGACCTCTCCCCCAGTTCCGCCGACGGGTCGCTTTGGGGCATTCAGCTGGTTTGGGAGTCTGGACAGGGGTATCTCAAGTACCTCGCGCACGTAGATGGCGCGGGGACCCAGCTGTTCCGCTCCACCTGGAAGACTTCCTGTGTGGCCGTTGCCGGAGACGGCTCAGCCTGGGGAGTTGACTCGGCCACCCACGACGCGGTGCATGTCGCCGCCGACGGGACCGAACTGGGCCGCCTCCCCGGGGTATACACGATCTACGCCCTCGACCCTGATGATTCGACCCTGTGGGCCTCGGGCGACGCCGGCCTCACGCATATGACCAGTACCGGAACCGTCTTGGCGCAGATCGCTCCTCTGGGGACACAAGTTACGGTGGTTCCCTCCCAAGGTACCGCGTGGGTGACGTATCAGAACCCCCACGTCTTTGCGGCTCCCGCGCCCGCCGGAGCTCGCAGCCCTTACGATCCCTTTGTGGTGCATTATGCCTCCGGTGGCAGCGAATTACACAGCTATGGCGACAATACCAACTTCAAGGCCCTCGATCGCGGAGATGGGTCCGTCTGGCTCACGTTCGCGAACGGGGACTTCGTTCACGTCTCCTCCTCCGACCAGGAACTCAAGCACCTTCCAACCTTCAATTCCATCGTCGGTCTCAATCCAAGCGACCATACGCTCTGGGTGGAGGCCGGGGTAACGGAACGACACCTGATGCTGCAGCACATCACGGCCGACGGAACCGTGTTGTGGCAGGATCGAATCGTCGGACTAAGCCAGTTTCCAGGCTCTAGCTTCTGGGCGGATCCCCAGGACGGCTCCTGCTGGGTGAGCGACCTTTACACCAGTCCTTTCTACTGGGAGTTCGTGCACCTCTCCGAGCAAGGGGCGGAACTGGGACGGCGCACCTTGCCGGACGACTCTCGCGTCCCCACCGCGATGTGCATTAGCCCCAAGGATGGCACCTGGTGGGTGATCGCGAGTGAGACCTCCAGCAGTCCCCGCCGCCTCCTGCACCTCTCCGCCAGTGGGACGGAGTTGGGGCGCCATGATGGGGTGGGAACGTTGCTCCCGTCAATCCAGCCGATGGCTCCGTGTGGACCGGGGAGCCCACCTCCACCACCGACGGCGGCACCAACGGGATTGTCCTCAGGACCCACCTCCACCACTTCGCCGCCGACGGCGGCCTGCTCTGGGGGGGGGATAGCCTCGGATGGGCTTCCGCCTTCGCCCTCGACCCCAGCGATGGATCGCTGTGGATTCCGACCGATAGCGTCGGTGGTTCCAGCGTCGTTTCTTTGCAGCGACTCTCTCCCACCGGGGCGCTGCTCGGCACCTACCCGCGCCCCGATCTGTTCGCTACGAACGAAGTGCTTGGGATGGCCGTCAATCCGACCGATGGCTCGGTGTACACCACTGCGGCGATCACGGGGGTCAGTTCGAACGTGGCCCGCATGAACCAAGATGGCACCATCCAGTGGACCAACACCGACTTCATCACGGCCTCGAACCTGGTGCTCGACCAACGCGATGCCTCCCTGTGGGTGACTGACGCGGGAGACCCATACACGGTCCCCATCGGCGAGGGAAGCGCCCTCGTTCACCTAGCGGCCGACGGGACGGAGGTATGGCGGAGCGAATCCTACGCCCCTGCAAGCATGGCCCTCGATCCCCTTGATGGCAGTGTCTGGTTCACCGATCGGCTGACCGATTCCAGCCGGCAGATCGTGCACTCGGGCCGGCCTCCGATCTTTGAGGACGTGCCCTGGCGCAACTGGGCCAGCGGCGCCATCACCGCCTGCGCCCGCGCCGGCATCGTCTCCGGCTATCCCGACGGCCTCTACCACCCCGAGATCGTCGTCACCCGCGACCAGATGGCCGTCTTCGTCGCCCGCGCCCTCGCGGGCGGTGATGCCGCCGTCCCCACCGGCCCCGCCACCCCCACCTTCCCTGACGTCCCCGCCACCGGAGACGGCTCCTGGGCCTACAAGTACGTCGAGTACTGTGTGAGCCAGGGCCTCGTCGGCGGCTATCCCGACGGCAACTACTGGCCGCTGATCCACCTCGACCGCGGCCAGATGGCCGTCTTCATCGCCCGCGCCATGGTCGGAGGCGAGGGCAATGTCCCGCCTCCACCCGGGGTCGCCTCATTCGCCGACGTCCCCGTCGGCTTCTGGGCCTTCCCTCACGTCGAGTACCTCGCCTCCCAGGACATCGTCCATGGCTATGGGGACGGCCTCTACCATCCCGAGTACCTCTGCACCCGCGACCAAATGGCCGCCTTCATCGCGCGGGCCTTCCATCTGAGTCCGTAGGGACGTGATTCATCACGCCCTGGACCGTTCGCAGGTGAATGCCCCCCCCGCCCGGTTCGGCACCGCCGAACGGGGCGGCACTCCCTTTCTGGCCGGCGGAAACGACTCACCCGCTATCCCCTACTAACCATCCTGCCTTTCGCCTTCTTCATGTTACCTCTTCCTTCGTGTCTTCGTGCCTTCTTAGTGCTCTTCGTGTTGCACCACCGGCCAATCAATCGCACGCCTCCCCTCCCCGTCCAGGTCACAAAACCCCCTTTCCCCCGCGAATCAGATTCGCGCCCCTGCGCGCACCGAGCCGCTTCCCTGCGCGCGGGGACAAACAGGAAACGCCCTACGTTGGCCGACAATGCCCCCAAACGGACGCTGGCCGGAAGGGCAGAAAATCGCGTTCGCGGCCCCGCGAATCAGATTCTCATCGCAACACGCATATTGACATCCTGCCCCAAATGCCGTATAAAACAAGTGTTCTTTTTCCAACCGCTCCTACGAAAAACGATAAAACGGTGACTAGCCAAGCGACAATGGAAAGTGGCACAGGTCAGTGGGGCGGGTCTCCGACCCGCCGCTCCCGCCCCGGCCGCACCCATAGCCACCGACTGACCGCGGGCCGATCCGCGCGCCTCGCCCCTCGGCCGTTCACTCTCGACTTCCAGCACCGCGCAGCAGTGCGACCTGCTAAGCAGTGCGATCGACTCTCTACTCTCTCGGCGGCGCAGCCGCCGACCCCCTCCCTCTTCGTGTCGGAGCTTTCCCTGACCCTGAGCTTCGCGAAGGGGAACGGGTGCCTCCGGAGCCTGTCCCGAGCGGGAGCGAGGGATGCTCTTCGTGTTGAGATGGCGCGCGTCCCCGCCATTTCCGACCTTTTCCGACTCTTGCCGACACCTTTCCGATCCGTTTCCGATCCGATTTTGCCCCACAGCCCCCTTCACGTGCCTCACAGCCCAAAATCGGCTCTCTTGCCTGCCGAAAATCACGAAAACGCGTTTTTCGGCAACTTTCGGCAAACCGCGGAAGCCGGGCCCTCCCGCCTCCTACCATCCCCACGCCGTGCCTGCGGCCGTGGCCTTGGCCTTTCACTCTCAGATACCAACTCTCAAATCTCACTCCGGCCGTCCCTCCCGATTCTCGATTCCCGATTCCCTACGGAGGTCCCCATGACCGAACGCGCTGATTCCCTCCTCGACCTCTACCGCGGCCTTCGCGTCGCCGATGTGTCGGACGGGATGGATGCCGTCGGCCGCCCGGATGTGGGGCTGGTGGACCGCGCGATCCGCCCCATCTGGTTGGGGGCCCTGGCCTTCGGCCGCGCGGTGACCGCCCGCTACGTCGCCACCAACCTCGTCGTGCCCCAGATGCCCGCGGAGGAGTACGGCGACTACGCCGGCCGCTGGTACGCGGAGAAGTGCCAGTATCCCTTCATGGACCTCCTCCGGCCCGGCAACTTCCTCGTGCTCGACCTCAGCGGCCTGGAGGTCGGCCTGTGGGGCTCGAACGTTGGCCTGCGTGCGGTGGCCAGCGGTGTGGCCGGGGTGGCCATTGACGGCGGCTGCCGGGACACCGCGGAGGTGGCCCTCCAGCGCTGCGCGGTGTGGACCCGCTATCGCGCCCGCACCACCGTTATCGGCCGCCTCGAGTTCGAGTCCCTCAATCAGGTGGTGAACCTGGGGGGAGTGAAGGTGGCGCCGGGCGACATGGTGGTAGGCGACGACGACGGCGTCATCGTCGTGCCCGCGGAGGTGGCCGAGGAAGTGGCGCGCTGGGCGCGGGGCGAGCTGAACGCGGACAAGCGCGGCCGCCGCGCGCTGTACGAGAAGCTAGGCCGCGACCTGGACGAAACGGTGAAGTGACATGGAGACTCGACTCTCAGCTCTCGATCCTCATCCGGCGCGGCTCAGCACTGCGAAGCAGTGCGACTCGCCTCCTCGCCTTCTGACCTTTCGTCTTCTTGACCCCTTTGTGTCGGAGCTTGCCCTGAGCGCAGCGAACGGGTGCCTCCTTCGTGCCCTTTGTGTTGAAACGCGAAACTTACCCCTCGACGAAACGGTGACCTGATATGCAGCTCATGCGCGGCGGCCACTTCACCGAGATCATCGCGATCCGCCTCGACCAGGGCGAGGACGTCCTCGCCTCGGTCGAGCGCGTCGCACGGGAGACCGGGTGCCACACCGGCGTCGTCCTCTCCGGCATCGGCACCCTGGATCGGGCGCGCCTCCATCACATCACCCACACCGGCTATCCCTCCGTGGACGAGTTCGTCACGTACGAGGGGCCGATCGAGCTGCTGAGCGTGCAGGGAATCATCGCCGACTACACCGCCCACCTGCACACCTGCATCTCTATCAAAGAGCAGACCTACATGGGGCATCTCGAGCCGGGATGTCGGGTACTCTATCTCGCAGAGATCGCCCTCGGCGTCCTGGAGGGAATGTCCCTGCACCGGGTCGCGCACCCGGAGACGGGAATCAAGCAGTTGCGCCGGGTGGAGCCATGACCGGAAGGCGTGGGCTGACAATCGTCCTCCTCACCCTCACCTTTGCGCTCTCCGCGCACCTCGCGGCCGCGGCCCGGGCCCCGCAGGCCTTCGATGCCCCCCGCGCCTATCGTGACCTCGAGAAACAGTGCGCCTTCGGCCCCCGCGTCCCCGGCACGGCCGCGCACCGGAAGACCGCGGACTGGCTCGTCTCCCAACTCAAGCCCCTGGCCGCGACCGTGACGCGGCAGCACTTCACTGTCACCGTGCGGGAGAAGCGGCTCGCCCTCACCAACATCATCGCCACCTTCAACCCCAAGGGCAAGGGGCACGCCCTCTTCTGCGCCCACTGGGACAGCCGTCCCACCGCCGACCAAGACCCCGATCCGGCGCTGCGCTTCCGGCCCATCGCCGGCGCCAACGACGGCGCCTCCGGGGTGGCCGTGCTGCTGGAGATCGCCCGCGCGCTCAAGGCCCATCCGCCGGCCCAGAAGGTGACCCTCGTGCTCTTCGACGGCGAGGACTACGGGCCGGGCATTGACGCGATGTTCCTCGGCTCGCGCTACTTCGCGGAGAACTACCGGGGCGCGCCCCCGGACTGGGCCGTGCTCCTCGACATGGTCGGCGACAAGGACCTGCGGATCCCGCAGGAAGCCAACTCCCGCAGCCGCGCGCCCAAGGTGGTATCCGCGGTCTGGCACGCGGCCGCCCAGGTCGGCGCGGCCGCGTTCGTCCCCGAGGTCGGCGACCCTATCATGGACGATCATCTCCAACTGCTGAACCGCGGGATCCAATGCATAGACGTGATTGACTTCACCTACCCCTACTGGCACACCCTAGCCGATACCGCTGATAAATGCTCGCCTGCCTCCCTGGGACAGGTAGGTCGGACCCTCTTGCAGGCCCTCGCGGAGGGCGGCCCCGGTTCGCCGGCCCTCAAGCCGGTGTGCTGCCCACCTGGCGCACGGTGACGAACTGCCCCGTGTACGTGGACTCCTTGGCTGCCAGACAAGCATAAATGCTCTGCAGTCCATGCCAGATGGTTGATTGAGGAGTATCTTTCCCCTTGATGACGTCGAGGAAGTTCCGCACCAGGGCGTAGTCCCCCAGCGCGTGGCTGTTCCCGGTCACCGTCGCCACGTCGGTGAAGGGCGCGTGGTGCCGCACCCGCCGCACCTCGTTCTTGTACCAGTCCAGTTGCAGCGTGCCGTGGTAGCCGCTGTAGATGTGGTGCCTCGCCCCCGCGTCCCGTCGCGTGTAGCACACCTGGGTATAGAACCCGTGCGCCCCGGAGGCGAACTCCATCAGGATGCTGGAGGAGTCCTCGTTCATCCCCGTCTCCGGCGTCCCGACGTCCACGCTGAAGAGGCAGAGGTGGTCGGTCATGGGATCGAACACTCCCCCCTCGCCCGGGTCGGACCCATTCCGCCGGCGGTTCTCCGGGCTCTCCAGACAGGTCCGCCTCTCGTCACACTGCGAGCAGCGCAGGCCGGACGGCTTCTTCCCCCCGAACACCCGGCCGTAGGAGGCGAGGGCCGCGACCTTGGTGATGGTCGAGCCCATCAGGTGCATCATGCAGTCCAGGTCGTGGGTGGCCTTCTGCGTGAACAGGCCCTGGGTGTGCTTGTAGCTCTGGTACGTGAACATGTCGAAGAAGCACGTGCCATAGGGGATGTAGTTCGTCGCCAGCACGTGCTCGGGGTGGCCGATGGCCCCCTCCTGTATGTACTGGTGGGTGAGGGTGCACAGGGGCGCGGCCCGCATGGGGAAGCTCACCACCACCTGGCACCGGGAGTTCTCGAAGGCCCGCTCCACGGCCAGATTCTGCTCCATGCTCACCGCTACCGGCTTCTCCAGGAAGAGCGGGAGGTCGTACTTCGCCGCCTCGATGGCCTGCTCCGCGTGCAAGTAGTCCAGGCTCCCGATCATCAGACAGTCCAGCTTGGCCTGCCGCACCATCTCCCCGAGGCTGGCGTAGAACGTCACCCGGTCCTGCTCCTCCGGGCGCAGGCGAAGCTCCCGCACCCGCGCCTCGTTCGGGTCCACCACTCCGACGAGTTCCACCTCTGGGGCGATGTCCTGGAAGCGTGTCCTGTTGCCGTTCGAGCGTGCGCCGAAGCCGACGATACCGAGACGGATCATACCTCTGTACTCCTGTCTTGAACTGGGGGGAGGCGATGGCACAGCTTCCCAACCCCCTCCATTATGCCAGGCCCGAGCGTGCCGGTCACGGTAGCGGCAGTGCGCAATTCTGTAGATTCCGACCAGAACGGGCCGGCCTGGGGAGAGCTACACGTGCGTCTTGAACCAGTCTATCTCCCGGTTCAAGGTGTCGCACATGAACCGCGGCTGCGAGGCGCCGAACCCGTGCGCGCCGGAGGGATAGCGCACGAAGGTCGTCTCCACGCCGCGGCGCTTCAACATCACGAACAGCATCTCCGAGTTGCTGATCGGCACCCGCCAGTCGTCCTCCGCGTGGAGCAGCAGCAGCGGCGCGGTGATCTTCGGCCCGTTCGTCGTGGGCGAGCTGCGCCGGTAGCGCTCCGGCCGCTCCCACGGCCCGCCGCCAAACTCCCGCTCCATCCACAGGGGGATGTCAGTGCCGAAGTACTGCGCGCACAGGTCAGTCACCGCGCAGGTGGCCACCCCGGCCTTGAACCGGTCGCACGCCCCCAGCAGCCACGTCGTCATGAACCCGCCGTACGACCCTCCCAACACACCGAGGCGGCTCTTGTCCACATAGCCCTGCTTGATCACGTGGTCCATCGCCGCGAGGTAGTCGCGGGAGTCCTCCAGCCCCCACTTCCCTATCGCCGCCTCCGCGAACTTCAGCCCATAGCTGGTCGAGCCGCGGGGGTTCGCATAGACCACGACGTACCCATGGGCCGCGAGCACCTGCGCGTCCGGCTTCCAACTGTAGGAGTAGTTGCCATAGGGCCCGCCGTGAACTTGCAGCAGCAAGGGGTACTTCTTGTTGGCGCGGAAGCCCGGCGGCTTCACCACCCATCCGTGAATGGGCGTTCCGTCGAAGGACTTACACCAGAAGGACTCGGTGGCGGCCATCCGCACCTTCGCGAGCAGCGCGCCGTTCTCGCGGGTGAGCTGCTTCTCGCCCTCCCCATTCGGCCTGCACGCGAACAGCTCGGGCGGGCGCTCCAGGTCAGTGCAGATGAAGGCGATGTTGCCGGCCTCCCTCGCCACGGAGTACTCGAAGAGCTGCCGCTCCCTGGGAAGCACACGCTCCATCTTGCCGGAGAGGTCCGTGCGCCACAGGGAGTTGTAGCCCTGCTCGAGGCAGAGGGCGTAGACGCTCTTGCCGTCCGCGGCCCACGCGGGGCCGGTCAGATAGCAATCCATGGCCTGGGTCAGCGAGGTCGCCGCGCCGCCCTTCACCGGCTGCACTCGCAGCTCCGGCTGCAGCCAGATCACCCGCTCGTGCAGCAGCGCGATGTAGGCCAGGTGCTTCCCCTCCGGCGACCATGCGTACCCGTTCACTCCGCCGACGCTGTCGTTCAGTTTCCGCGGCTTCCCACCCGTCGCAGGCATGACGAACAGGTCGAACTCCAGGTCGAGATCAGCGTTCCGCTCCCGATTGGAGACGAAGGCCAGGTGCTTCCCGTCCGGCGACCAGGTGAGCCCCTCGTGCTCGCCCCCTCCGTGAGTGAGTTGGCGCGGCTTACCTCCGCGCGCGCCTACCACGAACACGTCCTTCCAATCTGCTTTCCGCGGCACCCCGCCCGGGCCGTGGCGGAGGTCCTCCGCGACGTTGACGTCGGTCGCGTAGATGCGGCCCTTCTCTACCTTGTACTTCCGCTCCCCCTCCTGCTCGCGGTCCTCCGGCTTGGGCGGCCGGGCGAGAAAGGCGAGCTGCTTCCCGTCCGGCGACCACACCGGCTCGGAAGCCCCGTGCTTCGCGTGGGTCACGAGCCGCGCCTCGCCGCCGGAGACGGGGATGACCCAGATCTGCGGCTTGGCCTTGTCATCGCCGCTCTCCGGGGAGACGAAGGCCAGCCGATCGCCCCGCGGCGACCAGCGCGGCGCGTGGTCCTTGTGGTGGCGGTTGGTGAGCTGGACACGCTTGCGTCTATCGCTGGCCACGAGCCAGATGTCAGAGAGGAACGTGTCCTTCTCCCGGTCCATGCGGGTGATCACGCATGCGACCCAGTTGCCATCGGGCGAGAGCCGCGCCTCCGAGACAGACTTCACCTCGAGTAGGTCTTCGGTCTTGAGGGTGCGTCTCGTCTGTGCCATGAGAACCTCCTGATCACTTCCCGGCGACGGCCGCGAGGAATACGCGCATGTACTCCGGCAGAATGCCGAAGTAGACCCCCGTTACCAGCGGTCCGTCTCGCACCGCGCCTTCCGGCACGTAGGTCGCACCGGCATTGATCACATCCACCGCCATGTCGTCGGGGCAGGCGATGCGCCGGCCCTTCACCACCCCGGCCGACACTAAGACCCACGGCCCGTGACAGATCGCCCCGACGATCTTGTTCCGGTCCACCATTTCCCGCACCAGGCGCAAGGCGTCCGCGTTGATCCTCAGGAAGATCGGGCCATAGATCCCGCCCGGGAGGTGCACCGCGTCAAGATCGTCGGCCCGCAGCTCGCCGATGGCCGCGTCCGTCTTGAAAGGAAGGCCGTCCATCCCGTGCCGGCCTTCGCCATACAGCGTGGCGCCCGCCTCCGGCCCCGCGACGAGCACCTCCGCTCCCGCCTCTTTCAGGCGGTAGTACGGGAAGAGCAGTTCATGTTCGTGGAATCCGGTCGCGATCAGGATTGCGATGCGCTTTCCCTGTAGTTCCATTCGCCTCGCTCCCGCTATCCGTATGGTGATACGCTGAGTCTTCGCCGACGGCCGGCGGGGTTCCCTCTGGCAGGAGCGCGCGACGGCGCCTGCGAAGTAACTCGCAACCCGAGTTGCTGGAGGCTGCGAGTGGCCGAGGAACTGAACTTCGCGCGCGTGTTCGCGTCGTTCCCCAAGGTGCTGTTCCCCTATGACAAGTCGCTGCCGGTGAAAGGCTGGCTGGTGCAGGGACCGGAGCAGCAGGTCGTCTTCTGGCACTCGCCCGACGCCTGCCAAAGCGAGGAGCACAGCCATCCCTACGCGGAGTGGGGCGTGATCATCACCGGTTGGTGCGAGATCGTCACCCCGCAGTGGCGCCGCCGCTACGCCCGGGGCGAGGCCTTCTACGTTCCGCCCGGCCTGCCCCACGCCTCGGCCACCTCCGCCGACTACCGGTCCATGGACGTCTTCTTCTCCCCGAACCATCTTCAGGCCGAGCCGAGGGAGGAAGCGTGATGTCCGCTCGCGAGCGGCTCCTCACCGCCATTGATGGCGCGCCCGGCGCGCCCGTGCCGTGCTCCTTCATGATCTTCCGCGCGCTCCGCGCTCGCTGCCGCGAGGAGTTCGACTACGCGCTTCAGCAAGAGGCCCTCGGCCTCGACGCGCGGGTGCAGCTCGAGGACTTCCCGGTGCGCTTCTCCCCGGAGGTGACGGTGCGGGAGTGGGCCGAGGGCGGCCTGCTTCACCGCGCCTACGAGACCCCCGCCGGCCCCCTCACCGCCATCGCCACCCACACCGAGGATTGGCCCTACGGCACCAGTATCCCGATCTTCGATGACTACTTCACCCCCCGCGCGGTGAAGTACCCCGTGACCGGCCCGGCCGACCTGCCGGCCCTGCGCTACCTGCTCGCCCCGCCGCAGGCGGAAGACGTCGCCGCCTTCCGCGCCCAGGCGGCTGAGCGCAAGCGCTTTGCCCACGAGCACGGCTTCCTCTTCACCGGCGGATGGAAGTCCCAGCGCTTCATCCCGGACGAGGACAAGCACCTCATCGGAGACAACGGCGTCACCGGCACGGTGATTGACACGCTGATGTGGCTGTGCGGCGGGACCGCGCCCCTGCTGTGGGCCTATGACGAACCCGAGTTCCTCGCCGAGTTGATCCGCACCGTGGAGGAGTGGGATCGCGTCCGGGTGCAGGTGCATCTCGAGGTCGGGGTCGAGCTACTGATGCGCCGCGCCTGGTATGAGGGCACCGAGTTCTGGTCGCCCAAGCTGTGGCGCGACTTCATCCTCCCCGGCCTGAAGCGCGAGGCGCAGTTGGTCCACGAGGCCGGCGCGCGCTTCGGCTACATCCTCACCAGCGGCCTCGTCTCGCTCGCGGAGGACATCCTCGAATCCGGCGTGGACGTGATCGTCGGCATTGACCCGGGCGAGGGGAAGGGCACGACGTTGACCGACGTCGCCTCCGCCTTCGGCGGCCGCGTCGGCCTGTGGGGCGGCGTGAGTGGCCCCCTCGTGGTGGAGGAGGGGGAGGAGCGCGACGTGCGCGCCGCGGTGGAGGAGGCGATGGCCACGCTCGCTCCCACCGGCCGCTTCATCCTCTGCCCGGCCGACAACGTCCGCGCCGACACCGACCGGGCCTGGCGCAATGTCGAGACCTTCATCGCCACCTGGAAGTCGCTGACGGAGGAGAGGTGAGATGCCGTCCGAGCAGGCCGAGGCGTCCTTCGCACAGGCCGTGAGACAGGCCGGGCTGGACGCGCTCGGCTGGGTGCTGCACTTCGCCCAGGACCTGGACCCGAAGTCGCCCGAGTACGGCGGGGTCCGTAACAACTACCATCCCATGCGCCGCGAGTTCCGCCGCTCCGGCCACGGCTCGTGCCTCACCTGGTCGGCCTGCCTCGCCGGATTCGCCTGCCTGGCCGCCTGCGACCTCACCGGCGACCCGCTCTACTTCGACCGCGCGAAGCTTATCGCCCAGTACGTGAAGGGAAATCAGAACCTGGATCGGGCGGACGCGCCGCGCTATGGCACCTTCGTGGTCAGCAAGGACCGCCAGTTCGTGGACGTCCCCGATGCCTCCTGGGCCGGCAACCTCTTCGTCCACCTCTACCGCCGCACGGGCGAGCGCGACTACCTCGACCGGGCCAAGCTCGCCGCGGACTGGCTGGTGAACGTCGCCCGCCTTCCGCACGGCGGCTTCACCACGTTCTACATTCTGCCGACACAGACGCCCGTCGCCTACAGTCACGCCAGCGACGGCCAGCACGGCCTCTTCCTCGCCAACCTGCATGAAGAGACCGGTGAGGAGAAGTACGCCGAGCCGCTGGTGCCCCTCGCCGATATGCTCTCCGGCATGGGCCAGCACCCCAGTGGCGCGTACTACGCCTCCGTGCGTCCCGACGGCACCCCCGTGTTCGAGGGCTGGGACGAGGCCTCCGGTCATCCGCTGATTGACGGGATCGAGCGAGTCGTCACCGGCCCGCGGCAGAACTACTACGCCGCGCTCTTCCTCCTCGAGCAGTACCGGCGGGACAAGAACCCCCGCTACCTCGAGAGCGCGCGCCGCTGCGCCGACTGGTCCATCGAGGCCTTCGCGCGCGACGGCCACTTCGCGGATTGGATGACGCTCAACGACCGCGGCCAGTGGGAACTCGACCCGCTGGTGGACGTCGCCTCCCCCGGGGCGATGACGCGGGTGTGGTTGGCACTGAACGACGTGGACCCGCATCCCCGCTGGTTGGACGCCTGCCGCGCGGCGGCGGAGTGGAACCTGCGCTGGCAGCGCCGCACGCCCTCTTTCCCCGACCTCGACGGCGCCATCATCGGCACCCCCACCAGCCTCATCGCCTACTTTGTGTCGTTTGCCGCGTGGGGGATGCTGGAGCTGGCGCGGGTTCTGTGAGGGAGGCGGGACCTCCTTAGCGCCTTGCTCTTCTCTTCCGAGCCTCGCTGACCACCCGCGAGAGGGCCGAGGTCCGCTCGTGCTTGCGCTCCTCAATGACGGCCGCGTCCGACAGCTCCCGCCGCGACTGCCGGTCCGCGACAAGCCGCACCAGGAACGCATGGCGTGCCTTCGCGGTCATGCCCATGAACGCAGTCCAGAACACGTCAGCGGTGAGTGTAGTAGTCCTCATCGCACTATGTTCCCCTCACCCCCGCCCCTCCGACGCAAGGCGCGCCTTCAGCGCGGCGAGGAGGTCCTCCCAGTGTGGGATGGGAGTGCACCCCGGCGCATACGCCGCGAACTGCATGGGCACAGAACCGACCACGGAGAAGACGATCGAAACTGAGAAGAACCGCCGTACCACCCGGCCGCGGCGCACGCGCGGCAACGGAACGCGCTCCACCCACCCGGGAAATGCGTGGCGGACCAGAAGGTCGTCACCTTCCAGTCCGACGGCCACGAGTATGTGGCGGCTCATGAAGAAAGCGAAACTGGGCCACACCAGCCCCAGGGTCACGGCTGACCACTTGTCCGCGTCGTGACTGAACAGGGCGGCGTACACCCCGATGGCGAGGAGGAACACGCCCATGGGTACGAACAGCCACATAATGCCCTGCAGCGGCAGGCGCCGGAACCGCGGCATCACCCACCAGCGCGCCTCAGATGCATCTGCAGACCCACGTGACACAGCACTCCCCACAGTGCGTGCATTATACACTGGACCACAACCTTACGCTAGCCCCATGCTTGGCCGCCCTGTAGGGCGTGGCGGGCAGGAAGCCCGCCCCTCCGGCCCGAAGGCCTCCCCGCGAGGCAACGACATGGCGTTCGCCAACCTTCAAGAATACGTGGCCGCCCTCGCCGCGCGGGGCGAGCTGCGCGACGTCGCCGCCGAAGTGGACCCGGTCTTGGAGGTCACCGAGATCGCGGATCGGTTGGTGCGCGCGGGCGGGCCCGCGGTGCGCTTCTCCCATCCTCGCGGCGCGTCGTATCCCCTCGTGGTCAACCTCTTCGGCACGGCCGCGCGGGCCGCGTTCGCGCTCGGCGTCTCCGACTTCAACGAGATCGGCGCGCGCATCGCCGCGCTGGTGCACACCCCCGTGCCGGAGTCCTTTCTCGAAAAGCTCCGCGCCCTCCCCAAACTCGCGGAGATGTCCTCCTGGACCCCCCGCACCGTGAAGGCCGCGCCCTGTCAGGAGGTGGTCGAGGAGGGCCCGTCGCTCGACGCCCTCCCCATCCTCAAGTGTTGGCCCCAGGACGGTGGGCGCTTCATCACCCTTCCCCTCGTCATCACCACCCACCCCGAGACCGGCCTGCGCAATGTCGGCATGTACCGGATGCAAGTGTACGACGGTCAGACCACCGGGATGCACTGGCATCCCCACAAGGTCGGCGCCGAGCACTACCGTGGGTACGAGGCCGCCGGCAAACGCATGCCCGTGGCCGTCGCCCTGGGCTGCGACCCCGCGACCATCTACGCGGCCACCGCGCCCCTCCCCGCGGAGTTCGACGAGTTCCTCTTCGCCGGCTTCGTCCGCCGCCGCGCCGTGGACCTCGTCCCTGCCAAGACCGTGGACCTGCTCGTGCCGGCCGAGGCCGAGTTCGTGCTCGAAGGCTACGTGGACCCCGGCGAGCGCCGCCTCGAAGGCCCCTTCGGCGATCACACCGGGTACTACTCGCTCGCCGCCGAGTTCCCGGTTTTCCACCTCACCGCCCTCACGCGCCGCACGAACCCGCTCTATCCCGCCACTGTCGTCGGCCGCCCCCCGAAGGAGGACGTCTACCTCGCCAAGGCCACCGAGCGCATCTTCCTCCCGCTCCTCCAGACCCAACTGCCGGAGATCCTCGATCTGAACCTCCCGCCCGAGGGCGTCTTCCATAACCTCGCCCTGGTGCGCATTCGCAAACGCTACGCGGGCCACGCCTTCAAGGTCATGCACGCGCTGTGGGGGCTTGGGCAGATGATGTTCACAAAGATCATTGCGGTGTTCGACGAGGAGGTTGATGTGCAGGACCTCTCGGAGGTACTCTGGCGGTTGGGCAACCACATTGACCCGGAGCGCGACACCTGTTTCGTGCGCGGGCCGGTGGACATCCTCGACCACGCCGCCCGCCTCCCCGGCTATGGGTCGAAGATGGGGATAGACGCCACTCGCAAGTGGCCGGCCGAAGGTTTCACCCGGGAGTGGCCCGGGCCGATCGAGATGTCGCCCGAGATCAAGGCGCGGGTGGATGCCCTGTGGGCCAGCCTGGGGTTGGAGGGAAGAGATGGGAAAGAGCAGTGATGTCCTCGTCGGCGTCACCGGCGCGAGCGGCGCGATCTATGCCGATCGCCTGCTGCGAAGGCTGACCTCGCTCGGCGCGCGGGTGGGCCTGATCATCAGCCCCGAGGCGGCCGAGATCGCCGCGCAAGAGGTCGGCTGGGCGGTGAACTTCGACAACTTGCAGCTCACCGGCCTGCCGGAGGAAGTGCGCGCGCGGGTCCGCCTCTACCAGCCGGATGACTTCAACAACCGCTATGCCAGCGGTTCCAGCGCGCCCGACGCGATGCTCATCGTCCCCTGCACCATCGGCACCGCGGGGCACATCGCCGCCGGCCTCAACAACAACCTCATCCACCGCGCCGCGGGCGTGATGCTCAAAGAACGGCGCCCCCTTGTGCTCGTCGTGCGGGAGTCCCCGCTCGGCCTCGTGGACCTGCGCAACCTGGTCGCGCTCTCCGAGGCCGGCGCGATCATCATGCCCGCCGCCCCGCCGTTCTACGCGAACCCCGAAACCATCGAGGAACTGGTGGACTTCTTCGTCGTCCGCATCCTCGACCAGATCGGCCTCCGCACCGAGCACGAAGGCCGCTGGGCCGGGTAGGGGATCGTGTTCCTCAACACGAAGACACCAAGGAGGCCCGAAGGGCACGAAGGGTCTTTGTGTCTTTGTGCCTCCTTGGTGTCTTTGTGTTGAGAACGATGCTCACCACCCTCCTCAAAGCCATCCGCTTCGAGCAGACCGCGTTCGCGCTGCCCTTCGCGCTGATCGCCACCTTCGTGGCCGCCCGCGGCTGGCCCCCGGCCTGGCCGCTGATCTGGATCCTCGTCGCCATGGTCGGGGCTCGCACCGCGGGCATGGCCGTGAACCGCCTCGCCGACGTGGACTACGACCGCCAGAACCCCCGCACCGCGGACCGCGCGCTGGTCACCGGCGCGCTGGCGCCACGGCACCTGTGGATCACCCTCGTCCTCGCCCTCGCCGCGTACTTCCTCGCCGCCGCGATGCTGAACCGCCTCTGCCTCCTGCTCTCTCCGATCCCGCTGGCGATCTTGCTCCCATATTCCTACACGAAGCGCTTCACCATCCTCACCCACTGGGTGCTCGGGCTCGCCCTCGGCCTCGCCCCGGTCGGGGCCTGGATCGCCATCACCGGCCGGCTCGACCTCCTCCCCTGGCTCCTCACCGCCGCCGTCACCACGTGGACCGCCGGCTTCGATATCATCTACGCCTGCCAGGACATCGCCTTCGACCGGGAGCACCACCTGTTCTCCATTCCCGCGCTCTGGGGCACGCGCCGCGCGCTGGTCATCTCCACCCTCAACCATGTCTTCACCGTCTGGTTCCTCGCCCTCTTCGGCTACTACGCGCAGCTCGGCTGGCTCTACCTCCTCGGCCTCGTGCTCCTCATTCCGGTGCTCTGGTACGAGCACCACGTGGTACAACCGGACGATCTCAGCAAGGCGGAAGTGGCCTCCTTCGTGGCGAATGGGATCTTCAGCATCGTGCTCTTTCTCTTCGCGGCCGCGGACGTGATCGTCCTGCACGGCCCCAGGCCCTTCTGAATGGACGCGCTCTTCCGACAAACCGATCTGTCCGACCTCGCCGCCAAGGTGACCGCGGGCGAGCGCCTCTCCGCGGAAGAGGGCCTGCGCCTGATGCGCACCCCCTATCTCGCCGCCCTCGGCGCGCTGGCCAACTTGGTGCGAGAGCGCCTCCACGGCGACCGGACCTACTACATCATCAACCGCCACATCAACTACAGCAACATCTGCGTCAACGGCTGCCGCTTCTGCGCCTTCTCCCGCCGGGAGGGCGAGGAGGGGGCCTACGTCCTCTCCGTGGAGGAATGCCTGGCGAAAGCCGAGGCCTTTCGCGGCGGCCGGGTCAGCGAGTTCCACCTCGTCGGCGGCTGTCACCCCGCGCTGCGGATCGAGTACTACGAAGGACTGCTCGCCGCGCTGCACAACAGCTATCCCGACGTCCACCTCCAGGCCTTCACCGCGGTGGAAATCGCCCACATCGCCCAGCTCGCCGGCCTCACCGTGCGCGCCTGCCTCGAGCGGCTGCGCGCCGCCGGGCTCGGCTCGCTCCCGGGCGGTGGAGCGGAGGTGTTCTCACCTCGGGTGCGCCAGGAACTGTGCCCGCAGAAGCTCTCCCCCGACGGTTGGCTGGAAGTAATGCGCACCGCACACCAGCTCGGGATCCGCAGCAACGCCACCATGCTCTACGGCCATATCGAGACGCCCCAGGAGATCGTGGATCACCTGCTGCGTCTCCGCGCGCTCCAGGACGAAACCGGCGGCTTCCTCTCCTTCATCCCCCTCGCCTTCCACCCCGCGAACACGAAGCTGGAGGGACTCCCTGGCCCGAGCGCGTGGGACGAGCTGCGCACCCTCGCCGTCAGCCGGCTGCTGCTGGACAACGTCGCCCACCTCAAGGTGTTCTGGATCATGGTGGGCCTCAAGGTGGCCCAGGTCGCGCTCGCCTTCGGCGCGGACGATGTGGACGGCACCGTCGCCGAGGAGAAGATCACCCACGCCGCCGGCGCGCAAACCCCCGAGGCCCTCTCCGTGGAGGAGCTGCAGCGGCTCATCCGCGACGCCGGCCGCACGCCCGTGGAGCGGGACACGCTCTACCGGCCCGCGAGTCTCGCGGGAGGCAGGGACCATGGTTAAGCTCGGCATGATCTCCTATCTCAACACTGCGCCCTTCCGCTACGGCTTCTCGGGCCTGGAGGGCGTGGAGTTGGTGGAGGCCCTCCCGGCGAACTTGCTCCACCTGGTGGAAGACGGCGAGGTGGAGGCGGCCATCATGCCTGCCTTCGACGCGCTCTCCCACCCGGAGTTGGCGGTGATCCCCGGCACCTGCATCGCCAGTCTCGGCGCGGCCTGGAGCGTCAAGCTCTTCACTCGCATCGCCCTTCGTTTCGCCACCACCGTTGCGCTCGACACCAGCTCCCACAGCTCCGCCGCGCTGGTCCGCCTCGTGCTCGAAGAGCACGGCGCCCACCCCATGTTCGTGAACATGCCTCCGGACCTCGACGCCATGCTCGCCCGCGCCGACGCGGCCCTGCTCATCGGCGACCCGTGCCTCCAGGCCCGCCCCGCGGCAGATATCATGCAGGTGGACCTGGGCGAAGAGTGGCACCGCCTCACCGGCCTGCCCTTCGTCTTCGGCCTGTGGGCAGCCCGCCCGGGCGCCGACATTGCCCCGCTCGCGCCCGTCATCTCCGAGGCCCTCGACCGCGGCCTTCAACACCTCGACCGCGTCGTCGAGGCCGAGGCCGGCCGCGCGGGGCTCCCGCCCGAGGGGATCATGTCATACCTCCGCGACTACATGCGGTATCATCTCGACGAGAGCTGTCTGGCCGGGCTGGAGCAGTTCCGCCAGCGACTCGTCGCCGCCGGCCTGCTGGCCGAGGCCGGGCCGGTGAGGGTAGGGGCGTGATTCATTACGCCCCCTCCGACCAGCGCCTCTCCGCCGCCCAGGCTCGCGCCCTCTTCGACGCGCCGCTCGCCGCCCTCGGCGCCGCCGCTGATGCCGCCTGCCGCCGCCTCCACCCCGAGCCGATCCGCACGTTCGTGATTGATCGCAACATCAACTCCACCAACATCTGCACCTCCGGCTGCCGCTTCTGCGCCTTCTTCCGCCCGCCCGGCCATCCTGAGGGATATGTGCTGTCCCTCGACGAGGTGCTCGCCAAGGTGGACGAGGCCGTCGCCGTCGGCGCTACCCAGATCATGCTCCAGGGCGGCCTCCATCCCACCCTTCCGCTCTCCTGGTATGAGGAGACGTTTCGCGCCATCAAGGCGCGCTGGCCCGCGGTAACGATCCACTCCCTTACCGCCCCGGAGGTCGCGCATCTCGCGCGCCTTTCCGGCCTCTCGCTCGCCGACGCCGTCGCGCGGCTCCACGCGGCCGGGCTCGACTCCCTCCCCGGCGGGGGCGCGGAGATCCTCTGCGACGACGTCCGCGCCGAGATCAGCCCCCGCAAGGGCAGCGTGGAGGAGTGGTTCGCGGTGATGCGGGAAGTGCACCGCGCGGGGATGCGGGCCACCGCCACCATGGTCTTCGGCCACCTCGAGACTCTCGAGCACCGCGTCGCGCATCTCCTCCGCCTCCGCGACTTCCAGGACGAGACCGGCGTCTTCACCGCCTTCATCCCCTGGAGCTTCCAGCCGGCCAACACCGCCCTCGGGGGCCAGGCCGCCTCCGCGCACGACTACCTCCGCACCCTCGCCGTCTCTCGGCTGGTGCTCGACAACGTCCCCAACCTCCAGGCCTCCTGGGTCACCCAGGGCGCCGAAGTCGCCCAGCTCAGCCTCGCCTTCGGAGCCAACGACCTCGGCTCCACCATGCTCGAGGAAAACGTCGTCCGCGCCGCAGGAGTAACGTTCCGCCTCTCCGCAGAAGAACTGTCCGACCTGATCCGCCGGGCCGGCTTCACCCCGGCGATCCGGGATACCTATTACCGTCTGCTAAAGGTGAGCCCATGATGCCGACACACGCCTTTTCGACTCTCGACCCTCGACTCTCGAGTGTCGGGGTCCTCCCGATTCTCGATTCTCGATTCTCGATTCCCGAGTCCCTCCCATGATCGCCCGCGACACTCTCGCCCTCCTCGCCGGCAGCGGCGCCCACGAAGTGCTGAAGAAGCAGGCCTTCGCCCTCGACCGCGTCGGCCCCATCACCACTCCGTTCGGGCCCTCCGCCCCGCTCTTCAAGGCACGGGTTGAGGATGCTGCTTTTCTCTTCATGCCCCGCCACGGCGAGGCCGGCTACACCACCGCCGCCCCCTGGGTCAACTACCGCGCCAACATCTACGCCCTCAAAGAAGTCGGCGTCACCCGCCTCCTCGCCTGGTCCGGCCCCGGCGCCATCAACCCCCAGTACCTCATCGGCCAGTTCGCCCTCCCCCACGACGTAGTGGACCTCACCCATGGCCGAGAGAGCACCTTCTACAAGAACACCGGCCTCGGCTTCCTCCGCCAGGCGCCCCCGTTCTGCCCGGAGGTGGTTGCCGCCACCGGGCTCGTGCTCCAGCGCATGCGCACCACATTCTGGGATCACGGCGTGTACGTGTGTACCCAGGGACCGCGGCTGGAGACGGCCGAGGAGATTCGCTGGTTCCGCAAGCAGGGGGCCGACCTGGTGGGCATGACCCTCGCCCCGGAGGTGTTCCTGGCCAGAGAGTTGGAGCTGTGCTACACCCCCATCTGCTATATCACCAACTACGCGGAGGGGGTGAAGGAGCGGGACAACGTGCCCGGCGAGCTGTTCGAGGGCCTCCTCGGGCAGACCGAGAAGACCGCGGTTGACGAGGCCGTGAGCAAGTTCCTCGACATTGCTATGGAACTCGCCCGCACCCTCCCCAAAGACCGCGGCTGCATCTGCGGCCGGAGCATGGAGCGCTACCGCAAGGAGAAGCGCATCGGCCCCGACTGGCACGAGTGGGTCAGCGTCAAATGAGTCAGCGCGCGCCGGCCGTTGAGGATTGGGACTTCGCCGATCTCGGCATGAAGCACACCCAGAGGTCGGTGCACTTCTTCCACCATTGGACCGCGAAGTTCATCCCCCAGATTCCTCGCCGGGTAATCGCGCGCTACGCCCGCCCCGGCGACGTCGTGCTCGATCCTTTCATGGGCTCCGGCACGACGCTTGTGGAGGCCGCCCGCCTCGGCTATGACGCCTGGGGCACGGACATCAACCCCCTCGCGGTGCGCATCGCCCGGGCCAAGACCGCGGCCATTGACGGGGCCGCGCTGACTGACTACTTCGCCTGGCTGCGGGCCGCGGCCGACGCGCCCGAGGCCCACCTCGCCTCCTCGGCCGCGCTCTTCCCCGGCGGCGACGTCTGGTTCCGCGAGGACGTGGCGCGAGCCATACGGGCGACGCTCGACCGGGCCGCGGGCCTCGACCCCGCCACCCGCAACTTCGTCGAGATCGGCCTCTCCGACCTGCTCAAGGGGATGAGCAACGCGCGCATGGACCAGACGATCCCGGCACTGCCGAAAAGCCCTCGCTACCAGGATAAGAAGCACTACTGGCGTTGGGTGGACAATGAGACGCGGGAGATCAACCCGTTCGCACGACTCGCGGCCCAACTCGCCCGCATGCAGGCCGCCCTCGCCGCCTTCCACGCGGAGGGCGCCGGCCGGGCCGAACCGCTTCTTCACGACGCCCGCGACCTCGCCTCCCTCGGCAGGAAGGCCGACCTCGCCGTCACCTCCCCGCCGTACTGGAACGCGCAGAACTATCAGAAGATGCATCTGCTTTCGTTCCAGCTCCTCGGCCTCCCCGCCCCCGGCCCGGCCGAGATCGGCCGCCGCGCGCAGGACTACCTCCCCGACATGGCCGCGGTTACCGAGCAGCTCACCCGCCTCCTCGACGGCCCCTTCGCCCTCGTCATCGGCGAATCCAAGGACGGCATCCACGAAGCCGTCCGCGACAAGTGCCTCCAGCAGGGCATGACCCTCCTCGCCACTCACACCCGCCAGGTCACCAACCAGGCCTTCTTCGCCAAGGCGGTGAAGGGGGAGGTGATCTATGTGTTTGCGTGCCGGAGCTAGGGACGCCGCGCCGCGTGCCCTCCTGCCGCCGGGACGCGCCCCGCCCCAAATGAGGACCGGCGGCGGGGCTTGCGCACCCGCCGCCGGTGTGTCCGTGCTAGAGACCGGGCTCAGATCGAGGCGTCGCCCCCGCCGCCCGCCTCCTCTTCGGCGCCCTCCCCCTCGGCCTCGTCTTCGTCCTCCTCCTCGGAGATCGGGTTGATGTCGGCCAGGTCGCGGATCAGCTCCTCTTCCGGCCCCACCAGGTCCACGTCGCCGAAGGCGCTCCGCAGCAGCTCGGCTTCCGCCTTGCTGGCGCTGATGCGCAGGGCCTCTTCTCCCGGAGGTCCCTGCACCCGCAGGCTCCGGTAGCGCATCATGCCCGTCCCCGCCGGGATCAGCCGCCCGATGATCACATTCTCCTTCAGCCCGACGAGGTTGTCCACCTTGCCCTGAATGGCGGCCTCGGTGAGCACCCGCGTCGTCTTCTGGAAGGAGGCGGCCGAGAGGAAGCTGTCCGTGGCCAGGGAGGCCTCGGTGATCCCGAGGAGCACCCACTCCGCGGTCGCTTCCGCGCCGCCCCGCTCGCGCATCTCCCGGTTCCTTTCGTCGAAGAAGAACCGGTCGTAGATCTTGCCGGGCAGCAACTCCGTGTCGCCCGGCTCCGCCACCCGCCGCTTGCGCAGCATCTGGCGGACGATCACCTCGATGTGCTTGTCGTTGATGGAGACGCCGTGCGAGGCGTATACCGACTGGATCTCCCGCACCACGTACTCCTGCACCGCGCGCACGCCCTGCATCTGCAGGACCTTCTGCGGGTCCAGCGGGCCTTCCGTCAGCGCGTCGCCGGCCCGCACCTGATCGCCTTCCCGCACCGGCAGCACGCCCCGGTAGGGCACCAGGTGACGGCGCTCGATGGGCACTTCCCGCACCCGCCGCGACACCAGCGCGGCGATCACCGCCGGCGTCAACTCCGACCCTGCCGAGGCCACCACCGTGCCGTCGTTGGCGACGATGTCCTGCGCCAGCACTTCGCCGTACAGCTTCTCCGGATGCTCCGTGTCCACCGGCTGGTTCGAGTGTACGATCACCCACTTCACGCCCGGCACTTCGATGCGCGCCACGGTGCCGTCCACTTCCGAGATGATCGCCTGTCCCTTCGGGCGCCGCGCCTCGAACAGCTCGACCACCCGCAGCAGGCCTTTCACCTGCTCTTCCATCACGCGCACCAGTTGCTGCACCACGCGCCGCTGCTCCGTGTCCAGCGACGTCCGCCGCGGTGCGCCGCTCTTCGTCGTCGTCGCCCTCGCGCGCGTGGTCTTCGGCTTCTCCGGCTCCTCCTTCGGCGAGAGCCGCACGATGCCGGCCTTCACGTCACCCCAGAACTGCTCCAGGGTGCGCTTCTTGTTCTCTTTCACCTGCGCCACCCCGGTCAGGTACTGGCCGGCCACGCCTCCCGTGTGGAAGGTCCGCATCGTCAACTGCGTGCCCGGCTCGCCGATGGACTGCGCGGCGATGATCCCCGCCGCCTCGCCCACCTCCACCTGTCGGGAGGTGGCGAAGTCCCGACCATAGCACGACGCGCAGATGCCCTGCGACATCTCGCACGTCAGCGGCGAGCGCACCTGCACCTCGCCCCGCGCCAGCCCGCCCTTGTCCCACAACTGCTGGGCCAGTTTGCGCAGCCGCGCGGCCGCGGTCTCGGACACGTCGTCGCCCGGCTTCACCAGCACCTTGCCGGTGAACGGGTCCGTCAACTCCATCGGGGCCGCTTGCCCCACCTTCAGGTTCTTCACCACTCGCTGGAAGGTGTCGCACTCCTCCACCGTCCGCTTGATCGCGGTGAGCGCCGGCATCACGTCCCGCGCGCGGTACTGCTCGCCGCACTCGCTGCACACCTTCAGCAGCTCCAGCGCGCCGTGGCACTTCGGGCAGGAAACCTCCTCCAGCAGGAGCGAGGTCGGCACCGGCGCAGAGGAGGCCGACGGGGCGGTCTCTTCCACCAGTTCCTCTCGCTCCTCGGCTTCCGCCTTCGGCAGCTCCGGCAGCGTCTCGCCCGGCTGCTCCTCTCCCATCCCGAGCTGCTCGCCGAAGTACTGCTCCACCGCCTCCGGCTCCTCCATCAGGTCGCCGCAGCTCGGACACTGGTAGAAGTTCTGCAAGGCCCCCGCACAGTTCGGGCACGGCTGGTCGGTGTTGTCCGAGATCTCCTGGCCGGCCTTGATGATGATCCGATCGGTGCGCGGGTCGACGATGTCCTGGGGGATGATCCGCCCGTCAATGCGCTTCTCCAGCGGCTCGATCTCGCCCGAGCCCGAGCGGATGGCCGCCACCCAGATGCCGTTGGCCGTGCCGCAGTCCAGCTCCCGGATGATCACGTCCTGGGACACGTCCACCAGCCGGCGCGTCAGATACCCCGCGTCCGCCGTTCGCAGCGCGGTGTCCGCCAGTCCCTTGCGGCCTCCGTGCGTGGAGACGAAGTACTCCAGCACGTTCAGCCCCTCGTGGAAGTTCGACTTGATGGGCAGGTCCTCGATGAACCGCCCGAACGGGTCGGCCATCAGACCCCGCATCCCCGCGATCTGAGAGATCTGGCGGGGCGTGCCGCGGGCCCCGGAGTTCGCCATCATGTAGATCGGGTTGAAGGGGTCAATGTTGGAGAGGATCGCTTGGGACACTTCGTCCGACGCCTGGTTCCACCGCCGGCACACGCTGTCCGAGCGCTCCCCCGCCGAGATCAGCCCCCGGGCGAAGTTGTCGTTGATCTTCGCCACCTCCGTCTCCGTGCGGGAGATGATGTCCGCCCGCCGCGCGCGGGGCACGTCCATGTCCGCCATGGAGATGGTAATCCCCGCCACCGTCGCGTAGCGGAACCCCAGTTCCTTCAGATCGTCCACCAACTGCACGGTGCGCGCCGAGCCGTAGTGCCGGTAGCACTCCCGCACCACCTTGCCCAGCTCCTTGTCGTCCACCACGCGGTCCAGGAAGCGCAGCTTGGGCGGCAGCACCTCGTTGAAGATGATCCGCCCCACGGTGGTACTCACCAGTGCGCCGTCAATCCGCACCCGGATGTCCGCGTGCAGGTCGAGCACCCCGATCTCGTAGGCCAGCCGCGCCTCGTTCGCGTCCGCGTAGGTCTTGTTCGAGCCCTTCGCCCCCACCCGCTTCTGGGTGAGGTAGTAGCAGCCCAGGATGATGTCGCGGGTCGGCGTCACCACCGGCTTCCCGTCCGCGGGCGTGAACAGGTTCGCGGTGGACATCATCAGGATGCGCGCCTCGGCCTGCGCCGCCGTCGAGAGTGGCACGTGCGCCGCCATCTGGTCGCCGTCGAAGTCCGCCCCGAAGGCCGTACACACCAGCGGGTGAATCTGGATCGCCTTCCCATCCACCAGGGTCGGCTCGAAGGCCTGGATCCCCAGCCGGTGCAGCGTCGGCGCCCGGTTCAGCAGGATCGGGTGGTCCTGGATCACTTCCTCCAGCGCGTCCCACACCTCCGGCCGCATCCGGTCCACCATCTTCTTCGCCGTCTTCACGTTCGTGGTGAAGCCCCGCTCCACCAGCCGCTTCATCACGAACGGCTTGAACAGCTCCAGGGCCATCTCTTTCGGCAGCCCGCACTGGTGCAGCTTCAGGTGCGGGTTCACTACGATCACGGAGCGGCCGGAGTAGTCCACCCGCTTCCCCAGCAGGTTCTTGCGGAACCGGCCTTCCTTCCCCTTGAGCATGTCCGACAGGGACTTGAGCGGCCGGTTGTTCGACCCCGTCACCGGCCGGCTGCGGCGGCCGTTGTCAATGAGCGCGTCCACCGCCTCTTGCAGCAGCCGCTTCTCGTGGTTGATGATGGACTCCGGCGCGTGCAGGGCCTTGATCTTCTTCAACCGGTTGTTGCGGTTGATGATCCGCCGGTACAGGTCGTTCAGGTCGGAGGTGGCGAACCGGCCCCCGTCCAGTTGCACCATGGGGCGCAGCTCCGGCGGAATCACCGGGATGGTGTCCAGCACCATCCACTCCGGCCGGTTCTGCGACTTGCGGAAGGACTCCGATACCTCCAGCCGCTTGATCGCCCGCGCCCGCTTCGGGCCGGTGGTCTCCCGGATCTCCTGCCGCAGCTCCCGGCACAGTTCCTCCAGGTCAATCTCCTTCAGCAGCTCGCGGATCGCCGCCGCCCCCAGGTCCGCGCGGTAGAGGTGATCGTACTCCCGCCCGTGCCCCTGAATGAGCGCGTCCACCACCCGGTTCAGCGCCCGGTACTCCGCCTCGGCGATCAGTTGCTGCCGCGTCAGGCCCGGGTCGCCGTCCAGCTTCGGGCCCAGCAGCAGCTTCAGCCCGGTTTCGAGCTGGGCCTTGCGGTCCTCCACCGACCGCTCTTCCTCCTTCACCCGCTGCTCGGCCCACTCCGCGATGTCCGAGGCCTCCAGGCCTTCTTCCTCCACCTCGCCGGCCACCAGCTTGGCCAGCCGGTCGTCCCGCTCGGCCTTGATCGCCACCACGTGCTCGCCCGCCTGCTGCTCGGCCACCTTCCCCTGCGCCTCCACCACCGCTTTCACGCGGTCCACGCTGTTCCGCAGCAGCTCGTAGTCCACGTGGGTCACGATGTAGCTGGCGAAGTAAATCACCTTCTCCAGCGGTCGCGGGGAGATGTTCAACAGCAGGCTCATCGGCGAGGGCACGCCCTTCAGGTACCAGATGTGGCTCACCGGCGCCGCCAGCTCGATGTGCCCCATCCGCTCCCGCCGCACCTTCGCGCGGGTCACCTCGACCCCGCACCGGTCGCAGGTGATCCCCCGGAACTTGATCTTCCGGTACTTGCCGCAGTGGCACTCCCAGTCTCGGATGGGCCCGAAGATGCGCTCGCAGAACAGCCCGTCCGGCTCCGGCTTGAAGGTGCGATAGTTGATCGTCTCCGGCTTCTTCACTTCGCCCTTGGACCAGCGCCGAATCTCCTCCGACGAGGCGAGGCCGAGACGCAATTGATCGAACTTGGTGCTGTCAACCATTACCTTACCCGCTCCTTTTCCTTCTCCATGAAGCCCCGCCTCAGGCGAGCACCTCATCCCCCTCTTGCGCATCCAGGCTCACCGGCTCCGCCTCCCGCGACTCGACCGTGAGCTGCAAGCCCAGGCTCTGCAGTTCCTTGATGAGAATCTTGAAGGACTCCGGAATCCCCGGCTCCATGATCGGCTCGCCCTTCACGATGGACTCGTAGGTCTTCACGCGCCCGTAGACGTCGTCGGACTTGATGGTGAGAATCTCTTGCAGGGTGTGCGCCGCGCCGTAGGCCTCCAGCGCCCACACCTCCATCTCCCCGAACCGCTGCCCCCCGAACTGTGCCTTCCCGCCCAGCGGCTGCTGCGTCACCAGGGAGTACGGTCCCGTGGAACGGGCGTGAATCTTGTCGTCCACCAGGTGGATCAGTTTCATCGTGTAGATCTGTCCCACCGTGATCGGCTGATTGAACCGCTCCCCCGTGCGCCCGTCGTACAGCCAGTACTTGCCGGTGTCCGGGTCGAACCCCACCAGCTCCTCCACCCGGGCGACGATGCGGTCCACCACGTAGCGGGCCCGCGCCTCCGCGCCCCGAATCTCGGACCATGCCGCGCGCTCCGCCGACACCCACTCCGCCGCCCGCTCCAGGTTCGCCGGATCGCCCTGCGCCAGGAACCGCGCCAGCGACGTCTGCATCGCCGAGTAATCGGCATCCGGGTCGTACCACCCGTCCTCCAGTTGGATGTCCTCCACCACGTACTTCTGCAAGGCCCGCCTGCGGAACCGCTCCGCCGCCACCTTGAAGTAGTCCAGAATCTCCTTGTCCGTCGCCCCGTCGAAAATCGGGTTCTCGAACGCCACCCCCAGCTCGTGCGCCACCAGACCCATGTGCGTCTCCAGGATCTGCCCGATGTTCAGACGGGAGGGCACGCCCAGCGGGTTCAGCACCATGTCCACCGGCGTCCCGTCCGGCAGGAACGGCATGTCCTCGTCCGCCAGGATCTTGGACACCACCCCCTTGTTGCCGTGGCGCCCGGCCAGCTTGTCGCCCTCCATGATCTTCCGCCGCTGCGCCACGTAGGCCCGCACCAACTGGTTCACGCCCGGCAGCAGCTCGTCCCCCGGCTCTCGCTTCAGCTCCCCGCCGCAGCGGTCGCAGTAGTGCCGGTGCTGGTTCTTGCCCACCTGATACACGGTGTCGCACTTCTGGCAGCGGAACTTCAGCCGGGAGAAGCGCTTGATGTCCACCACCTTGCCCTTCTCCCCGTGCGGCACCCGCAGCGAGGTATCCCGCATCTCCGCCGCCTTCTCCCCGAAGATCGCCCGCACCAGCTTCTCTTCCGAGGTCAGCTCCTCCTGACCCTTCGGCGCCACCTTCCCCACCAGGATGTCCTCCGCGCGCACCTGCGCGCCGATCCGCACTACCCCGTCCTCGTCCAGGTCCTTGAGGGCCTCGTCCCCCACGTTGGGAATGTCCCGCGTGATCTCCTCCGGCCCCACCTTCGTGTCCCGCGCCTCCACCTCGTACTTCTCGATGTGCACCGAGGTGAAGACGTCGTCCCGCACCAGTCGCTCGCTCAGCACGATCGCGTCTTCGTAGTTGTAGCCCTCCCACGGCATGAACGCCACCAGCACGTTCCGCCCCAGCGCCAGGTTCCCGCTCGCCGTGCTCGGCCCGTCGGCCAGCACCTCCCCCTCCAGCACGAACTGCCCGTGCCCCACGATCGGCCGCTGGTTGATGCACGTCGCCTGGTTCGACCGCACGAACTTCTGCAGCCGGTAAATGTCCACCACCCCGTCCAGCCGGGTGACGTCAATCCGGTCCGCCTGCACCGAGGTCACCATCCCGTCCGCGCGGGAGAGGACCACCGCGCCCGAGTCCTGCGCCGCACGCCCCTCCACTCCCGTGCGCACGAACGGCGCCTCCGTCTTCACCAACGGCACCGCCTGCCGCTGCATGTTCGATCCCATCAAGGCCCGGTTGGTGTCGTCGTTCTCCAGGAACGGAATCAGACACGCCGCCACCGACACGATCTGCTTCGGCGACAGGTCCGCAAAGTCAATCTCCTCCGACGGCACCTGCGGGTACGAGTCCCGGTACCGCACGCTCACCGCCTCCGCCAGGATCCGCCCCTTATCGTCCGTCGCCACCGACGCCGGCGCAATCCGGTACGCATCTTCCTCGTCCGCCGTCAGGTAGGCGATCTCCTCCGTCACCACCCGGTTCTTCACCCGCCGGTACGGCGTCTCGATGAACCCGTACTCGTCCAGCCGCGCGTAGATCGCCAGCGACCCGATCAGTCCGATGTTCGGCCCTTCCGGCGTCTCGATCGGGCAGATCCGGCCGTAGTGGGAGTGGTGTACGTCCCGCACCTCCAGCTTCGCACTCTGCCGGCTCAGCCCCCCCGGCCCCAGCGCCGACAGGCGCCGTTTGTGCGTCAGCTCCGCCAGCGGGTTCGTCTCGTCCATGAACTGGCTCAACTGGCTCGACCCGAAGAAGCTCTTGATGGCCGCGGAGATCGGCTTCGTGGAAACGATGGACTGCGGCGTCACCATCTCCGGGTCCAGCGAGGTCATCCGCTCCCGGCAGATCCGCTCCATCCGCAGGAACCCGATGCGGAACTGATTCTGCAGCAGCTCCCCCACGCTCCGCACCCGCTTGTTCATCAGGTGGTCAATCTCGTCCACCGTCGCCGCCTCGTCGTCCTCGCTCAGCCGGATCAGGTAGCGCAGGATCGCGATGATGTCCTCTTTGGTCAGCGTCCGCACGCTCTCCGGCAGCGACAGGCCCAGCTTCTTGTTCAGCTTGTGCCGGCCCACCCGCGCCAGGTCGTAGCGCCGGTTGTCCGCAAACAGGCTGGAGAGCCGGTTGCGCGCGATCTCCGGCGTCACCGGATCGCCCGGCCGCTCCCGCTTGTAGATGTCAATCAACGCCTCTTCTTCGCTGTGCGTCGGGTCCCGATCTATGGTGTGATCCACGAGGTTGTGCAGGACGGCCAACTGCAGCTTGGTCGGCTTCGCCTCCACCACCCGCCGCGCCGTCTCCGCCTCCAGCCGCTGCCCCGCCTCCGCAATCACCTCCCCCGTCTCCGGGTCCACCACCTTGTCCCACACCCGCCGCCCCACCAGGTCGCTCAGGGCCAGCTTCTCCACCGGCTCCGGCGTGCCGAACAGCTTCATCAGGTCCGTGTTCGTCGAACAGCGCAGCTTCTCGCTCCCCGCCGTCAGGTTGATCGCGTTCAAGGCCCGCAGCAGCGTCGTCACCGGAAACTTGTGCGCCTGCCCGATCTTCACCGACACCAGCCCGTTCGCGTCCGAGTCAATGTCCAGCCACGCCCCCTCGCTCGGGATCACCTGCGCGCTGTAGAGGATGCGTCCGGAGAAGTCAATCGTGTCCCGGAAGTAGACGCCGGGGGAACGCGCCAACTGGCTCACCACGCACCGCTCGGCCCCGTTGATCACGAAGGTGCCGTTCTCGGTCATGATGGGAAGCTCCCCGAGGTACACCTCGGATTCCTTGATCTCCCCGGTGCGCCGGTTGTGCAGCCATACCCGCGCCTTCAGCGGCGCCTCGAACGTCGCATCCCGCGCGTGGCACTCGTACAGGTCGTACTTCGGCTCGCCCAGGTAATACTTGGGCTCGTCGTCTTGAGGGTCGCAGAACGACAGCGCGAGGTTCCCCGTGAAGTCCTCGATCGGGGAGAAGCTGCGGAACAGCTCCCTCAACCCCTCCTCCTGAAACCAGCGATACGAATCCAGCTGGATTTCGATCAGGTTGGGGATTTCGGCTGTCACGCGGCCTTGGTTGGGCAGGCGGCCCTTGACTCTGATGACAGTCATGACAACTCCTTCGAGGAAGTCCCCTGTACCCCCACACGCGACCGTTGCCGGCCTCAGGCCATACTTCGGGCGTTGAGATACCGGCCACTTTCCAGGCTAAACGAGTGGGTTAATACACGGGTTGGCGACGCGCTCAATCACCATCGCCGGCGAGAGGCCCCTAGACTCCCCCAATTCATATCCGCGAATCTTCAGTATATGGGAGAAACCATTTCCTGTCAACGGATTTCGATGGTTTCGACAGGGTTTTTTTCTGGATCTGGCCCGTTCTCCCCCAAAACCCTGCCCCCGGCCGCCCTGGCGCCCCCACCGGCCCCTGGACGGCCAAAGAAAAAACCCCGGAAACCACCGGAAATACGTTGAGACAAGCCCTCTAATGTGCTATACTTCCCCTGTCGCAAACAACCTAAACCGTGGGATCGGCGGTTGGAGCCGGGTGGCGAGGTGTCCGAGCTATCTGCCTGACCTCTTCCGGAGGTGGGCCGGAGCGGGAACACGCCGCGACTCTGCCTTATTCATCCTTCATTCCGCGGAGAGCACTTCTTGTGTTCCCCGGGAAGGGCAGATAGCGATGACCAAGCCGCCTGCACCTCCGACCTTGATCTACGATCACTCGTCGGATCCCGAGGACCAGCTCTGGGATCGGCTCAACGCACGCGCGTTGCCGGCCCCGGAGATTCGTCTCATCGTCCACCTCAAGACCGGCTCCACCGTCGTCGGCCGGCTCCGCTACTACGATAACTTCCACCTCACCGTCGCCACGGAGGGGCAATTGCGCGACATCCTCTACCGCGACGTCGCCCACATCCTCGAAGCCCGCGACGCCCTCTAACCCCAGGGAGTGCCCCCGCCCTGGGAGCCCAGGCGCTTGCCCCGATACGAGCGAACGGGTTTCGCCGGCCTGGCCGGTGGGGGGCGTTCATCTCCGTAGAGCACGCGAGATGGACCTCCACGCTGAGCGATCGGGAGCGCGAGGTGCGCTCCGGCGCCGCCCCTGGCCCATCTCCTCCCTGAAGTGGTTGATGCGGATCTCGTGGAGGCGGCGCCGCCGCGCGTCGTGCTGCTACTCGAACACCAGGCCCTCCCGCCTGGGCACGCCCCGCGCCTCCGACTTCGGGGGCGAAGTCGCCCCGCGTCTAGTATCGGAAGATGGCCGCGGCCTGGGAGTTCTGTGGGACATGCTTCTGCTCCACCACGTACACCCGGCCGCTGCCCACCAAGGTTTCGATGGTGGCCAGATCGAGCAGGTCGTCACAGCCGGCCTCCGGCCGCGCACACAGCCTGACCTCCCCGGTGTCGGGGTCGAACCGGCCCCACGCGTTCGCCGTGCGGGACACCCACAGGCGCTCCACCCGCCCCTCGTGGGCGGCGGGGACGATGGTCTTGGTATCGTTGGAGGCCCGCCCGCCGGTCGCGGCGAGGGACTGGAACCGTTCCCGTTCGGCCTGCATGCGCCCCTCGTAGACCCGCTCGGCGATGGGGCGGGCGCGGGCCTGCAGTTGGGCCGGGCTGAGCAGCTTCGGGTTTCCCTCCACCCCCTCCTCCACCAAGTGGGAATAGGTGTTGGCCCGCCGGTAGGAGGCGCGCTCGTACTCCACGCCCGCCAGGATAAGCGGGGCCGTCTGCTCGCCGATGGCGCGCCTGACCCCGGCGTCCACCTGCTTGAAGAAGAGGAGGATGTCCCGATCCGGGCCCGCGCCCACGTCGGCATGGCCGTGGAACATCGCTCCGCTGCGCCCCGTCGCCCCTCCGGACCGCACCGTGGTGTGGAACGTCACTTGGTTCTCCATCGTGTCGTAGCGGAGCGCCTCCGCGAGGTTGCGGGGGGTGTCGCCGAGGTCCACCTCCGCGATGGTGAGGGAGGTGCCGGAAAAGAGTCGCACCTCATGCTGGCTCAGCGCGAGAAGGAAGAAGGCCTCGCTCTCCGCGAAGGCCGGAAGCAGCGGCTTGAGGTGAAAGCGCGCTCCCACCACGACCAGAGGCGCGAGCGGCAGCGGGAGGTGGTACTCGCGGGCGAAGTCGGGGGCGAGGAAGAGGGCCAGGCCGTAGCCGGGGCGCTCCCACGCCTTCGGGTTCTCTATCAGCGCCCGGGCCGCTCGCAGCATCCCGGCGAGCTGGGCGCGGCGCAGACCGAGGGCGCGGAGCTGCTCCTCCGCGCGGCGGACGAGGTGCTTGAGTTCCGTGGGATTCTGCCGCTTCTCGGGCGCCGCGCGATGGGTGGGGAGATACATGGAGACGCAGGGGCCGGGGCGAGTCTCAGTCAGCAGTCGGAGTTCTTCCTGTGCCAACAGCGGCATCGTGCAACTCCTTCGGACGCCTCCCTCCTTGCGGACGGGGTGCGTCCATTCCATTGTCTCTCACCATCACGATTCCCGCCGGCCGCGGGGCCGGGCGATGGACGAAGCGGACACGCGTGTCGGCACACTGGACAGGGGAGAGCGCCGGGCCGACGGGCGGGGGAAGAAACCAACGGCGAGCAAGCAGGAGCAGGGCGCGGGCCGGAGTAGTAGGGAATGGAGGGGCGGATGGCTCGCCGGGGCGGCGGAGGCACGCATGGTGCGTCTGTGGGTGGTTGGCCTGGTGCTGGTGCTGATCGCGGAGATCGCCGCGGCGCTCTTCTTCTGCCTCGGCTACTTCTGGCTCGGCGGTCTCGTCCCGGGGGTCCTGCTTGCGGTCGCCTTCGTCGTTCTCTTCTTCGTGCTCCCGTTAACGGGCGAGGTGGTGGTGGAATTCGACTCGCTCGCGAAGGAGCTGAAGGTCAGGCTGTCGTGGTGGGGCCGCGTGCGGATGCGGCTCTCGGGGCGGCGGGAAGCGCGGGTGCGAATTCTCGGAATTCCCCTGTGTCTGAAGGCGCGCGCGCCGGCCCCGCCGCCGCCGCAGGTGAACCTGCGGCGGTGGCTGCAGGCGAACGTGAAGGACGTGGTTCGCCTGGGGCTGGCCGGCCTGGAGGCCGCCGCGGAGATGGCCTGCGAATCGCGGGCGCTGGTGGTGACGGTGAACGCGCCCGCGGAGATTGATGTGCTGGACCAGATCATCGCAGGGGTCGTCGGCCATCGGGAGTGGCCCCCACTCGATGTCCGCGTCCTGCCGGAGGGGAAGCGGCGGGTGCGCCTCCGCTATCGCCTGCCGCTGCGGACCGCCGCGGCGGCCGGCCTGTACGTCTTGGTGCAGGGGCGGGCGGTGCGGGTGATGCGGTCGCTCGCGCGCGCCCGCAAGCAGGCGAAGGCGGCGGGGTCGCCTCCCGCGGCGTAGCCCTCATGCCCCGGTTCTCCTGGCCCGGAATGGCCTCCCCGCGCACGCCGGGCGACGCGCGGGTGGAGACCGAGCTGCGGCGGCGGATGCGCGCGCAGGGGCGGATCACCTTCGCCGAGTTCATGGAGGTCGCACTCTACCTCCCCGGCGGCGGGTATTACCAGGCGCACGTCTCCTTGGGCCGGACCGGGGATTTTCTCACCAGCCCCGAGACCCACCCCCTGTTCGGCGCGCTTCTGACGCGCCTGGCCCGGGCGGCGTGGTGCGCCCTCGACCGGCCGGCCCCGTTTCACGTCATCGAATACGGCGCGGGCAGCGGGGCGCTGTGCCGGCAGGTGGTGACCGCGGCGCAGGCCACCGATGGGAAGTTCGCGAAAGACCTCCGCTACGTGATCGTCGAAGCCAGTGCCCTGCTGCGCGGGGAGCAACAGGCGCGGTTGCAGGACCTGGGTGAGGTCGTCACGTGGGCGCCCTCCGCGGAGATGACGGAGTACGCCGCGGGGTGCGTTCTGGCGAACGAGGTGGCCGACGCGCTGCCGGTGCACCGGCTGCGAGTGGAAGGGGAACGACTCCACGAGCTGTACGTCGCGCGGCCGGCAGGCGAGTACGCGGAGGTGAGCGGCCCGCTCTCTACGTCGGAGTTGGAGGCCTACTTCCTCCGCGCCGGGGTGAGGCCGCCGGAGGGGGCGGTGGTGGAGGTGTGCCTGGAGGCGCGGCCCTGGCTGGCCGACGCGGCCGCGCGCCTGGCGCGAGGGTACCTCGCCCTCCTGGACTACGGCGGCGCCGCGGACGACCTCTACGTGCGGGCCACGCCCCGCGGAGGGTTGAAATGCTTCTCCCGACACGGGTGGACCGACGACCCGTTTGACCGGCCCGGGCTGCAGGACATCACCGCTCCGGTGGATTTCACGGACCTCTCGCGCGCGGGGGAGGAGGCGGGCTGGGAGGCGTCGGCGGAGATGACCCAGCGAGAGTTGCTGCTGGCCCTGGGGGCCGGCCGGGCGGGGGAGCAGGTGGCGGCCTGGGAGGGGCCGGTGATGGAGCGGGAGCGGAACCTGCGGGCGATGGCCGCCCTGGTGGCCCCGGAGGGCCTGGGGCGGTTCCGGGCGCTGATTCAGCGGAAAGGCGCGCCGCCACTTCAGTACCAGGGGGCGGATATGGAAGCAACACTATATGTGCCGCTCCTCCGTTCGCCGGTGGAGGAGTGGTGACGCGGCGGCGCCGCCTCGCGGCGAGGGGTTGCTGGGAGGCCGAAGATGGAATCAGTGAAGCAGGACCAGAGGAGAGAAGCACCGCCCAGTGTCCATGCCAGCCCGGCGTGGGTGGGATGGGCGCTGGCCAGCTTCGGGTTGGGCATCGGGATCGTCTCCGGCGCGGCCTCGGCCTTTGCCTGGCCGGCGCGAAACTGGATCGGCGTCATCATTGGCGCCCTGATGGCCTTGTGCGGCGTGCTCGCCTTGGTCGCGGGCCTGGTGCGGATCCGCGACGCGGCGCGGGCCGCGTCATCGCCAGCGGAGGCGGGGGGGGATACGGCGCTGCCGCGCCTGGGCGAAATCCTCGTGCACAAGTACCAACTGATCTCGGAGAAGGACGTGCAGAAGGCCTTGACGCGGCAGCGGGAGACGGTGGGTCGGCCGCTGGGGGAGATTCTGGTCGAGATGCGCAAGATCACCTGGCGTGACCTGACGCGGGCCCTGGAAGATCAGCTCGGCTACGGCGACCCGTGGAAGCGGAAGTAGCCGGAGTGACGTTCCCTCGGTAGCAATACGAGCCATCCCGCGCCGCACCGCGGCCTCTGTCTTGCCTCCCCGTGGACCTGCTGCGGTCGCGCGCGTCCCATTCCTGCCCGCGGCCTGGCAAAGGGGGCCGGGGTTGTGCGAAAAGGCGACACTCTGGAGTCGGGGGCGCGCCGCGGGGCGGGGTATGCCTGAAGGTGTGAGGAGTGGCGACGGGAAGCGGGTGGCCGGCGCACCGGGGGGGAGACGGCGGGCCGGCGGGCGCGCGTCCCTGATGGGTGTGGTCATGGCGGAGGGAACGCAGACAGCTCTGATCCTGAACGTGGACGACGATGACGCGGCGCGCTACGCGATCACGAAGGTGCTGGAGCGCGGCGGCTACGGGGTGATCGAGGCGGCGGACGGGGCGGGCGCGCTGGAAGGCGCGGCGAGCCACCCGGTGGACGTGGTGGTGCTGGACGTGAACCTCCCGGACCTGAGCGGGTTCGAGGTGGCGAAGCGGCTGAAGGGGGATCCGGCGACGGCAGACATTCCCATTCTTCACCTCTCCGCGTCAGCCCGCGACCCGGGGTCGCTGGCGGCGGGGCTCGAAGCGGCGGAGGCCTACCTGACGGAGCCCGTGTCGCCGGAGGCGTTGCTGGGGACGGTGGGGGCCTTGGTGCGGGCGCGGCGGGCCCTGGAGGAGGCGCGGCGGCGGGCGGGGGAGGCGGAGGCGGCGGAGGCGGCGCTGCAGCGCTACCGCCTGCTGTCAGAGCATGCGCACGACATCATGCTCTTCATTCGGCCGGACGGGCGGATTGCGGAGGCGAACGCGGCGGCCGCGGAAGCGTACGGCTACTCCCGCGAGGAATTGCTGGGACGCAACATCCGAGAGTTGCGCGCGGCGGAGACCGCGTACGAGGTGGCGCAGCAAATCGAGGCCGCGGACAAGAGCGGCGTGGTCTTCGAGACCGTGCACCGGCGGAAGGACGGGAGCACGTTCCCGGTGGAGGTGAGCTCGCGGGGGGCAGACATAGGAGGGGAACGGCTTCTGGTGAGCATCATCCGGGATATCAGCGAGCGCAAGCAGGTAGAGGAGGCGCTACGCGCGAGCGAGGAGCGACGCCGCCTGGCCCAAGCGGCCGCGAAGGCCGGCACGTGGGAATGGGATCTGCGGACCAACGAGAACCTCTGGTCCGAGGAAGTGTGGGGCCTGTACGGGCTGCAGCCCCGCAGTTGCACGCCTTCCTACGCGGCCTGGCGCGAGACGATCCATCCCGATGACAGAGAGCTTGTCGAGCAGGCCGTGCAGAAGGCGGCGCGGGAGGGGACCGAGCTGAATGTGGAGTGGCGGGTGCGCGACCGGGACGGGGCGGAACGCTGGCTGATGTCGCGCGGGCAGGCGGTGCGCGACGCCCAGGGCCAGATGGCCCGCTACATCGGCATCGTCGTGGATGTCACGCAGGGGAAGCGCGCCGAAGAAGCCATCCGGCGGAGTGAGGCGATCCTCGCCCAGGTCGGGGAGATGGCCCACCTGGGGGCGTGGGAGATCGAGGTGACGAACCGGGAGGACCTGAACGCCAACCCCCTGGTCTGGTCGGAGGAGGTGTATCGCATCTTCGGCTACGAGCCGGGGGCGGTGGAGGTGACGAACGAGCTGTTCTTCCGGAGCATACCGCCGGAGGATCAGGAGCGAGTCGTGGCGGCGGTGGCGGAGGCGATGGCGACCAGGCAGCCGTACAGCATCGAGCACCGGGTGCTGCGGCCGGACGGGACGGAGCGGATCGTGCAGGAGCACGCGGACATGGAGTACGACGAGGAGGGGCGAGTAGTGCGGATCGTGGGCGGGGTGCAGGACATCACGGAGGCGGTGAGGGAGAGGGAGCGGGCGGCGGCGGCGGAGCGGGCGCGGGCAGAGCTGGCGGAGACCCTGAACGCGGAGATTGCGCACCGCACGAAGAACAACCTGACGATGGCGGCCAGCGTGCTGCGCCTGCAGGCGAAGGAGGAGACCGACGCACGGACTGTAAACGCGCTGAACGATGCGGCCTCCCGGCTGCTCACCTTCGCGAGCGTGCACGAGCAACTGCAAACGACGCAGGAGGGAGAGATAGACTTCCTCGCGGCGCTGGAGCGGATTGCGGAGGCGACGCGGGAGGTGTACGCGGCGAACGAGGTGGAGTTCTCGGTGGCGGGGGAGCGGGTGCTGCTTCCCTCCCGGCTGGCCACGAGCCTGGCCGTGGTGGCGAACGAGCTGGTCACGAACGCGGCCAAGCACGGCTGCATGGAGGGGGCGACCTGTCAGGTGCGAGTGCGGCTCACGCAGGAGTGCGGGGCCCTGCTGCTCTCGGTGTGGAACTCGGGGGCGCGGTTGCCGGAGGGGTTCGAGGTGGCAAAGGGGGCGCATCTCGGCCTGCGGCTGGTGATGAGCCTGGTGGAACAGCAGTACGGGGGCCGCTTCAGCCTGCGGCCGGAGGGGGAGGGCACCTGCGCCGAGGTGGTGGTGCCGCTGGACCGGGAGGCGGCCTAGTAATTCGGGGACAGACTCAATGCCGTTTACTTAAGCGACCCGCGCACCCGGTGCGCCACGCCATCGCCCCTCAACAGGGCACCTTGGCCGCCAACGTGGAGTCCCTGAGCCCTAAGTAAACGGTATTGGGGACAGACTACTCATTTTTTCGAGCGTTAACCTATAGGCTAAAGGAGACCTTGAAATGAGTAGTCTGTCCCCAATACTGTTTACTTAATCAGAATAGCGCTCGCATAGTCGATGTTCTTGACGAGGGCGGTGGGGCCTCGTTTCCGGGTTCGGTATTGGCTAATGCG
>Ga0315282_10001262_pt1 | contig 48343 bp, 40 predicted proteins | sample YL17G07_20_MG_FD_203693 | JGI IMG/M metagenome (GOLD analysis project Ga0315282, IMG submission 203693) | Sediment microbial communities from Yellowstone Lake, YNP, Wyoming, USA - YL17G07_20 | ecosystem: Environmental > Aquatic > Freshwater > Lake > Sediment | place: USA: Wyoming | collected...
GCGAAAAAAAGAGCTATCAAATTATCAGCTAGCTTTGGCATAATGTAGAATTTTAAGCCAAAAGCCAGAATATATTAGTAGAGCTAGGTTATAGCCAGCGGTTAGCGGTATAGCCAAGCTCAAATAACGGCTTTCTACTGCCAGCGGTAGAAACAACAGCCGAAAAAAGAGAGGTGATGCAAGCTGGAGCAACTTAATATCGAAGGTCGGCGGTCTGGTTCTGGCTTTGTGTGCCATAAGGAAAGGCTTGTAAGTGCTCTCTCCAGAGCAACTGCCGAAAGGGTAACGCTGTTTGACAGCGAAACCACTATAGGCAGGAAAGGCTTTTTGAGCTACCTTAAAGCTCTGGCAGGCGGTAACGTGGTAAAGGTTACACCTGCGGGCGTTAGCGCTAGCGGTTTGCAGGCTAACGGTAAAGGCTTAAAGGTAGTCTGTGGCAATCATCAAAGCTATATATCAGACGGTGCTTGGCTGAAAGACAAGACACCGTTTTCTTTTTGCCAAGTCCGAGTAAGTCCAAGCTACGCTGTTATGCCTAACATTGGTGCTAACGAGCTAGCCGAAGCCTTGTCAAGGGTGCTACCGTTTACCGATGCCGACGACGCTAGACCAGTTCTACAATGCGTCAAGGTAGTCCAAAAAGACGACAAGCTAACCTTGATAGCGGCTGATGGCTTTACGCTTGGAGAGATTAGCCTTGACTTCGAGGCTGGAGAGGCTGAAGCCTTAATCAATCGAGACGATGTTAAAGGCTTGATACCAGCCTTAAGGAAAGCCAAGAGAGTTAAGGTTAGCTTCGAGCAGAAGCCAGATAGCGACAACGGTGGCTTGCTTGCCAAGTCGCTAGTCGTTGATACAGAGCTAGTCAAGTATAGCTTGCCAAGCCAAGAGGGTAGCTATCCTGATTATGGCAAGGTATTTCCAAGCGATTTTATCGCTAGTGCTAGCTTTGACACCAAAGAGGCAGTCAAGGCTTGTCAAAGCCTGTTGGCTATCTGGTTTGACGATAACACCAAAGGGCTTTATAGACCTTTAACCTTAACCGTAGCCGATAACAAGGTTACCATCGAGGCTAAAGAGGACAGAGGCTCAATGGCAATATCAGCCGAAACCAGTGGAGAGGCAAAGATAGCTGTAGCTGGAAACTACCTGATAAAAGCCTTAAGGGCTTGTGGTGGCATAGCTGAAATGAAGCTAGCAAGTCCACAATCGCCAATAGCCTTAACCGTTGATGGTTACCGATGTTTGGTTATGCCGATGCGTTTACCTGAAGGCAAGCCAGAGGTTACAACCGAAACCGAAACGGTAGCCAAAGAGGTAGAGGCAGAGGCAGAGACAAAGGCTAAAGCCAAGCCAAAGCGTAAAGGCAAAGGCAAGGCTAGACAGCCTGAAGTCGAGCCAGAAGAGGTAACCGAGCCTGAAGAGGACAGAGAGCCTGTAGCCGTAGCTTAAACAAAGCCAAACAGAACGCAACGCCGAAAAGAAGACCAACGCAAAAGCGAGGGAGCGACACCCTCGCTTTTTGTTTTTTTTGGGGCAGAAAGATAAGCCTTAAAGATAAAGGGTAGTGTTGACTCAGATTAACACTACCCTATTTTGTTTTGTAATCACACAGTAACAGGCAAAACAGCCTCTGAAGTGTAGGAGGTTCTTTTGCCTTTTTTAATGCCCTTTTCACAGGGGGCGTGGGTCGCTAGACCAAAGCCCCTATTTTTTTTATCCTCGGAAGACCGCATTCAAAAGCCTTACCGTTCTTTGCCCAGCTCAGAGTCCACCAAAAGCCCCAGGAAGCCCCTCAAAACCACCGGGGATACCAATATCCCTTACCCCGGCCGCGAAAACCCCCCATTTTCACTTTAGATTGTAGCCTTCCTATCAACCTCCCAAGCTCTCCTGAACAAATCAGGCTAAAGTGCAGTATTGAAGATGTAGCTCAAAGGCTTTATTGTCCTGTACAATCTAGTTTTTCGGCTGGAAACCTGTACTTAATATAATCACAAGCGGAAATCCAACCAAGAGGAGTTCCTGGATATTTTAGCGGTTTTGACTCGACTGTACCTGACAAGCAAACACCAATGATATATCCTTCACCATCAGCGATACCAACATGGCCGAGGTTCTCACCATTTGCATAGTAATCATAGAACACGAGGGAGCCTTTCGGTGGTTGGCCGATGTTTTGTATCTTCTTTTGATTAAGCAAGTCCGAATAAGCTAACCAAGCGTTGTCGTAACCTCGTGTTGGACTGACCTTAAATTCACCAAAATAGGCCACTACAACAACCGCATGAGCAAAACGATGACAATATGTTGCCTGACCTTCTGCCCATACCCATGACTCTCCTCGAGTTTTACGCAGAGCCTGTTCCTCTGTGAGTTTACTTGCTAGATTTTCTATATCCTGTGAGCATTCTCGTTTGGGACAGTCTGAAGCTCTTGCGCAATCAATTTGCGACCTAGCTAATTCAACCACCTTGTCAGAAAGTGGAGTATTAAAACCTAACGCATTGAGGACGTTATTGACTATGTTCTTCACGCCCTCCACTATGGATGTGGTTGCTTGCTGTGCAGATGCGATTATTCCAGGAGGTGACAATTCAAGCCTATAAAACTTATGGTTTCCAATTTGAACTGTGAATTTTGCTTCGTCAGCCCATGAAGGCTTAGGGATGGAAAGACTATAAAAGTGGTCAGCTCTCTTTGTCGGATCAACTACTTGGTTGTTTAGTACCTGACCAGCCATCTGATAACACTCGTACCAAGCCTCTCTGTCCTGCTGGCTATTCCGATATAACGGGTTTTCAACTAATGGTCGGTTTGGATCTCCTTGGTTGAAAGCACTAAATTGCTGAGGTTTTAGAATAACACTGTGATAGTCAGTTCCCCACCACCTTCCATTCTCTGCTCTATTTCTTATTACCCATCCCACTGCAATTTTACCATCACGGCTTTCACCTCTGGCTTCCCCAAATATTGCCCTTGCCAAGATCATCTGTACCGGGTCATCATAAAAGTTTCCAGTCCATTTAGGATTATCGACAGTCGGCTTAGTTGAAGAGAGTTCTGTAATAAAATAGGCAGTAACGCTCTTGTTTGAGTTCATGATGATGGTTGTGGAGGTTGATGTTCCTGCAGCATCACCACCCCAGTATGCGAACTCCCAGCCGGGGTTGGCTTTGGCAGTGAGTGTCACCTGAGTGCCCTGGTCATAGCTTAAACTGCTTGGGCTAAAGCTAATAGTACCACTGCTATTTGAAGGATTAATGTAAGTGGACAGACCGTATTTCTCTTTGGAGAGTTGTGTAAAGTAGGCAGTCACGCTTGTGTTGGAGCTCATAACGATAGTTGTTGAGGTTGATTTTCCTTGGGCGGCACCGCCCCAATAATCAAACTCCCAGCCAGGGTAGGCATTGGCAGTGAGTGTCACCTGTGTGCCCTTGTCATAGGTTCCATCACTTGGGCTAATATAGCCACCGCCAGATGGCTCTACATAAGTAGACAGATTGTATTTTTCCGCAGGTGTTTCCGATCTCGTAAAGTAAGCGGTGATGTTCTTGTTTGAGTTCATGGTGACGGTTGTTTGTATCGATGTCCCTGTCGCGTCTACTCCCCAACGATCAAACTTCCAGCCTTGGTTAGGGTAGGCGGTTATTATTACTGGTGTTGTTGCTGCGTAAGTCCCACTATCTGGACTACGGCCAACATAGCCGCTTCCCGGGGGATCTACAGAGGTCGACAGACTGTATGTAGGTGTACTGACTTGGCGAAAGTAAGCAATAACCGTCTTATCACAGTCCATTATTACGGTTGTGGATAGGCTGTTTCCTTTGGCATCAGCGCCCCAGTAAGCGAATTCCCACCCAGGGCTGGCACTAGCTGTTATTGATACCTGTGTGCCTGGACTGTAGCGCCAGACACCAGGGGCAGGGCTGGTAGTTCCTTGGCCACTGGTACCTATGCTAAGAGCATATTCAACAGGCTGACTCGCTAGCGTATATTCACCGTAGAAATTGGTTGTAAGATCCTTAGACACAGTCTTTGTCTGCGATGGTGGTTTGGTGTATCCGCTGATTTCGTTCCAGTTGATAGTATAGCTGCCGACAGGCGCGCTGCTGTTAAAAGGTACTGTGCGGTCGTTAAAATTGGTGGGCCCGATTAAGCTGAATGAGGCATTGGGCTTGTTGCTAGTGACGCTGATATAACCGCTATCAGGCATAGGTGTATAGACGATGGTACCACTCCAAGATCCACCCTCCTCCATAGTAACCGTTTGTGGGGATGGTGTAAGATAACCAGGCATTGGCTGCCAGGTTAGGGTGTAAGTTCCCACCGGTGCATTGCTGATTTTTCGTGGCGTTGTGCCTGTGTATGTTGTTGGCCCTTTCAAAATGAAGGAGGCCCCCTCAGGTGAACTATTTATTTGAATTATGTTCGTCTCTGGGACAGGGATATATATGCCGTGGAAGGTTATTGAGCCTTCATAAGGTAAAGGCTTTGACTCTGGTGGAGGAGTGGTGTAACCAGGCTTGTTTGCCCAGACTATGCTGTAATTTACCTCACAAATAGCGTTGTCCACGCTCCATGGAGTTGGCCCCCCATAATAATATGTCCCGTCCCTATATAGAGTAAAAAGCGCCCCTGAAGGGTCACTAGTGACCGTGATGGTTCCGTATCCGGCTAGAGCTTTTACAACCTGGTACTTTATGTGCATGGGATTAGATAAGCCACCTGACGTCACCGCAAGTTCAGTTGGTGATGTGCTGACAATTTGTATTGGTATGAGTGATATACTCAGTATCAATAGAGTCAAAGCTATGCTGATGATTCTTCCGGCTAGTTGCCTTAATCTCATTGATTATCCTCCTTGAAATTACTCCGCCGCTGATCTTTTATTGCACGTAGACCACTACCGCATTAAAAAGCAGTATGTAAATTCCTCCTGTAAGTTCATTCCTGCCCTGTGTATCCTGGGGGAACTGCTGGGGTTGAAGATGGTGGTGGCGCTTCTGGTGAAATCGGCTTATATATAAAAACATATGCAGCGGCCAACAGTACAACAATTATTAAAGCGACGCAAACTATAAGCCAAGAATTTGTCTTTTTATGTTCTGCCTTTTTCTGTCCATTCCCGTAAGCCTGCTGTTGTTTTGGTTTTTCTTGTATTTGCCACTTCAGAGGTGTTCCGCAGCTACTGCAAAACCTCACGCCCTGTACAATTGCTTGACCGCACTTAGGACATGCATGCGTCTGCTGCAGTCCATAAGCTTGCTCTTGCCCCCCAAGCAACCTGGCACCGCAGGTTCCGCAAAATTGCTGGCCCCGTGGGTTCTGACTTTCACAGATGGGACACACCGATGTCTGCCGCATCACACACCTCCCGTTGAGTCCGGCCTTATGCGAACGTTGTATTCGTATTGTACAACAGATCGAGACAAAAGAGAATATCCTAGGGTAAAAATTTGGGCAACGGACAGCTTAGAGTGGATTAACAATTCGCTACATTGTGCAAAGATGGGGGAATTTTTACTTATATATTTTTGTGGACGGTCTACCGCGATATAGCTAATGGAAGCATGTTCGCGATTAAACCCCTCGTCAAACTCCTAAAAAGTTCCAGGATAGTAAATGACGAAAATGGGTTACCTTCGCTCTTCCATAGTCATGTACTACGTCTTGTGGACGGTTGAGTAAAGTGCATACCCATTAAATTTATTGTAAATCTTCGAGTTTAGTACTGATACTAGACTTTTTTGGGGGCAGATCAGCCCTAATCAAATATTATGCCTATACAGCATTAGCAACTCTTATTGGCACTGTAGCGAAAAAGTGGCCGGATTCGATACTACCACATTGGGGCTTAGCGTACGGACGCGTACCCAGTGGGTTCCAGTTGTCCCTCGAGACCACCCTGTATTTACTCTCGTCGTCGTAGCCGACGTGAAGTTTATTGTTTGTTCGGGAGACGTTCCCCCATCACTTCGTTCCCAGACATATCGAACCGTACACGGAGTATTTACCGTGATGTCAGCGTAGCACACAAAATCGTGTGGACAATGACCAACATATGAGGTTGGAATGACACCTGCAATAACGGAGGTAACGGCAATAGCAGTACCTTCAACTGACGTGCCGAAAGTGAAATTGCACTTATCCGACCACATCTCGTTGGGTGTGAAAACGTGGACACGCCACCAATAGGTGCCGCTCGTACTAGGAGTCCACCATAATCTGGTGCCGACCCCAAACCCATCCCCTGCATAATTAAACTTTTGCGTATATACAGTAGAAGTCCAGCCATCGCTTCTTTCCACAACAAAAGTTGCTGTGCATGGACCACTTACACTCATATAAACATTAGAATAAGAAGCACCCTGATAGACATCGCAATACACTCTGACTGCTGTTACTCTATTTGCAACACCTTCAACTGGTGCGAGCGTGAAGTTAGCCTGATTTGACACCACATCGTTAGGTGTAAGAACGTGGACACGTACCCAGTAGGAACCATTTTCTTCACGGGGCCATCCAGTAGTGACCTCTTTTGAACCTGCTGCTGTAAAATACTCTGTTTGCTGAGGGGAGCTTCCGCCGTCGCTCCTCTCCCAGACGTAGGTTACTGTACAGGCACCGCTAACCCTGATCATAGCAGAACAGCGGAAGGTGTAGGGACGAGCGCCGTCCCAGGTAGTCGGTGACACGGTGGTAATAACGCTGGTTACTTGGGATGGAAGTGTAGTCCCGGGCATAGTCACTCCCGGGTGGGTAACACCTGGCCCCGTGATACCTGATTCGGGAACAATAATTTGTAATGATTGATATACACTTGCGATTGAATTGGTTGCTGTTAGCGTATATACCGTAGTCGAGGTGGGTGACACCGGCCTGCTGCCAGTAGCAGCTACGGCACCGAATGCAGGATAGATGGTTATCGTAGTTGCATTTGATACATTCCAGGACAAAGTTACCGAGGAGCCGGTTAAGGTGTATGAGTCTGCGATAAACTGGTTTATAGTGGGTGAACCTGGTGGTGGGGGAGGGGGAGTAGGAGTAGGAGACGAACTACCCGGAAGAACGGTAATCCGAGTCCTGGCGCCCGTAGTACCTGAGGCATTGCTGGCAGTCAGGGTATAACCCGTGGTAGAAGTGGGCGAAACAGTTTTACTGCCGCTGGCAGGCACAGTACCTATTCCATTATCAATACTTACCGAAGTGGCGCCGTCAATGCTCCAGCTCAAAGTAGCCGAGCTGCCAGTAGTTATAGTGGATGGACTAACACTGAAGGAGTTGATAACTGGTGAACCAGCGATTGATATAGCGACCTGTGTGATAGCAGTAACCTTGGTACCGTCTAAGCCGGTCGCCGTCAGCGTATAGACAGTAGTGCTACCCGGCGACACAACTATATACCCAATCGATGAAACATCACCTATACCCTGGTCTATGTTAACCTTCGCAGCTCCTTTTACATTCCAAACAAGTTTTGCAGACTTACCAGCCTGAATGTTCTGCGGGCTAGCGTCAAAGGAGTTTATAACCGGTTGTTCGGCAGTCGAAGGGGCTTTTACTATACTTATGCAGGAACAACTGAAAACCAGCGAGACCACCACTACAAAAACCAACAGCTTTTTCATGATCTCCTCCTCCTCATACAACAGTATGTGTTTGTCCGAACAATATCAAGTATAACATAAAACTGTCTTAATAATACAATACGGATAGGGTGATCCAAGATTGAACACTTTGAGTAATTGTTAAGGGCGTGCGTACTTAACCGGGCAAGTGCTCAGCTCACAACTTGCGCAGAAACTCGACCATTGAATAGCTAACTAACCTCTCGAACGTAATCAGTGGCGGTAGGGGTAACGGCAGCTGTGCCATTTCAGCCGCTGCTCCTGGAGGCAGTGATCGGAAATGTCCGACTACAATACTCTCTGGAAGTCGAATTCCCTCGTGAATTAGCCTAGACCTGGCGTCATAAATGTTGCGGAGAGTGCGCTTTAAATCTGCCTTCTCGATTCGTTCCGATTGGCGGATTGTAATGTCAGAATGAGAAATCTCTTCTTTTCCCAAGCCATCAGGGCCAAGTCTGACTGTGCTTGTCAAATAGTCCGGCTTGGCATCATCTTCCGTTTCAGCAAAGAAGATTTCAGGCACGTTATCCATGATAAACTTCAGCATCTTGCGAAAGATGAATCTCTCCTCGTGCAATAGCACTTTCACTAGCCGTGACCTCTTTTCCGGTGGCAAAGGATCAATCAGCTTACCCAAGCCGGGGAATCGTGAATCTAAGAATTCTTCGAGTTCTGTGGGGCGATCGCCCTCGTTGCTTGGCTTATAATCTTTGTAAACCGCTGACGAGATCGCCTCGAGGCACATGACCAAGAAGAGATAGGAGAATTCTGGTTCGGTATACATCATCTCAACGGCGGAGTGATACAGCCGCATTGCCAGTACGAAGGCGTTTGCAGCGGACCTCTGCATAGCCTGAAGATTCCATAGGAGACAGTAGATCTCGTCTGGGTTGATTTCTTTCAGCCTTTGGCCCTCTTGGTAGTGTGCTCGCTGATACAGCTCGCTGTCCTGCTCAAGCGGCAGACCATCGTATCTGGTTTGCCGTACTGCAAAGACCCTGCGGCGAGTGATAAGAGACACGAAAGCAGCGAACTCTTTGGCTGTTTCGTCAGCGAAGATACCGGCCACACCGGTTACGTCCGACTCTTTCTTCACCTCGTAGGGAGCCCTGAAGGTTAAGGCTAAGGATTGTGGCACTCTGCTATAGGGAGACGAAACGCTGAAGAGCTTAAAGGGTAAGTCTCTGAGAATGTACCGGGCGGCTATCGAGTGCTCGCGATCGCCAAGGAAAAGAGGATAGATTTCACCCCAGGTGATAAGCCGATATTCGACCTCTGGATAAGCTTCTGCTGCCTCATCTGATTTGACTTGCTTATGAAGGTCTAGAGTTGCAAGCAATCCCATTCTGATCCTCGATCCTATTCTCGCACAGTGGTGGTTCGTTGGCAATAAAATAACGGGTAAACGCCGACTTGACGAACTTCTAGCCATCTTGAGCAATTGGAAACACTTGAATCTTTCAGAGTGCGCCAAGGTCTAACAAAACCGAGGATTGTTTAATGACACGCCAAGCCACTTTCTCTATTGACGGGTTGACTGCTGAATTAACCGGTCTAGGCTTCTTTGAATATAGTGCGACACCCATGCTATCTTGAGCCCCTTGATAATTTCCTCTGCTTCGGAAGCGGCTTCCGTCTCTGAAACCCACGGGAACGTCAACTCGCCACTACCTATCCCAGCCTCATCGCAGTCACCAATAAGGTTTGCCACTGAATCCAGCCCAGCTTTTATCTTTCCGAGGTAATCCAAAAGATAGGATGCGCTAGGAAATTCTGAGTCCACAAGACGCTCTGCAAAGGCCAAAAAGTCAATGCTAATTTCCCGGACTGTCCATTTTATGAATTGCGGATAATCCTTTGTAGGCATTCTTTCAAGCCTAAAGGTATGATGAAGCTTAGTGTGATGGCACGGGCCACAAAGTGTTATCAAGTTGACTTCAGTAGTCATGCCGCCAGCACTCTTTGGTATCCTGTGGTGAAAGTGTGGTGGCAAATCACTCTCTTCTCGCACCTTGATACCGCATTCCTGGCACCTGTGGCCATCGCGTTCCAGAACCCTCCCCCTCACACTTCTGACAATCTTGCTCATGTCGCATACCCCCTGTACGAGAGATTAGTTTGCCGTGTCTTCGAATATCCCACTTTTCAGCCATATGTTAGCCTATTGTCGTACACCTCTCAACCGCTACCAGATCGCCCTAGAAATCGTGACGGTGGTCGTCCAGCTTCGGTTGAACAAACGTCAGAAAAGTGCAATCAGAAGATGAACGTGGTTAAGCAAAAGCTGTTAAATGAGGTGCGAAGTGATAGTTCTATGTGCAACGGTAATTCGGCGCCGGATTGCTAGCTGGCAGCTACGTATACACTCCGCCCCTCACCAAAATAAGAATCGTAAACATGCTGGTATACAAGCCCACATTTTTCATGAAAGATATCTTCAGTGAATTTTTCGGGCAGACCTTTATCCAGCATATCCTCAATGGTAACCATCACCTGCGCTCTATTTTGCTGGCGCTTGCGCCAGTCCAGCACTAGCATTTCTGCTTTCAACTTCGTGAGCAGGTCTCGTGCCACCTTCTTTACCTGATTCTTCTCCTTTTGTGTCAGCTTCATATCAGGCTTGGTGAGAATATCAAATACGGCCAACTCTTCCTCGTTTAAGTTTTCTGAGATACCCCTTTTCTCTTCCTCATTCAGTTCCTGTGCAAATTTAACCAGGCTATTAAAGAACATCTCAATATTTATGGCACCTGAATTATACTCGTCTATCAAGTGCTGGAATTTTTCCATGAAATCCATCCGGCTGCGGTTCATGCGAACAAGCTGTTTAAGCCTCTGGTCAATCATTGTGCGAAGCCGCTCTGCCTCTGTGTGCTTCCGAGCCTTCTCGAACTTTTGTTTCAATTCCTCGAAGTCAATTTTGCTCAGGTCCACCAGATGAGCCTGATACTCCGAAACAGGCTCTTTTATCATATAAGGCTCAGCCGCAACAGACTTGTCCAGCAAGTCCTCGACCGCACCCATAACCCCTGAAATGTCTGGGTCAGGGATAAGGGAGCGAATCTTCTCCGCAATCACCGCAATGAGTGCCCTGACAGAGATAAACTCGTTCGCTTCAGGGTCGGGCAGTATCGCCTTGAACAGTCTTAGCACATCTGCAGCAAGGGATAGATACCTTCTCTTTGAGTCATTATTGATTATGATAGCTTCCACAGCATCATCCAGCAGCCTTAGCTTTTCGAATCCACTGGCAGTCTGGATTTTAGTTAGCTCAACGCCATGGTCACTGCAGAAACCCTCCGCTTTTGATACGGCGTCTTTCAGAGCATCTAGTAACTTGCTCTTGTCAAGAACGGGTGTCTCGCCCTCTCGAATACCGCCTCCGTATGCCGAACCGTAAATGGCCAAGGCTTTCTGGAGGTCACGAAAGACCCCGACATAGTCCACTATTAATCCATTAACCTTATCTCTAAACACACGATTTGCCCGGGCAATTGTCTGCATGAGTGTGTGATTGCGCATGGGTTTGTCCAGATAAATGGTGGAGCAACAGGGGACATCGAATCCGGTCATCCACATAGCGCAGACAAAGACAATCCGGAATGGGTCATCGGGGTCTTTGAACTTCTTGTCCAGATCCTCTGTCAGCATGCGCTTACGATGAGGGACAATGTCCAGCCCCTTCTTTTTCATGTCCTCAATCTCGTTCTGTGATTGCGAAATTACAACCGCCATATCGGTCTCTTTCATATATTTGATTTTGTCCCTAAGTTCCTCTCGCTCAAAAACATCCTTTGTCGAGGCAAGTCGAGCTTCAAGCCCTTCCAGATAGTCTTTCCAATGTTTCTGCACCTTGTTATACATATGCACTGCGGTTGCCTTGTCAATGGAGACAACCATTGCTTTGCCCTGTTGCCCCCGTCCCATAAAATGAGCGACAATGTCTTCGGCTATTTTCCCCAGCCTATCGTCGCGCGTAATCAGATGATATTCCCGGGCAAACTCCCGCTCTACTTTCTTCTCCTGCTCTTCATCCAGCTCCGCCTCTTCAAGAAGGCGTTCCATATTCTCATTCAGGTCGCGGTTGGTAAGCTGTAGCTCAGGGATACGGTTCTCATAGTAAAGAGGCACCGTGGCACCATCATCCACAGATTGCTTGAAGTTATAAATGCTGACATAGTCACCAAAGACATGCCTAGTCTTCTCCTCGCCGACTATTAGCGGGGTCCCGGTAAAGGCAAGGAAAGCCGCCCTGGGCAAGGCATTACGCATATTCTGGGCAAAGACATCGTATTGTGAGCGGTGGGCTTCGTCAGTGATAACAATTACATCAGTGCGGTCCGACAGTTTTGGGTAAGTTTGACCGCGGTCGGTTCGGAATTTCTGAATAAGGGTGAAGACATACCGGTGGTCTTCCCTGAGAAGCTGTTTCAGGTGCTCGCCACTCTCTGCCTGAACGTGTGGCTCTGTTATGACACCAGCATTGGCAAAGTACTTGTAGATCTGGTCATCCAGCTCTTGTCGGTCAGTCACAATCACAAATGTCCAGCCCCCAGGAATCTGGCGAAGCACCTTCTGTGCAAAAAATATCATGGAGTAGCTCTTGCCGCTCCCCTGTGTGTGCCAGAACACGCCAAGGCGACCCTGCTTCTCTCTTATTCTTTGCAGGGCTTTGATAGCATTCTTAACCCCCAGATACTGGTGATTCTTGGCGATGAGCTTCACCAGCGGCCCGCCCACATCGGTAAAAACGGTGAAGTTCTCAGCGAGGTCAAAGAAGCGCTGTTTATCACACGTGCCCCGGATGATGGTCTCCAGAGACACAATGCCTTGCTCCTGCTCATCACTAATCCTTTTCCACTCGTTGAAGTGTTCCCATTCGGCACTCATGCTGCCGATTTTGCTATCGCTTCCATTGGACACGATAATAAAAGCGTTATGCCAGAATAGCTGAGGGATAGTGGATTCATAGTCCCTTATATTATTGCGGTAGGCGTTTTCCAGACGCTTATGGGTCGCCTTGAGCTCAACAAGAATGAGCGGTAGACCGTTGACAAAGCCAAGAAGGTCAACACGCCGCTTATACATCTCGCCCGAAACCCAGAACTGCGAAGCGAGAAAGAAATCATTATTCCGTGAGTTGTTCCAGTCAATAACCCCCACGGTCTCCGTCTTTTGGTCACCATCGGGCGTAGTGACTGCAATTCTGACACCATTCTTGAGCAGTCGGTAAACCTCCCGGTTTGCCACCACCGGATGCAGGGCGCTGCGGTCTCTAGTCAGTTCCTCAATCGCCGACTCAATAGTGCCTTCAGGCAGATTCTGGTTGAGCCTCTGCAACGCAGCGCGAAGCCTAGGAACCAGCACCACCTCCTGGGTGGTCTGCCTGCCTAAACTAGAATTCTCGCCAACCTGCTCATAGAAGCAGTTCGCCGTCTCCCAGCCCAGTTCCTTGAATAACTCAATGGCTGGCTGCTCTACAAGGGTTGACTCAGAGTATTCGTCGATCATGCCGGCACCTCGAATGCCAGGATGGTCAAGGTCAATTCCCTGTTCTTGTCGTCCCGATGATGAAGAACGTATCGAAAACCAGTTTCTGAATCATAGCTGAGTTCTCTCTTGAAGTTCGAGTGAGCTTTCACTACCTCAGGTATCTTGGCAAGCACGGCTGAAAAAGACTTCTCCCGATTGAACACCAGCAGAGCCGTCTTGGTATCCCTCCAGCTCGCATAACCGAGAAGCTGGTCTAGAGCTTCTGTGAGAGCCGCCGGGCCACGCCAGAACTTGCACTCCGCTATGAATATATTCTTGCCTTCGGCACGAATCAAGATATCGGTTTTGCCCTCGAAATTGAAGGTTTCACCCGTGGCCTGTCCCTCATACTGACCATTTAGCTGAACTAGGAAGTGCTGTCTCAGGTCTTCCTCATTCATCCCGCTAAATGCCCTGGGGCTTCTTTCCATTACTGTAACCATATTAGAAATAACGGACAGTATGTGCTCGTATTCCTTCATATCAAGAGTCGGTTCAGGAACGAACGGAGCAACTGATGGCTGTTGCGTAATCGGTGAGACTTTTCTACGAACCGTTGGCACCGCATAAGTGGTTGGAGCATTTTCTCTCTGCCTGAGCGGAAATCCCAGGCTTGCTGCCAGGCCCTGGTCTTTAAGCAATTTCTCACGGCGTGCCTCAATTCGCTGGCGGGCTTTGCCACGAACCGATTGGTTGAATCGTGAGACATCTTTCGCTATCCAGTCCAGCCACTTGCTAATCTCGGACAAATCCCGTTCAAAAGTTGATTTGACCCTGTCTGCATCATGATGAGTGAGTGTATATTCCAACCTTACTTCATTTTCGGTCACTGATGCCCGAGGAGGATTGAAAGTAAAAGTCGATGGCTTGCACTTAAACAGGTTGGCATCACCTTGGTAAGGAATGTAAAAGGTAACCTTGGTTCCGGTTATGTAGAAAGGTTGGCTTCTGTCAATAATAAAACGGTCATGGTCTCGACTAACGTCTACCCTGGCTTCACCTTGGTCAACCTGAATACTTTTATCATCAAGTTGAGGGACTTTTATGCTATACTCCTGTTCAAAGTAATCACAAAGGTCATCAATGCTTGTGTTCAGCAGGCGATTCCCATCTATAGCATCAATTTCGCCGAACATCTTCTGTTCGTGATTTTGCATGGTTCCTCTGAGGTCGTATTGGGAAAACAGCAGGTCATCCATTGCCCAGCACCTCCGTGTCCATATCCAGATTCTCTACGTCTATTTCTCCCGAAATCAGCTTGGGCAACAGGAGGTCACGAGTGCGGCGGAGGTTGGTGTTCTTATCCGTCAAAGTCTCCACTTCACTACCGATAGGCTGTGCTATCTCCTCAAACCGTTTGATAGTGTTCCCATCGGGCATGAGTATTTTTATGCCATGTATGTCCTCTTTAGTTACAGCCTTGAAGACAGTGCCCCCACCCATCGTATCTTCTTCTCTAAACAACTCTTTCAGTTGGTGGAATACAAAATACTGGCAGTTATTATTGCTTCTGATGGCACACAGGCCCCGACCTATCACGATCTTCTTGTTCGCAATATTGAAGCGTCCTACCGGCGCACGGACGCTAAACAGAATGTCTCCGCGCTCGGCTATACGATTGTGGACAGTGCAATATACGCGGTCAACCGGAAATCGCTCCCCGAAATCCGTTACTCCTTGATGGAATGGCAATCCTTCTCCCATCGTGTTGTAGAATTCTGACTTGGGTGACTGCCCCATAATGATATGACAGCCGTCGCTCAACTTCTCCACCTTCCACCCCTCCGGAATCATCCCCATTTCTGAGTCAACCATCCTAACATTCTCATGACCCGGAAATCGGAAGTTAACGAACCATTCGCAGTACATCATCTCAGCCATTTCTTCGAGTATCTTGATGCGGCGGGTGTTGTTTTCAATCAGGTCATCGTAAGCGGAAAGGATAGCAGCTATTTTGCGCTGGATGGGAAGAGCATGCACTTTCGCCTCGATTTGTTCAAAGGAACTTTTGTTTAGGATAGCTTTACCAGAACCAGAGCCCCCTGATATAGTCTGAATTTGAGGCGTAATGAAACGGAGAAGATAGAATACGTACATTGGGTCAAAGCACTTCCTGTCGACAATTAGACTGTTTATTTGCTGGTTCGTGAAACTTTCCCGTGCTGTTAGGCAGATCTTTCCTATTGTAGAGCCAATGCAAACGTAGCAAACGGCGTTGCGGGGGAGAAGGTAACGCCGTTGATATTGGGATCCTTTTGAGGACAGTCCCCTCTCGGTTGAAAAAAGATAACGTGTATCAAAATCCCTTATGTCAGTCGGCGTGATAAATGGAAAATCTTCACCAAACAGCTCTTTTCGGGCTGTTGGTGGCGTCTTCCCTGTAACTACGCGCCCCATATCCCTTATTCTCACTTTTTTTAGCTTGTCATCTGGCATCCCTATGCACCTTCAAGGAGCTTCGCCACATTCCCAGCTACCTGTTCCTCAAGCTCCCGTGCTTCGGTATTGAGAGTTTCCAGTTCCTCGTTCAGCTCCTGCAATCGCTCCGAGAATTCGAAGTCATCGGCTTCTCGCTCAGCCACACCTACATAACGCCCCGGATTGAGTGAGTATCCTTGCTGCCTGATTTCATTCAGCGTCGCGACTTTGCAGAGCCCTAGAACATCAACATATTTGCCATCAGGGAACTTTTCCTTGAGCATTTCTGCGCTGCCGTTTCTGGTATCCACAGGCTCTCCACGGTAGAGACGGACAATATTGGCAATGAACTCAATCTGCTCAGGTGTGAACTCACGGTGTGCCCGGTCAACCTGCTGGTAGATATGACGGACATCAATGAACAGGACCCTGTCCTTTCTGTCGGTGTTTTTCTTCCCTTTATCAAAGAACCAGAGTGTGCAGGGCAATGTAACCGTGTAAAAGAAATTCGAACCGATAGCTATCATCACATCCACACTCTGGTCGTCAATCAGTCTCTTTCGTATTTCAAGTTCCGACTGACGGGCGTCGCTGGCTGAGTTTGCCATGACAAACCCGGCACGGCCATTATCATTCAGTGCACTGTGGAAAATCTGAATCCAGAGATAATTGGCATTATCCACCCTCGGGACGCCATAGCCATATCGAGGGTCATCCTTGATTTTCTCCTTATCAACGCCGTTAACATTGAACGGAGGATTAGCCATGACGAAGTCAAACTTGCCAAGGCTCCGGTGGACATCTTCATAGTAAGAGTTTCCTTGTCTGATATCCCCTGACAACCCGTGTACGGCGAGGCTCATGCGAGACAAACGGATGGTCTCAGCTACCTTTTCCTGTCCGTAAAGCGAGATTTCAGCACTGGGGTTTTTCTGATGCCTCTTGACAAAGTTGGCGCTCTGGACAAACATGCCAGCCGAGCCGCAAGCCGGGTCTAGGATACGCCCGTGATAAGGCTCAATCACTCCCACAATGAGCTTGACCAGGGAAGTGGGAGTAAAGAACTCGCCACCGCGCTGTCCTTCGGCCATGGCGAACTTGCCTAGAAAGTATTCATATATCTTCCCGAACACATCACCTTCTATGTCCATCGGAATGGACGAGAATAGCCTCAGCAGTGCAACCAGAGTGTCATTTTCCAGCCGGTTGTAATCCTTTGGCAGCACGCCTCGCAGTTCCTCATTCTCCGCTTCAATGGCTTTCATGGCCTCGTTGATGGCGCGACCTATGTTTTCTCCTTCTGGAAGATTCAGAAGATAGGAGAACCTTGCTTGGTCTGGCAGGTAAAGAATGCCTCTGGACTGATAGTCAGACTTACTGACACCACGTCTGCGGCCCTGTTCGAACGGCGAGGTTTCTAATTCTTGTCTGGTGATGCCGAACCTATAGTCGGCATAGCGAAGAAAGATAAGTCCAAGAACCGGGACAGAATATTCAGATGATTTCAGGCGTGAGTTCGCTCGCAGTTGGTCTGCCGCTTCCCATAATCTCTTTTCTATTTCGGTGTGATTACCCGGCATCCTCATCCACCTTTGTAATTTACTACCTTATGCAAAGTATATAACAAAATAATATGGGGATGGAAGGATGCCGAAAGGCGGAAGCTATTGAGATACTGAGCTAGAGGCGGCTGCACTTTTCGTCAGAATGTTTAACGATTAAGTCGCCAAAGGCGGCCAAGTTAGGTACAAATCATTGCCCTGGCCTGGCCTCTTACTTCCCTATTTTGCTCAGGACGTGGGCTGTCTTCACCCCACCATCGCGGCTTCTTCAACTAAGAGGCAAATTGGAGTAGAATTCAATTTGACCATGGGGACCGGCTGGATTCTTTTTGATAGAATATCCGTATGAATATGAGAAAGCAAAGAATCACACTCCGGAAGGTGCTAGCGTTTGGTGCCATTATCCTTCTAGTGTTCGTGCTGGCATTGATAGCAATGCCAGCCAGCATGTTCCCTTTTAAGTCTTTCCTAGATAGTCAGAAGCTACTGCAGTCTACTATATCGTTTTTCGGCATAATAATTGGTGGATTCATAGCTGGTCTCATCTTAACTGTTGTTCACGAGCGAATCCAAACCTATTCATGGAGAAGAGACCAAGCACTAAAAGACATAGATGCAATATACGAACCTCTCTATTGGGACGTAACTAGAGTGGCTACGATGGCAGAGTCCCTTGATATGCCGCATTATCCAAGTCAAGTAACAAACTGGGGAAGAATCAAAGACTCGTACCTTGGTACCAAACTGAGGCTCATGGAAGAGCGACTCTACGAGGACCTACAGCGACTATTCGATGACTACCGTGAATATGCAGCTAGGCGCGCCAATGCGCTTGACATGGTGGCTACTATCGCCAAAGAGATAATCGAGAAGAGACTGGACGAGAGGATAGCAAAAGGGAATTATGATCTTAAAGAGGCTATACCTAGAGCAAAGCCCGGGGAACCTGTAACAACGGTTAAAGATGAGATTCTTGCCGAAATGCCAAAGAGGTTGAACTGGGGCTATAAGATATTCACTGGGCTTTTGAAAGGCAAGCCTGTACGAGAATGGTCAGCATCAAAAAGCGGAGATGAAAACACATACCTTCAGAACGTAGTATCATATGTGAACGAGAGCGATACCTCTTACTTCACACATATCAAGTTTGGTGCGGAAGAGATACAGACAATACTAGACGAACTCTACCATGAAGTACAAGCTGATACGAAAGTAAATAAGAGCGTCGCTTGGTGTGAAGACTACAGCCAAAGGGCGCAACGATTGAAGAGCAATCTAGAAGTCCGTATATTGCGGCCTCAACTGCCGTAATGACGTATCGGCCGAGGTTAGAGACCGACGTTGGGTTCACTGCGTCACACAATCAGCCAGATTGTATGCCCTTCACAGAAGGCGCTTCACACAAGGGTAAACGCAGCACTGAAAAGTGAACCTTTATTTAGGAAAAGGCGTAAAGGTCAGACGCTACTTGGGTGGTGATATGTCTTTGAGTTTTTCTGAAGCTGGCTCACCACCAATGCCCCAGTGCGTTTTGGGAATTTCATGAACGATTACTTCTACAGCATGTTCTGGGACGCCCAAATCCACGATAACTTTTGTTATACCCCGTATCATCGTTTTAACTTTTTCCTCTCCAACGCCCTCCCAAAAATGTACGTGAACAATAGGCATTTTCCCTCCTCATGAGATTTTCCATCTGAGCTTAATGTCAAGTATAGCCATATCAGATGGAAAAGTCATCTTGGATACAAAGACGAAGCCCTTTCTGCCCACATCACTTTTCATCTTTTCGTGCAGCACCGAAGCCAACGTCCTCGGCTTCCTCAGTTTGCCAAGATTTGACTACCTTAATCCGATAGTTCTGGTGTAAAATGGAACCTGGATAGACTTTCAGGATAGGTAGAAACAGTGAATGTTCTGCACAGTTTTTGGGATACCCGCGGCAAGCTCCATCTCTGGGCAGAGTCTTCCACATTACCGGTCATTCTTCATAGAGGGCGAGGTCGGCGGGCGATAAAGCCCCGACCGCATCCTTTCACACTGGCAAGTGATTCGCTACGGGAAGCTATTAGCGATCTCTTTGGAGGACTAATTGGAGAGAGCGCTATCCCGGCGGTTCTGCTGGTCCTTCTGCCATCCACACGCAGGGGGCCGCTACCCTCCCGGGAATTGATTCGGGAGGACGAGGCCGGAGATACGGATAAGATTGTTTTGATCCCATGGGATATCAATACCCTGGCTCTCGATGCGGGTGCTGCGCTAGATTTCCTGATATCTCTGCCCAGCAGACCTCCCCACGGAGTTGCCTTTGGTAGCTCTCTGCGATTCTGGAGCGAAGTGGCCAAGTTCACACTCGAACTGATTACCAGGCAATGCTTCATCCCCACTCTCAAGAAGGATAAGCGAGACCGTACCATATCTATCCGAGCTGCCTGGGAAGCGGTCATCAGTGAAGAAGACGCCCGTCGAGCGCAACTGCTGGCAGACTCGATGCCGCCGATTTGTCGCGCATTTCTGCTCCCGGAAAGGGAAAGTCCACTGTTACCATCCGACCTCGTTTCCAGTTTTGTCAATCAGACTGTTGACGCCTTTATCCGGAGAAGCCTCTCTTCAACACCGATGCTGCCGCTTCGCCGCGGCCATCGAACTGCCTCTTTTTCAGAGCAGTGGGTGCGAGCCCTCTCGTCTGATGACCCCCGCCTTGAGGCATCAACCGGCGAACTCGCTTCATTTTCCAAAGAGCTGGGACCCTGGCTCAGCCAGATTCAACCCCTCCCTCCTGATACGCCGTTTCGTACCTGCTTCAGGCTTGACTCACCCGGTGATGGTACCGAGGATTGGAGAGTTAGTTTTCATTTGCAGGCCAGCGACGACCGAAGCCTGCTGGTTCCGGCCGAGAAGGTCTGGGGCACAAGATCGGGCGTTGTCACCTTTCTGAAACGCCGGTTTGAAAACCCGCAGGAACGGCTGCTTGCCGATCTGGGTAAAGCTTCGCGGCTATTCCCCCCTATTGATGACAGTTTGAAGACAGCCTGCCCGGTGGCAGTAACGCTGGACGCTGAGCACGCCTACGCTTTCCTACGCCAGTCCGCGCCGCTTCTGGAGCAAAGCGGATTTGGTGTTCTCCTGCCGCCCTGGTGGCAAAAACCGGCAGCCCGCCTTAGCGCCAGGTTGAATTTGAGGCCGAAGGCGGAGGCTAAAGTCGCCTCGGGACTACTAGGTATGAACAGCCTTGTAGCTTATAACTGGGAAATCGCTCTGGGTGATGAAACCCTCTCGCCCGAGGAATTCGAGAAGCTGGCCGAGCTTAAGGTACCTCTGGTCAGGGTGAGAGGGCAGTGGGTAGAGCTCAAACCCGAGGAAATCGAAGCGGCGGTCGCCTTTTTCCGCAAGAAGCATGGTGATGGTGAAATGAGGTTGAGCGAAGCGCTTCGGATCGGGCTGGGGCAGGAAATCTCCGAAGCCGGCCTGCCTGTAGCTGGCATGGAGGCGAAAGGATGGATTAGAGATTTCCTGAACAAGCTCTCCAGCGGCGCTAAGATATCCGAAGTTCCGCCACCCGCGACTTTCAACGGCGAACTGCGACCATATCAGGTCAAAGGGCTTTCCTGGCTGGCTTTCCTCAGGCAGTTCGGGCTTGGTGCTTGCCTGGCCGACGACATGGGATTGGGGAAGACTATCGAGTTCATCGCCCTCATGCTCCATGAGCGCGCTGACCGCGGGGGAAAGCCCCAACCCGGCCCCACGCTTCTAATCTGCCCGATGTCGGTTGTGGGTAACTGGCAAAAGGAAATCGAGCGCTTTGGGCCGTCGCTTAAGGTCATGGTCCATCACGGCGCCGATAGGCTCTCCGGCACGGCGTTTGCCAGGGAAGTCAAAAAGCATGACCTTGTCATCAGCACGTATGCCCTGGTACACCGCGATGAACGGCTCTTCTCCGGGGCTAAGTGGGAGCGTGTTGCTTTAGACGAGGCCCAGAATATCAAGAACCCCGTCGCGAAACAGACGCAAGCAATCAAGAAACTTAATGCCAATCACAGAGTCGCCCTGACCGGCACACCGGTGGAGAACCGGCTGTCCGAACTGTGGTCAATCATGGATTTTCTTAACTCTGGCTATCTTAAATCAGCCAGTGATTTTCGCACCAGTTTTGTCATCCCAATCGAGAAGTATCGCAATCCCGCCCGCGCCGAGACGCTCAAACGCCTGATCCAGCCATTCGTGTTACGGCGATTGAAAACTGACCCAACCATCATCAATGACCTGCCTGAAAAGATGGAGATGAAGGTTTTCTGCAACCTTACCCAGGAGCAGGCAACGCTTTACCAGGCGGTGGTGAAGGAGATGCTGGATAAGATCGAACACTCCGAGGGCATCGAGCGCAAGGGACTGGTGCTCTCCACGCTATCGAAACTCAAGCAGGTCTGTAATCACCCGGCACAGTTTATCCAGGACGGCAGCAAGTTACCGGGACGCTCCGGCAAGCTTGTCCGTTTAGAGGAAATGCTGGAAGAAGTCCTGGCTGAAGGGGATAAGGCCCTGATCTTCACCCAGTTTGCCGAGATGGGTATGATGCTTCGAACTCATCTGAGGGATACCTTTGGCTGTGAAACGCTCTTCCTGTATGGTGGCACCACCAGGCAACAGCGCGACAGCATGGTACAGCGCTTTCAAGCTAATCACCAAGGACCGCCTCTCTTTATTCTCTCCCTCAAGGCTGGCGGACTCGGTCTTAACCTGACCGCCGCCAATCATGTTTTTCACTTCGATCGCTGGTGGAACCCGGCAGTGGAGAACCAGGCTACCGACCGGGCGTTCCGCATCGGACAAAAGAGAAATGTCCAGGTACACAAGTTTGTTTGCCTCGGTACCCTGGAAGAGCACATTGACCAGATGATCGAGCAAAAGAAAGAGCTTGCGGAAAGCATCGTTGGTGCCGGCGAGGGCTGGCTCACCGAAATGTCTACCGAGCAGCTTAAGCAGGTATTTGCTTTGAGCCGCGAAGCGGTCGGGGAGGAGTAGTTTAACATGGGATATGGTTACTCTTGGGGTCACTACGAGCCGGCTCGGCCCAGGCCGGTAAAAGATGGCCTTAAGACTAAAAGCCAGCGTGGACAGATTGGAGAGACCTGGTGGTCTAAACGCTGGATTGGGGTGCTGGAGTCTTTCGGCATGGGGGCCAGGCTTGGCCGTGGCCGTTCCTACGCTCGCAGGGGACAGGTGGTCTCCATCGACATTCAGAAAGGCGCGGTCGCCGCGCGGGTCCAGGGCACCCGGTCAAAGCCCTACTCGATCAAGATTGAGTTGAAACCTCTTTCTGAGAAGGATTGGGATAAGGTAACGGATGCCATGGCGTCACAGGCAGTATTTGCCGCCCGGTTGCTTTCGGGCGAGATGCCCCGAAATATCGAGGAGGCATTTGGCGAAGCTAAAATATCACTTTTCCCCACTTCAGTAAAGGACTTGATTACCGATTGCTCCTGCCCTGACTGGGCTAATCCGTGCAAACATATTGCTGCCGTCTATTACCTGATGGCCGAAAGGTTCGATGAGGACCCGTTTCTGATTTTCAAACTGCGTGGTCGGACCAAGGAAGAGCTCATTGGCATACTCAGGGAGAAGCGCTCCCAAACGTTGCCGGAGGTGAATGTTGCGTCGCCCACCGAAGCCGGTTTCTCTCAAAGCGAGGCGGCTGTCCCTCTTGAAAAATGCCTGGACACGTTCTGGCAGGCAGGGGCGGCGCTGGATTCCTTTTCTGTCAATCCGGCACTACCCGAGGTTGAAAATGCCATCCTCAAAAGACTGGGAAACGCTCCCTTTACGGTTGGGAAACAAAATATTACATCTTTATTAGCCAGGGCATATTCTATAGCCAGTAACACAGCATTACAAAAAGCCCATGAACCGCAAGAAGGATAAGCAGGGTCCCCGAAAAACGGATATTTCGGGAAAATGGCGGGTGGCCGAACTTCCGGACCTCGCGGATGACTATCTGGATCTGAGCCCCGACCCTCACGTAGTGTTAGAGTTGAGGGGTCGAGGCGAGATCGATGGTGCCTATGAGTTTGGCGCCCAGAGTGGAACGATTGATGGACGTCTTCAACGGCTTACCGACGGTCGAGTACGGTTGAGCTTCACCTTTGAAGGCAACGATGAACTTGACCCCGTTCATGGTTACGGCGAGGCCATTCTCGTTGATGAGAACACCCTGGACGGATACATGCGCTACCATCAGGGAGATACAGAGCGCTTTACCTGGAAACGTGAATAACAAGTTGGAGTGTGAACCGGCACCATATCAGCTTTCCGGTCTATGACGGTCCAGGAACTCATCAACTGCTTCTTGCGCTTCACTCTTCACATGATGGTGCACGCAGGGGACTCAATCCATCGAAAAGTGCATCCACATTGAGTAATCAATAGAAATCGGCCCCTGTTACTTCAGTCACATTTCTAAAAGTGCCCACTGTTTGATATAGTATCTTCGATATGAGGCGTAATCTTCAAAGCAGCGGCACCACAATAAGAGAATATTCCACCATGGAGGGCATACTCGAGAGAATAGTCTACTTCAACGAAGAAAACAATTACACCGTGGCCAGGCTTCAAGTGGACAGAAAACCGGACCTGGTCACCATCGTAGGTAACATGCCCTGCCCCAGCCCGGGAGAAACCCTCAGGCTTAAAGGCGAGTGGACTGTTGATGTTAAGTTCGGGAAGCAGTTCCGAGTTGAAAGCTGTCTTTCTGTATTGCCCTCAACTATAACCGGTATTGAAAAGTACCTCGGCTCAGGATTAGTCAAGGGTATTGGGCCGATCATGGCCAAGAGAATAGTCGCCATGTTCGGATTGGATACATTGGATATCATCGAAGCGCAATCGGAGAGATTACTTGAGGTTGACGGTATCGGCCCTATCAGGGCGGAAAGGATTCGCACAGCGTGGCAGGAGCAGAAACAGGTACACGAGGTTATGGTATTCCTTCAGGGTCATGGTGTCAGCTCCACCTATGCGGTCAAGATATACAAGGCTTATGGCGACAAGTCTATCTCTGTAGTTAAGGAAAACCCCTACCGGCTGGCACTGGACATCAGCGGCATCGGTTTTAAGACGGCGGACAGGATTGCCAGAAACATGGGAATTGATCCCGCCTCTCAAATCAGGGCTGAAGCCGGCATCATACACGTGCTAAGCGAGCTGGTTGACGAGGGGCATGTCTACTATCCGTATGATAAACTTATGGACACGGCGGCGTCACTGCTTGAGGTGGACCGAACAATAGTGGAAACAGCTCTAGCATCGCTGGTGGAGCAGCGGCGGGTAGTGATTGACGAACATCAGGAGGAAAGAGCGGTATATCTTACGCCACTCCATGTTGCTGAGGTAAATGTCGCCAGGAGATTAGAGATCTTGGTAAACTGGCCGAGGCAGCTCATCCAGATAGACATAGAGAAGGCTATTCAGTGGGTGCAGCAGGCTATCAGGATGGAGCTGACCGAGATGCAGCGTGAAGCCATCAGAAAGACTGTCACCAGCAAGGCGCTCGTCCTCACCGGTGGGCCTGGCACGGGTAAGACGACACTGCTCAACTGTATTATTAGGATACTGGAGAAAAAGGGGCAGCGCATCCTTCTTGCCTCGCCTACAGGTAGAGCGTCTAAGCGGCTCGCCGAGGTTACCGGCAAGGAAGCCAAGACAATTCACCGCCTGCTGGAATACAGCCCCAGCGAGGGAGGTTTCAAGCGAAATGATGAAAACCAGTTGGATGCAGACCTAGTCATCATTGACGAAGCGTCCATGGTGGATATACTACTGATGAATCATCTCCTCAAAGCGATACCGCCAACGGCCACGTTGCTGCTGGTAGGAGACATAGACCAGCTTCCTTCGGTAGGCCCGGGTAACGTGCTCAGGGACATCATTGCCTCAGGCAAGGTCGAGACGGTGAGACTGAACGAGGTATTCAGACAGGCGCAAGAGAGCATGATAGTGGTCAATGCCCACCGGGTAAACTGCGGTGAGTTCCCCATAGTGAGACCTCCGGAGAGAAAGAAGTCTGACTTCTATTTTATAGAGAGGGATGACCCTGAAAAAGCGCTGGATACGGTTAAGAACCTCTGTGCAAGCAGGCTGCCCCGCGTCTTTCGGTTCAATCCCTTTGACGACATTCAGTTGATGACACCCATGCACAGAGGCACAGTTGGCGTTGCCAATCTGAATGCCGAACTGCAAATGCTGCTTAATCCCACTGGGAAGGAAGTAACCAGGGGAGGAAGATGCTTCCGCATCAACGACAAGGTGATGCAGATTACCAACAACTATGAGAAGGAGGTCTTCAACGGCGATATCGGCCGGGTCGTCGGGATCGAGCACGACGAGCAAAAACTCGCCGTTAAATATGAAGACAGAGTAGTCGACTATGACTGGAGCCAGCTTGACGAGCTAATACTGGCCTATGCCATTTCCATTCACAAATCACAGGGTAGCGAGTACCCGGCGGTGGTGATACCAATTCTGTCCCAGCACTACATAATGCTTCAGAGGAATCTCCTTTACACCGCGATAACCAGGGCGAAGAAACTGGTGGTGCTGGTTGGGAGCAAACGGGCCGTCGCTATGGCTGCCAGAAATAGCCAAGTACAGCACAGGTACACCGCATTAGCTGCTAGGCTGTCCGCTGCTGGAGCTTAGTGATATTGATCAGATATTAGCTTCGCCTGTGCTAAGCATCCTTAAGTATAACCCGCCATCCATTCTGGCTATGTCTCAGGTTCTATTGATTGCTACTACCGCTCGAGACTGTAAAACAGGGAGTTCGGTAATCTAACTCTTACCGATGCGGAACATCTTGGTGCCGCAGACCGGGCAGACACCTTGGGTTGCAGGCTTACCATTCTTCATCTTTATGGATTTCGGATTGCTCATCTCTCTCTTTTTGCGGCACTTCATACAATATGCTTGCATCTCGTTCCTCCTCTCTCGATTTACAAAGCAGAATAGCAGATATGAAACGGAAGCGTCAATGCCGAGCCAGGGGTGACCCCTGGGGGTGGTTAATGACTGATATCGGCAGGGCTATGTCAGCATGCTCCCTGTATCATAAACCAGGAACATAGATAGAATAGATAGAATGGATAGAATTAAGGTTTCGGCAGCTTTGACTTGACAGAAATGCTTCCAGGGTTTATAATTTACGAGAGGTAAACAATGAGTAAACAAACAACGAAAGCTTTCAAGGTAGATGCTGAGGCATGGGCGAATTTTGTCCGGTCAGCCGAGTCTTACGGAGCAACACCAGCCGAACTACTACGGGAGTTTGTGGCACATGTAGATGCGGCCATGAAAGGGATCGAAAGTGGTCGAATCCGGAGCTTTAATGGTGACGTTTCTCGACTAATAAGGGCGGAATTCCCCCAGCTTTCTCCTTTCCAGTTGCGCATGATGGCAGAGGTATTGATGCAAGCTGCCAAACTCGGTGAAGAGGAGCGAGGAAAATGAAGGATGGACTACTGACACAATACATAGAGGCTGGCTTTTCTCACCTCAGACAAGTGGCGGGATTGCCAGAGGGGCTGCTGCCAGATGTCGCCGCGGTAGCTCGCCAGCTTGGCGATGAGAGAGTGCTGAAGTTTGCTGAGCCACTGGGCCTTGCTGAAAGGATAAAGGGCTTGCTGGCTCAGGCCCCTGACCCGGCTAGCCTGCCAATTGAGATATGGCAGCAGAGCATAGCTAACTGGCCGCTAGCGTATCAGGTTCTATCGGTTAGCATGGCCCTTCTTCGCGCCTGCGAGAAGGTTGATGCCCTAGAGCGGCAGGGCGCCTTGAAGATAGATTTTGTTTTGGTACGCGGGCTGGCCGTTATTGCCTATGCGCCGTTTGCGCCGAACGGGGGTGAATTACTAAGTAGACTGGCTGATATCCTCGGTGGTATGATAGTGGAACCAGCCAGATTATTAGACCGTTACCTTACGGCGGTGGTAACAGGCGACGCTGATACTCTGGACGAAGTCAACCATTGCATTGTGGAAAACCCGGCATGGCGGGAATGGTCCGAGAGAATTTTAACCGCGGGTAAGGACTTCCCGTTTATGCCCAGAGTCATCGGCATCAGCCCGCCTCTAACCAGCGGGGTAAAGCAGGTTCTGGTTAATATGATGATGGAGGTGCTTAATGCTCACCATAGCCGAAATTATCCAAATTGAAAAGGCCAAGCTTGCCCGGCGCCAGCCGAGCAATGAGGAGCTAAGGCAGATTCCTCTGGACCGGCCAGCGAGACTGTTTGGCCGCCTCTCCGACCCGCAGCAGATTAGAGACAGCATTCAGAGTATGGCTGAGCTTGCCGATCTGGTCAGGCTGGCAAGACAGGATGGGCTTCATACTGAACTCAACCAGGAAGAGGTAGAGAGGCGTCTTGGCGCTCTTCAGCGTGGAAACCCTGACGCTGTGCGCTACTGGGTTGACGGGCAATTGACAGTAGACCTGCGTGATCTGGGAATAAGTGGGCGGCTTGGTCCGGAGAAGCGTCCAGCGCTGGCGGACTTAATGGCTGACCTGAGCCGGGGCGAGATGCCAGATGTTACCGGCACCATCTATCTATCCTCAGAGGGACTAAGCCGGCTGTCCAGAGACCAGGATCGGATAGTGGGTCCCCAACTGATTAAGCTCATGAAGGAAGCCAACTGCCGGGTGCGCACCCCTTACCGCATCCTGAATGCCAGGATTGATGCTGACCTGAAAGAGCTACGCGAAGGGTTTGAGGATGCCGCCAGAGAGAGCCAGCACCTGCAGGAGAAACACTTCGGCCCCAAGATAAGGGAGAAAGCTAGTAAAGGGGAGCACGTTGGCAACCAGGTTCCTCCCGGCTTCATTATCGAAATCAAAGGCTATAAGAGCAATGGAGCCTTTGTCTTCGGCAAGTGGCTGCCCTATCCACCCTACGTCGACATCGTCATCAAGATACTGGAGGAATATGTGCGCCAGCAGGGCAGCAAGTACAAGGCAGCTCAGGCTCTGCGCGGACTGGTCTTTCCCTTTTTTTCACCGGAACTCAAGTGGATGGAGACACGCTCCACCCTGCGTAATTGTCTCAAAAATGACAAGGGCTATATCATCACCCCTGAGGTCGTTGACGGGCTTGCCGGTCAACTGGCGCTGATCGGCATATGGAAGTGGGCGGATATTTTCATAGAGAATAATCACCCCGCTATTGTCCCGGTTGACCTCTTCAGTGAGGCATACGCACTGCACAACCAGCGCGGCGGGAAGCCCAGAGGTCGCGCTGTCTATTATGAACCCCTTGATTGGGACGGCTTGCTCTGGTGTCTCAATCACAAGTCGCCATGCCATATCTCGGGTCACAGTTCAGATGGCACCTGGGTATGCGACCGCGACTACCATAACAGTGTCGGCCCCATCTGCTTCAAGCTTGACCACAGGATTATCAGCCAGCCACTCACCACAGAGTTCCTAAAATGCCTGGATCTCCGGTCATGTGCCAGAGAGGTTTTTGACGAACTTCAGACCAGATCCATGACTGTTGAGGCGCAGGAGGCAATGCGCAAACATCAGGAAACGCAGATTAGAAACCGCCTTGCCAATCTGGAGAGCTATCTTGGCTCGGCTGACCCCGAACTGGAGGATAGCTACCGCCGGCAGATAAAGCAGGCGAAGGCTGACCTTCGGGCTCTGCAGCAGAAGCCGCTCTCCGCCCCAGTGACAGTAGCCGACATCAATAGAGTTCAGCATTTCCTGGAAAATCTGAAAGATGAGTGGCAAAAGCTCTCATCAAGCCTGCGTAATCGTCTGCTCAAACTGCTGGTTGACCGTGTCGAGATAGTCCCTGGCCGGGGCCATATTCAGGCGACAGTCATCTGGAAGATAGGATTCAGGCAAAGAATTGACATTGAGTGGTTGGTGGGAAACTCTGGGAAGGAGCGGCGTTGGACCAATGAGCAGGACAATCTGCTCCTGACGCTGTGCCCGACATCAACTAAGGAGGTTTTGCTGGCTGCTTTCCCTGATAGAAACTGGGGAGGCATCACCGGGAGGGCAAGGAAACTGGGGTTGATGCGCAAGGTGCGTCTCTACCCATCCCGCTGGGAGCCGTGGACCGCTAGCGATGATGCCAGGCTGGTGGAGTTATACACGACGGAAACACCTGCAGACGACATCGCTGCTGAATTGGGACGCAGTGTGCAGGCTGTTGCCAGCAGAGCTTCCCTGCTCAAAATCAAAAGAACTAGGCAAGCAAGATTCCTCAAGCGAAAGCTGGTCTGGGGAGTCCTAAACTTCTATGGTTTAGAAACGGTGAGTCCGTAGGCTCTACCCAGCCAAGCTTTTTAAGGTGTTGGAAGTATCTGTAAAAGGAATGGGTTCTCATCTTAGTAAGCCTTTGGGGAATACGGCGCTGGGCTTCTTCTAGGGGAAGCTCGATGTCCTGCTCCATGGCCATTGCCACCATATCTTCAGCATAGGCTCGGAGCAAAGCACTCTTGTAAGCAAAGCGGATATCCTCAATGGGAACTCCGCGCTTGGGGTCAATAACAGGGGAGCCATAAGGCCCAAGCCCGAGAAGGTAATCCCTGATAAATATGCCTGTGTGGAAAGGCCTTAGGAAGCGACCTCGCTCTGGCCTGAGTATCAGTTCCATCTTTTCCCCTCTCTTACCTCACTGGTGACAGTCCTTCAGAAGGATACAATGCTATCGTATATGTTAGTTTTCCTCTCCGCTGTTATAGTAGAATGTTCTCACTCTGCATATCGGGCACCATGTTGTATGGCCGCCACGACATGGTTTTTGTTCTAAGTGATGATGGCATAGCGGAGCTCCATAGCGAAGTCGCTCCAGGAGCTGTGGGTTATCAAAGAATGTTATTGACCCGCAACTCAAGCAATGCGCCATATAGCCCCTTTCTAGCTGAAAAATTGGAGCTTTCGCCCCACATGGACAGTCCAAGGAAAACTCAGTTGGTATTTTCTTTGCTGTCTTTTTTCTTGCCACGTCTATTCTCCCAGCTGTAGCTTCAAAGGAGCCCCAATAGGCAAGTTGAGAGCTTGATAAAGCCTTTCGTCATAAACTAGCGTGTTTAAGCCACAGTGAGGGCACTTTGCCCCGGCTTTATCTGTCCAAACTTGAGCACCACCAGCAGAACGGTCGAAAAAGCCAGTCAGAGCATAAAGAGGATTGTTGCAACGCAGAAAGAATATCTGGTTCCAACCTGCCAGCGATTCCAGAAGGACGCCTGTCCCTTGATAGCGGTGGTAGAATCTTCTCAGTTCTTCCTCTTGAGCCACATCAGCTTGCAGTTGAGAGAGAATACTCTCTAACTGGCGGCGAGCCTGCTCGAGGCTGTTTATCTCGGTTTGCCTTCTATCTTTTTCTGATTGGAGTTTGTCCAGGTCTGATTTCAGTGTCTTCTCGTGTGCCTCGACCTCCTTATTAAAAGCAGCGACATAATTAGTGAGTGTTTGGTACTCTTTTAGCACTTTGGCTAATTCGTGCCTGGCATTCTCATGCCCGGCGAATTCCTGGGATAAGCCAAGCACCAGTTCTAGGTTGAGGCCATGGCTTTCCACTTCAGCCTTTAGCTGGCCAGCAGTGACCATATCCTCCTCAGTCACTTTCGCCTTTTCCTGATATTCCTCAACTTCTTTATCGGTGCGCCGCTTTTCCCTCTCCGCTTTGTTTCTGAAACCTACTAGCTCCTTCTCTTCTTCTTGGCGTTCGGTCAGAATTGCTTCCAATTCAGCTTTCGCCTGTTCAATAGCTTCTTTTAACTGTTGACACCTGTCTTCGGCCTTTCGATTTGCATCTTGCTGTGCCTCCAGTCTCTCCCCAAAGCTAGCCACTTCAGCTTCGAGTTGTTCTTTGTCTTCTAGCAGCTGCTTACAGGCATCGAGAGCCTCAGTGCTGGATATTCCTTTCTCTTCCTTTAACCGCGCCAGTGCACGAACCGCTTCCAAATACCCGGAGCCTTTAAAGCATTCTTCCATCTCTAGCAGATCCTGGTATTCCCTTTCACTGAAGCCAGGACAAAAGATTCTGGCAGCCCTGATAACTTCTGTGATCTCATCAACCGTAAATTCATAACCCATGCTATTCTCCTCTCCCTGCTCGCTGCAGAACTAAACGAAGTGCCTCCTCCAATGTGTGATCAGCTCTCAGATTAGATGCAGCCTGTCTAACCATGTCCTCAGCCTCTGGCGGCGCGTAGGCCATCCCCTCCAGAGCACTGATTAACTGCTCGGTAGTCCAGGCCTCCTCTCCCACTGATACGGGCTGTGCTCTGTCCTGAAACTGCAAGCCAAGCAGGTTTCCCACTACCAGAGGTGCCACGCTTCTGCCCTGAGAGCCAAAATCACCCAGCCACATCCCCACGGACTTCCGCTTGAATATTTCAGACAGTTTATTAGTGAAATCGTTGGGCAGTTGCACCGATTTAGACCCCGGTATGTCCCATGTAGTGTAGCTGCCGCTTCTGGCTAATATGCCAAATCGCTCCAGGTCATCATTCAGTATAGCCTGAAGGAAAAGTATGGGGATAACCAATGTTACAGGCTTGCCAATGGCTCCAACTAGGGTGATGGAATAAGAATCATCAGTCGTCTCTATATTCACCGCTGCCACTAGATAAACCTTGGTCTCAATTGCAAGATGTGGGACATCTCTGCTTTCATAGCGAAGTGTGGGAATTGGGACACACCACCAGTTGCTTTCCCACTCCGGCTTCTTCTTATACCTGTCTCGAATGGTGGTGGCGATACTTTTCTCAGCCTCGGAACGCAGTGTATTGGCATCTGTGATTGAAGCGAACAGCTCGGCAACACCATCGGACATATCATTAGCCCCAGCTTCCTGATACGCTAGGTAAGCCGCTTCTTTAAGGTTTTTTGCCTGCCTGCCTTGTAAAATTTTCATCAGTCTTAGCCTCCCTCAATCTGTGAATTCTATTCTATAAATCTATTCTATCTATGAAGCTATTGCTCTATTTCCCCCATCTGGTCTGAGCATGTGCCACAATCATTGCTCTAGTTATGCCCACCGGGGAGGGGGGGTGACCCCTCTCCAAGATAAACTCTGGCTCGGCCAAGTTTGGGGCGATTCAGTTTTTAGGCTGTAAATCTTCACCTTTGGCGAGTTCCAACTTTCTTAACAGAGCCGGCTTGGAGATCAAAATTCTCCTTCCACACCTCAAAATTGGCAATTCGCCGCGGTGACAAGCTTGGTAAATGCTGTTTCTGGATAGACCTAGGAGGGTCATGGCCTCTCTCACAGATATAACCAATTTGTCACTCTCTCTTAATTTTTCCATACTTCACCTCGCTTGCCTCTAAATTCCCTAGTGATTCCCTTATATATCACATTCCACCTTTTTTGTCAAGAAAATGCCTCCAACTCTTGACAAAATTCCACTATGTGAAATATAATTAAGGGAGTAGTTCTCAGAAGGAGGCGTTTATGCCGAAGAAATATCCGCTAGAGGTTCGTTTGTTTGCCGTGCAGAAGAGAGCACAGGGGCACCCATGGGATAGAGTAGCTGAAATGGTACAGCAGGAGTTTAGTATTGACCCGCCTCCAAGTCGACGGCAGATGGCTAAATGGGCTGGGAAAATAGCCTCGGACTCTCTATCGCACCTTGCTATGCGCAAGATCCACCAAGATTTACCTCAGTTTGAGGCAGAGTGGTTGGATAGACAACAAGGCCCCCTGCTAAGCGTGATCGCTGAAGGGCTGAGGGGTAAAGACATTGGTGTAGTGATGGCGAAGTGGCTGTTTTCGGAGGTTGAAAAAGTTTTGGGTTCTGAGCGCTTTCGAATAGCAATGGGCGAGTTCATGGCAGAACGAGAACAGCTTAAGGGAGGTGTAAGCAATGAAAGGTAGTATCCGACAAAGGACTAAAGGTAGCTGGGAAATTTGCATAGACATTGGCAAGAACCCAGCAACCGGCAAGAGATTGAGGCATTTTGAAAGTATCAAAGGACGCAAGGCAGATGCACAAAAAAGGCTGGCTGAGTTGTTAGTAAGTGTTGAGCAGGGGGCCTACGTTAAACCTACTCGGTTCACAGTCGCTCAATTCCTTGAGGAGTGGCTTCAAAGCCACGTGGCTTTGAATTGCTCACCGAGGACAAGAGTAAGTTATGAGATGATAATCCGACGACACATTGTTCCAGAATTGGGCAACATACCTTTGAATCAGCTGGAACCTCGTCATCTCCAGACTTTTTACAGCCGGAAAAAAGCAGATGCTCGTGTTAATGGCAAGGGGCCACTAAGCGCACGAACTGTGCGGTACTGTCATTCTCTTCTTAGAGAGGCATTGGGACATGCCGTTAAAATGGGTTCGTTGGGGCGCAATGTTGCTCAAGCTATAGAAGCGCCAAGGCTTGACCACAAGGTGATGTCAACTCTAGCAGCAGAGGATGTCCCGGTCTTTTTGGGGGTTGCGAAAGGGACTCCCTACTATGTATTGTTTTATACGCTTCTTTATACTGGAATGCGTCGCGGTGAGGCACTAGCCTTAAAGTGGAGGAATGTTGATTTGGATTTAGCTCAAATCTATATTGTTGAGACAGCCTATAAGTTAAGGGGCGCCTACATAGTCAAAGAACCCAAAACTCAGCAGAGTCGCCGTCTAATTGACATTCCGCCATCGCTGGCTCTAGCACTGCGTCAGCACAGGATCGAACAGGAGAAACAGCAGGTCTTACTTGGGAGGATACTGACCGGTGATGATTTTGTATTTGCACGCCCTGATGGCACTCCACTCGATCCCGCCACAGTTAGCCATGCATTTAGAAAGATTATTTGCAAAGCGGGATTACCTCACGTTCGTTTGCATGACCTTAGGCATACGTTTGCTACAATAATGCTTCAGTCTGGTGTGCACCCTCGGGTAGTTCAGGGGATGTTGGGGCACTCAAGCATAAGAGTGACTTTGGATACTTATTCCCATGTGGTGCCCGGATTGCAGAAGGCAGCAGCTCAGAATTTTGATGATTTTATATCAGCCAGAGGTAGTAGGGGTAGTGATAAAGCAAATGCCGATGGAATGTCGGCAAAATGTCGGCAAGAGGACTCGGAACAGATATCGGGGTGGCCGGATTTGAACCGGCGACCACCTGAACCCCATTCAGGTGCGCTACCAGGCTGCGCTACACCCCGTGGTTTTGCCTTGGGCAATATGTTATCATAAGTAACCAATTGAGACAAATATAAATTCCGCTTAAGTTATATTCAATCAAGGAAGGGACGTGGACTTTGGCTAAGAAGCAGAAGAGAACCGAAGTGAAACGGCCACCTACTAAGCGCCAGTTATCTAAGTGGCAACGCCAACAACGTATCCAGCGTATCATATATATTGCCGGGGCTGTATTTTTGGCTTTGCTTATTGGTTTCGTCGGCTACGGGTATTGGGATGTCCAAATTAAACCGTTCCGGCAACCGGTAGCGAAAATTAATGGTACCACCTACGATATGGACTATTACGTAAAGTTTCTCGAGCTTTATAGCAAAGGGCAGGATGCTACCCAGACCTCGACTATGGCAGATAACCTGATTAAAATCATTGAATACAACGAGGCAGTACGTAAGGCAGCGCCAGATGTCGGTATCAGTGTTAGTACGGATGAGTTGAATAGCACCCTGAAGACTTTGACACTTCCGGATGATAAAGTGTACAGGGACATAGTTGGTTCTACACTGCTAATGAACAAATTAGTTCAGAACTATTTTGATAAGCAAGTGCCGACCAGCACCGAACAGGTAGAAACCCAGGCATTGTTCGTGGAAAGCACCGATGTAGCCAAGGAAGTGGCAGACAGGCTGGCAGCAACAGATAATTTTACTGCACTGGCGACGGAATATTCGTTGGAACCGCTCACCAGGGATAATGGCGGGAACCTGGGCTGGCTGCCTAAAGATTTTACCGATATATTGCTGGGGAATTTGGGCAACTCTGCGCTAAAGGATATTCCTTTTACACTCGAGCCGGGTGAGCTGAGCGAGCCGACTTTCGATGGCACAGTCGCTAAACAACTCGGTTATTGGGTGGTGCAGGTAACTGAAAAGGATGATAAAAAGGGTAGCCATGTCAGGGGTATTCTGGCAGCGAGCCGGCAAAACGCAGAAACGATAAGAGCTAAGATAATTGCCGGTGAGGATTTTGCCACTCTTGTTAAAGATTATTCGCAGGATTCAGCCAGTGCGGCGTTGGGTGGCGATTTGGGCTGGACAGAGGAAGGTACAATAACCAACAGGCTTGTTAGGGGGCTTGCTTTGCCTCTCGAATCAGGCGCCGTGAGTCAGGTTGCTGCCGACAGCACTGTTAAAACCACGGGAGGTTTTTGGCTGGTCAGGGTGATCAATAAAGACGAAAATCGGGTGGTGGATGACAATACAAGGCAATCGCTGAAAACGGGACTTTTTGAAAACTGGATTACTGAGAAAATGAAGAACGATTCAGTGGATACGTTATTGACCGAAGACCAGAAGGCATGGGCAATAAACCTCGTTGTCAAAAGCAGGGGTCAATGACTATGGCAGTTAGGAGAAGCATTGGTATCGGTTTGATGGGTTTGGGTGTAATTGGTGGTGGCGTGGCCAAGGTCTTGATGGGCAAACCGGATACTTTGACTAGGGAAGCAGGCAGCAAACTGGTCTTAAAGAAGGTGTTAGAGAAAGACTTAGCTAAGCACGGCGCATTAGGCGTTGACCGCGCTATTTTTACCACCAGGTTCGAGGAGCTGGTGGAGAACCCGGAAATAGACATAATCGTGGAACTTATGGGTGGTGAATATCCTGCCTTCGAATATATAAGAGAGGCTCTAACTCGCAGCAAGCATGTTGTTACTGCTAATAAAGAGGTTATGTCCAAACACTGGAGCGAGCTTCTGACTGTGGCTCGAGACCATCAAGTGGCTCTTCGCTATGAGGCTAGTGTTGGCGGTGGTATACCTCTAATTGCTCCGTTTCAGGAAGACCTGGTGGCTAATGATATTTCAGCTATTTATGCAATTGTTAATGGAACAACTAATTATATTTTGACTCGAATGGCTAAGGAAGGGCTGGATTTTTCTGTGGCTTTGAAAAAGGCTCAGGAGTTAGGCTATGCTGAAGCTGACCCAGCCAAGGATATAGAAGGAGTTGATGCTGCCTATAAGTTAGCTATCCTGACAACCATTGCTTTCGGCACTGAAGTTAGGTCAGAGAATGTTTACCATGAGGGGATTTCACGGCTTCAGGCTCGTGATTTTCGCTATGCTCGGGAATTGGGCTATGCCATAAAGCTTCTGGCTATTGCCAAACGATTCGGGGATTCTATTGAAGCTCGTGTTCATCCTGTATTTATTCCCGAGGATTCTCTGCTGGCTAAGGTAGATGGCGTTTACAACGCCATTCATGTGGAAGGCGACTTGGTGGGGAAGGTTATCTTCTATGGTGAGGGAGCTGGCCCCAGAGCAACTTCAAGTGCGGTTGTTTCCGATATTATCAAGATAGCTCAAAATATCAACCGTGGAGCGACTGATATTCCAAGGTTACCTTTTGCAAGCGGACGGACTGTTAAACCTATGGCTGAGATAGAGACTCGGTATTATATGAGAATGAGCGTTGCTGACCAAGCAGGCGTTTTAGCGCAAATCTCTAAAATACTGGGTGACCACGCCATTAGCATTTCCTCGGTAATTCAGAAAGAGACCGACCCATCTACTCAGATTGCTGAGATTGTGATAATGACTCATCCAGCTAAAGAGCAGGCAGTCCAGCAGGCCCTTAAGAAAATGGAGCGCTTGGCTGTAGTCAAGGAAATCACTAATTTTGTTCGGGTAGAGGCTTAGGAAAGAAAATGGGACGTGGTGTTCTAATCAGATACCGTGATTTTCTACCGATTACCCCGGCTACTCCTCTGATAACGCTGGGTGAGGGAGATACTCCTCTGGTAAAGTCCGTTGCCTTAGAGAAGGAGCTTGGCTGTGGTGAGCTTTATTTTAAGCTTGAGGGCTGTAATCCCAGTGGCTCTTTTAAAGACAGGGGCATGGTTGTAGCCATAGCCAAGGCAGTGGAAGATGGCAGTCGCTGTGTGATTTGCGCTTCTACTGGGAATACCAGCGCTTCAGCCGCTGCTTATGGAGCTAGATTTGGTCTTGATGTTGTCGTTATTGTGCCAAAAGGCAAGATTGCTTTAGGGAAGTTAGCTCAGGCTATTGCTTACGGGGCCAAAATCATCGCTATACAGGGCAATTTCGACCAGGCTCTCCAAATAGTTCGCAGCCTAGTTCAAAAGCATCCGGTTACGCTGGTTAATTCGCTGAATCCGTACCGGATTGAAGGTCAGAAGACAGCAGCTTTTGAGATTGTAGACGATTTGGGTGATGCGCCTGATTACTTTTTTATCCCGGTGGGCAATGCCGGCAATATCACCGCCTATTGGAAGGGCTTTGTCGAATATAAGCAGGCGGGCAAAGCAAGCCGAACCCCTAAGATGATGGGTTTTCAAGCCGAAGGGGCAGCGCCTATAGTTAAGGGGAAAATTGTCAAGAGTCCAAAGACCTTGGCTACGGCGATTCGAATTGGTAATCCGGCTAGCTGGCAAGGGGCAGTAGCTGCTCGGGACCAATCAGGTGGGGTCATTGACTGCGTCAGCGATGATGAGATTCTGGCTGCCTATAAGCTTCTGGCAAGGAAGGAAGGGGTTTTCGGAGAGCCGGCCTCAGCAGCCTCTGTGGCTGGTCTCATTAAGATGGCTAGGCAAGGGCTGAAGCTTTCAGGTAAAAAGGTGGTCTGCATTATTACTGGCACCGGGCTAAAAGACCCTAGCCTCCCGGCAAAGTTTGTTGAACCATTCCCGGAGTTGCCTGCCGACGTAAGGATAGTTGAACGAACTTTAGGTTGGGCTTGACCGTGATACCTATGGAAGACGCTAGCGGATAGTAACCAAAGAGGAGGCAGCAATGGTTGACTTAGCTAAGATTGAAACAGCAGTATTGTCTATAATTGAAGCTATTGGCGATGACCCTCGAAGGGAAGGGCTGCAGGGCACACCGCAACGGATTGCTGAGATGTATGCTGAGGTTTTTTCCGGGTTGGATATGGACGCCAAAGCAGAATTAACTGTAGGTTTTGAAGTGGGGCATCGTGAAATGGTGATTTTGAGGGATATTCCCTTTCACTCTATGTGTGAGCATCATCTCCTTCCGTTTTATGGTGTGGCTCATGTCGGTTATATTCCTAATAAAGAGGGGCGAGTTGTTGGGGTGAGCAAGTTGGCGCGAGTGGTAGAGATATTCGCCAAGCGTCCTCAGCTACAGGAGAGGATGACGTCACAGATTGCTGATGCTATTGTTGAGGCTGTGCATCCAGATGGTGTTGCTGTGATCATTCAAGCAGAGCATTTGTGCATGACAATGCGTGGCATCAAGAAGCAGGGAAGCAATGTTCTCACTTCGGCAACTAGAGGGCTTTTTCGGACTCGGGCGGCAACGCGCGCTGAGTTTCTATCTTTAGTTCAAGGCAAGTAGCGCTATTAAGCCGTTTAAAACTCTGTTTTTAAACGGGAGTTTCAGTCCTCCCCACCTTTGTTCACGTTAGCAATCGAAAGTTCTCGATTGTCTTATTAGCGTTATTCATGGCGTAGTGATTCAATTGGGTCAAGTCCAGCAGCTTTGTAGGCGGGGTAAATGCCAGAAGCTAGCCCTACAAAGACTGCCACCGAGATGGCAATAATTACGATGTCAGGTGACATTGGGGCTTTGACGGGGTACGGTCCAAGTTGTACGCCAGTAATCGCCCAGGTTCCCAGCGCAGCTATAGTAAGGCCGATTATCCCACCAGTCAGACTAAGCATTGAGGCCTCAATCAGGAACTGACGTAGAATATCCCGCCGCTTGGCACCCACGGCTTTTCGGATGCCGATTTCCCGTGTGCGCTCGGTTACTGAGACCAGCATTATGTTCATGATGCCGATGCCACCGACAAGGAGGGAAATAGCGCCGACGCTGCCTAGAAATACCTGCATGATGCCGAGCACCTCGCGCATGCTGCTGAGGATTTCCTGCATGTCAATGATAGTAAAGTCGTCATCCTCTCTTTCTCTAATATTGTGGCGCTGCCGCAGGATAGAGGTAACCTCCTCTTTGGCGGCATCTATTTGGTCGGTGCTCACTGCTTTGATAGCGATAGTCTGGATAGGCCGCCCTCGTGCGGTTGTCTCTCCCAGTAATCTCGACTGCATTGTGGTCAGGGGGATGATGATGAAATCATCTGCAGAGCCTATGAAACCGCCTTTCTTTTCAAGGACGCCGATAACCTCGAACTGGGTGCCGCTTACCCTGATGGTTTTACCTATAGGGTTTTCAGTGCCGAAAAGGTCCGTGGCTGTCTTACTCCCAAGTACGGCGACTCTGGCTCCTCTCTTGACATCCTGCTCGGAGATGAACTCCCCTTCAGCTACGGGGTAGCTAATGATTTGTGCAATGTCGGGATTGGCACCCATGATATCAACGGCGCTATTTTCATTGCCATAGACGACTTTAGCCAATTTTTCAGTCATGGGGGCGACCAAGGCTACAGATGGGGCACGGTTGGGATTAGCTAGAGCTTCGGCGTCTTCGAGGGTAAGACTTCCCGTAGCACCTGACATTCCTTGCGTCATACTACTTGCACTTGTGATGTAAATGGCATTAGCGCCCATGCTCTCAAAGATGCCCGTGATATTGGCTTCGTGTCCCCTGCCAAACGATACCAGAAAGACGACGGCGCTGACGCCGATTACGATGCCAAGTATGGTCAGGCTAGACCGCATCTTGTTGGTGTGTAGGACTTGCCATGAACTGATAATGCTTTCCCAGAGGTTCATCTTTTCCTCTCACTAACAATTTTACCATCTCTAATATAAATCGTGCGCTGTGTGTAGACAGCGATGTCCTCTTCGTGGGTGACGAGGACTATAGTGATACCCTGGCTATTGAGTCGCTGCAAAAGCAGCATAATGTCTTTGCTTGTCTGTGTATCCAAATTACCGGTGGGTTCATCACCTAGGATAAGGGATGGGTTGTTGACTAAGGCTCGGGCGATAGCTACCCGCTGCTGCTCGCCGCCGGAAATCTCAGTAGGGCGGTGGTGAGCACGATTGGCCACGCCCACTGATTCTAGAGCTTCAAAAGCACGCTGGCGTTTATTACTGACGCCACTATAGACTAGCGGTAACTCTACATTGGCTATGGCTGTGGTTCGCGGCAGCAGGTTGAAAGATTGAAAAACGAAACCTATCTTTTTGTTCCTTATCTCAGCCAGTTGGTCATCCTTCAAACGGCTGACGTCTATCCCGTCCAACTCGTATTTACCCGAAGTTGGTCTGTCCAGACAGCCGATGAGATTCATCAGGGTAGATTTCCCTGAGCCTGATGGTCCCATAATGGAGACCATCTCTCCTGTCTCGATGCGACAGGTTACTCCGTCCAGGGCGGTGACCTCGATATCTCCTAGCTTATAGATTTTTACTATGTTTTCCAGGTCAATCATTGCTGTCACAGGTAATAAAGCAATTCTGTATCATTTGAACTGCTGGTTGTTCTCAGGGGGATGTAGGCACTCGACCACGGGTTGCTTCTACAATCACCTTTTCCCCTTCACTGAGCCCGGAGATTACCTCGCTGAACTGGTCGTTCTGAGTGCCTAAAATAACCGGTCTTTTTTCGGTCGTAATTTTCTTCTCATCTATCACCACTTCCACCCAGTAGTCTCCCGGAGAGCCTTTGATGGCTCGGTTAGGTACCATTATGATGTTTTTGTGCTCTTCGACGATAACATCAGCGGTGGCGGTTAAACCTCCTTTAAGCTCTATTTCAGTGGGTTCAAGGGAAATAGTAATCGGGAACTCGACGACGCCGGTTTCCCTTGTGCCAAAAGGTGAGATGAAGGTTACCTTGCCTTTCAGCTCTACATTGGGCAGGGCATCCACGATTACAATAGCTTTCTGGCCCACTTTGACTTTGTAAATATCTATCTCATCCACTACCCCATCCATCTCAACTGTGCTGGTGTCAACCAGGTGAACGGCGGTCTTGGAAGAATAGTCGAAAGATGAAAGCTGGTCGTTTTCTTTCACACCGATATCAACCACGGTGCCATCGAAAGGCGCCAGTATTTCTGTTTTCATAAGCTCTTCCTTATACCGCTTTAGGTCTTGCTCGGCGATTTGCAGATTTAGATTGTAGCCCCTCAAGGCTTTCAGGTTTACGCCACTCCTGAAAATAAGCTCGTTATCTTCAAGTATTGTCTGGCTCATTTCCACATCATGCTGAGCCATGCGCAGCAGTGTGGACAGCTCCAGTGCGTCGCAACCCTCTGCTTCTTTACATAATTGTATCTTTTGCAGCTCTTCTTCAATCTGATTCAACCAATCAAGGGAGGTGGAGGTATCGGGATAGGGTAGTGGCATTAAGCCTGTTGCTCCTGCTCTGCTGCCTTGCGTTGTTAGCTGTTGGCAGCACTCGCCAATTCTCTGGGATACCCTTATCCTGCCACTCAGGCTTTTGACCAGCTGATGAGTTTCATTCAACTTGTATTGGGCGGTATTCAATTCAGCCTTACCATCCTCGTAGCTACCCTGCTCAATAAGCGTTTGTATTTCGGCCAATCTTGCCAGGTCTTGTTCTAGGAGTTTGATGGCCTTAGAGATATCAGGATAGTTGTCGACGGGTGTACCTAGAAACTCATCATATCCCTGCAAAGACATAGCTATTTCCGGAACATTGAGCATTTCGTAGCACGCCTGGAGGTCGTGTATAGCCAGGCGTAGTTCAGCTGCAGCCTCTTGATATTTGCCTTGCTCGAGGAATTTTTGTGCTCGCCCTAGTTCCTCTTGAGCCTGTTCCACACGAAGGACAGTGCTGGTATCAGGATACATTTTGGGATAGCCCATTACCGCTGGGTGTATCTTTTCCACCAGTTCATTCATAGCTAATTCTACATTATATTGGGCTGAGGCTATGGCTAGCTTTTGAGTCGTGTCATCCAGCTTGGCTAATAGTGTACCCTCTGTGACCTTCTGTCCCTCAACGACGAAAACCTCTTTTACAGTGCCCGGAGTGCCAAATTTCAATGCGACTTCGCGGGGCATATCCAAATTACCGTCAGCAGGGATGCTGACTATAAGGTCGCCGCGTTCCACCGTGGTTGTCTGTCTCTCAGTAGTTTCCTGTGGAGTACCGCGGCAGCCGGCAAAGCCTAGTGTGGACAGAACTATAAGAAGGATGATTGCTGTAATTAGTTTATTTTTCATTATAGCTCGGCTCTCCATTCTTTATAGAATGTCAGTGTATTGTTGTCTTAATGTTGTCCTCGTGTAAAATCTTTATAAAACACTTCTGTGCAATCCAGCTTCCGCGCTTCTCGGCTATAGACCCTGTTCAATTTTAATATCAAATCGATAAATTATAATACTTTTGTGGAAAGTATGCTATGGAGATTCCTTAATTGTCGATACAGGGAGCATAAACCCTGAAACAATCTCGGATATTGCCACGCCTTCGGCTCGCAATGACAGAAAGGAGTGCTCAACAACGACAGAAACGGGTGCTCAACAATGACAGAAGTGAGGTGGCTCAATAACCTCTCCTAAAGGTGGCGGTTGCCATGATTGAACACAGTCCTGCAAAGGTGTATTCTATGTAACCAGACTGGATGGAAATTAAGAGTTTAATTCCAGAATTCATTTCAGAAGTCAAGGGATTTCTTGCTGAGGAGGAGGGACTGAAGCTATTCGAATTGGCTTTTGAGGCGTGTTCGCTTGGCCCCTGTCTTGAGATTGGGAGCTTTTGTGGGAAGTCCACAATATATCTTGGAGTTGCCTGTAAGATAAAGGGAAGAACGCTGTTCACTATCGACCACCATCGAGGTTCTGAAGAGCAGCAACCGGGGCAAACATACTTTGATTCTGACCTTTTAGATAGCAGAACCGGTCTAATTGATAGTTTTCCGTGCTTTAGAGCTACAATACAAAAAGCCGGGTTAGAAGAAGTTGTTGTGCCTATGATTACCAAATCACACGTGGCAGCTCGAGATTGGGCTACTCCCCTGGGCTTGGTTTTCATAGATGGTGGCCATAGCTATGAAACCGCTATGACAGATTATCAGTGCTGGCATCCCCATCTGCTTCCTGGTGGGTTCCTCGTCTTCCACGATATCTTTTTAGACCCGTCTAAGGGCGGTCAAGCTCCTTACGAGGTCTATAAGCAAGTGCTAGCCTCAGGGTTATTTGAGGCATTACCAATTACCAATACACTCGGGGTGCTACGGCGTCACGGGCCCATGGTGGTCAAGAAGCAGGCTTGTCGGAGACATAGACCTGAGCATGTCAGCTGCTAGCACCACTGCTGCTGATGTCCATGTTGGCTTTTCTTCTGGCCAGATCTCTTTCTTTGGCAGTGCCATGCCATACCAGTAAGCACCGTCATCATCACGCATCTGGTGAATCCAGTTGAAGACAGTAGCTGAGTATTTATATTCACCGTGAACTGCCAGGGCAATGGCTAGCTCACTTGTCTCTGCGGCGGTGACCCATTTCTGTTCTAGGCTACAGAGCGAGCCTAAACCATCGATGACAAATTTGTCCCAACCGCTGAACAGACGCTGCCTGGCCTCGTTACCGTTGATAACACAACACATTGCTGGATAATACCAGTCCATGGCAAATGTGTTTTTGTTTTCTTGATGTGAATCAAACAGGCATGGCATTCTTTGAATTGATTTTGCCAGGGCACCATTCGCCTCTTTCCAGTCAGGTCTTTCTTCGCCTAAAACTGAAGCAATAGAAAGCGCGCTCTTGATGCTCAAATAGGTTGAGCTACAACTGCTTATCAATGCGGTAGGATAGATAACACCGGCGTTGTCCCTAGCCCAGTAAATTTCACCGTTAGGCCCTCTCATGTTCAATACAAAATCGATTGCAGTCCGGACAGTGGGCCACATTTTCTTGAGAAAAGAGGGGTCACCGGTTGTCAGATAATGGTGCCAGACTCCTACTGCGATATAAGAAATGACATGTGAGAGTTTGGATATATCCAGTGGTTGTCCGTCTTTGTATGAAGCATACCAACTCCCGTCATCCAGTTGAATGGCGGCGAGCCAGTTATAGGCACGTTCGGCTTCGGCATGACAATTGCCGATATCTATCGCCATGGCATTTTCAACGTGAGTCCACGGGTCTGTAATACCTCCTTGAAGCCAGGGGATTGAACCATCTGTCTGTTGCATGGCAACGATGGAGTTGACTGTGGGGTCAAGGTATTTTTTCGAGATGAAATCATCATAGAGCTTCAGTTTCATTTTGGACCGCTCCTTAGGCAAATATCTCATCGTGCTTCAAAATCATTTTGGTACTCGATAGCTTCCCTGTAGACGTCGGCTGTTTCTTTAGCGGTGTTTTTCCAGTTAAACATGTCCATTACTCGTCTACGTCCTATTTCACCGAGGTGCCTACGCCTGTCCGGATTATCCAGCAGTCCGGCAATTGCCTCGACCAGCGCTCTGGTATCAGCTGGAGATACCAGTATGCCGGCATCGCCGACAATCTCAGGTAGAGCTCCAGCGGTCGTTGAAATTACGGGAGTGCTACAGCACATAGCCTCAGCAGCCGGTAGCCCAAAGCCTTCGTAAACGGATGGCACAACTACCATTGTGGCCAGCGAATATTGGTTAACAAGCTCGGCTGTATCTATCTGCCCAACATGGGCAACACAATCACCAATGCCTAAACTGTCAACCAGTCCTTGCGTGTAGCCGTTTTTCATTGGCTTTCCCACTATCACAAGCTCTATCTTCCGTTCTGAGCGCAAAGCAGCAACGGCTTCCAGCAAATATTTCAATCCCTTCAGAGGAGTATCTCCGCTGTTTATCACGAGCAGGCGGTTTTCTGAGCGTCTAACTTCATGAACCCGAGTGAAGACGGAGCTATCAACTCCATCATAGATAACTCGGAGGCTATCTTTTGGCAACTTGAAAATGTCGATGATCTGACGATAGGAATTATGTGAACCGGTAATAAAATGTGAAAGCTTCTTGGCAACGTTAAGTTGCATATTGGCGAACGAATACCATCTCCTGATGCCCATTTCCTGCCATAAGGACTTAGCTGCTTTGATGGCTAAGTCTCGATCGATGGTAATAGGATGATGAATGGTTGTTACCACGGGGATACCGAGCTCCTTTATTTTAAGGATACTGTATGACAGACTTTGATTGTCGTGAATAACATCATATTTTTTATACCGATTATTGCTGTGCAGGAAACTGTAGGCGCGCATGCCGAAAGTCAATGGCTCGGTAAGGAACCCACAACAGACGCCGAGCCATTCAATGAAATTGGGCAGCGAATTCAGTTTTCGAGGATTTATAAGGAAGCGTTGTCTTTCCGGCAGAGAGTATAGATCGAGGCTGGGCAGCTTAATGAGCTTTATTCCATCAGCCAGCTCTGGATATGGCGGTCCTGATATTACTTCAACATCGTGGCCGAGCTCGCGAAGGGAACGGCTTAAGTAGCGGACATAAATACCTTGCCCGCCGGAATAGCGATAGCATCTATAACTAAGCAAACATATACGCACTTGATAATCCGCCCAAACGTCAGGTACTTAGACCAAAAAGCACAAAAGCCCCGAACCATTTTACCTTTGTTTAATAGATATATCAACACGTAGGTTTAATAGGAAATAGCGGGCGAAAATTTTTTTAGGGATTCAAATAAGCATAACTATCCAGTGCGATTTGAGTATTTCTGGCATTCGATTGCCTCAGCGTAGACATCGACAGTGCGCTGGGCTGTATTTCGCCAGTTAAACATTTGCACGATCCTTTTGCGCCCAATTCTGCTGAGATTGTTACGTTTATTCGGGCTAACCACAAGTGCCGAAATCGCTTCTGCTAAAGCCTTTGTGTCAGCAGAAGGCACCAGTATTCCGGCATCTCCTACTACTTCAGGCAAAGCCCCGGCAGTTGTGGAGACTACTGGAACTCCGCAAGCCATGGCCTCAGCAGCGGGTAAGCCGAAACCCTCGTATATTGATGGAATGACTACAACGCTAGCTAATCTGTACTGGTTTACAAGTTCATCAGTATCTATCTCATCAATAAACTTTACATAATCTCTTATACCAAGATTACTAATAAGTTTCTGTGTTGTGATATTATCTGTTTCTTTTGCCACCACTATTAGTTCAAGATTGTGCTTCTGCCGCAATATTGCCAATGCTTCCAGCATGTATCTCAGCCCTTTAACAGCTGTGTCTCTGCTTATTACTACCAGGAGCCTGTTTTCCAGGCGGTTCACCTTAGGGGAAGGGCTGAAAATATCGGTGTCAATCCCATTGTATATCACCCGCAGTTTGTCTTCAGATATTCCGAAAGTATCAGTGATGTGTCGGCTGGCAGTCTGAGAAACTGTAATGATATGGGGAAGCTTGCGAGCGACTTTGATTTGCATGTTGATAAAGGAAAACCACCTTCTCAGCCCCAGCTTATCTTTCAAGGAGGTTGCTGACTTAACGGCTATATCACGGTCAATGGTTACAGGATGATGAATAGTCTCAACGACCGGGTACCCGAGTTCCTGGATCTTGAGTACACCATATGCGAGGGTTTGATTGTCATGAACAATGTCGTATTTGTTGTTTTCACTATTACGTATTAGATCATACGCTCTCATGCCAAAGGCCAGAGGCTCTGAAAAGTAACCGCTTATGGTACCGAGCCATTCGGCCAAACTGGGGAACGTATTCAATTTACGTGGATCTATGAATAATCGCTGGACGGATGACATTGAATACAGGTCGAGGCTCGGCAATTTAATCAGCCTTATCCCGTCGTCCAAATCCGGATATGGTGGACCTGATACCACATCAACCTCGTGACCGAGGTCACGGAGGGAACGGCTCAGGTAGCGAAGGTAAATACCCTGTCCGCCGGAATAGCGATAGCTTCGGTAACTAAGCAAGCAGACACGCATTTAGCAACCTGTCTAGGTGTCGAATGTGCACAATCAAATATGGAGAACCTGCAACATTTTACCTTATGCGAAATAGCTACGACAATTGTGTGTTAAGAGACTGTTAGGCAATTCGTCTGTGTCATTGCGAGCGAAGCGTGGCAATCCTACACTTGGATCACTCACCGTAGAGATTGCCACGTCACTCTCGCTCCTCGTAATGACAAGTAAACATTGACTGCTATTTATTGCTGGTGGAGTATGACCCAACGTTTCTTATTCACCTAGTAGCTGCAGTACAATTTCTCTGGCTCTTGGGCGATTGTCAAAGTCTACTACTACAATTTGCTGCCAGGTTCCGAGCATCATTTTCTTGTTGGCAAAGGGCACGACCAAAGACGGTCCTTGAAGTGAAGCCCTCACGTGAGAGTGTCCATTTCCGTCTCCCCATCTCCGGTCATGCTGGTACGGTATGTTAAAAGGTGCATTCCGGTCCCACATGTCCTTGAAATCGCTAATCAGTCCATCCTCGTACTCAATGGTTGTTATGCCTGCAGTTGACCCAGAGATAAAAATGGTGGCTATGCCGCTATTGATGTTGGAGTTATTGATTTCCTTGGCTATTTCTGCGGTTATATCTATCAGGTCACAATTCCCTTTGGTGCTGAGGCGGATGGTTTTGATTATCACCGTCATATTTTCACCTCCTCCAATATAACTTCATCTAGGTTGAAAACAGGCCCATTACGGCACACCTGTTTCATGGCATATTTGGTTCTTATGCTGCAGCCGAAGCAAGCCCCTATGCCACAGCCCATTCTTACTTCCAGTGAAACCTGGATTGGTTTTTTTACAGGCCAGCGTTGCCTTTGATGCTCTATTGCCTGGTACATACCCAGCGGGCCGCAGGCGTAGATTTGGTCTGCCCAATCAACATATCTGGGTAGGATGTCGGTTATCTTGCCCTTTTCGCCGCCACTGCCATCTTCGGTGGTAATGATGGTTTCAATTTCACTCGGCAGGAGTTTCTGCGGGTAGAGTTCGTCTTTGGCATGTGCGCCTAGTAGCAAGGCTACTGATTTTTCTTGAGTTAATGCCTGTTGGGCAAGGAAGGTCAGTGGGGCAATACCTATGCCGCCGGCTACTAACAGTAACTTTTTTGAAGTGGGCCTAATAGAAAAACCGTTACCCAGTGGACCTAGTATATTCAGCTTTTCTCCTTTTC